>Ga0136636_10001601_pt1 | contig 13272 bp, 14 predicted proteins | sample AntDrymUQ8522106_2_FD_104653 | JGI IMG/M metagenome (GOLD analysis project Ga0136636, IMG submission 104653) | Polar desert sand microbial communities from Dry Valleys, Antarctica - metaG UQ852 (21.06) | ecosystem: Environmental > Terrestrial > Soil > Desert | place: Antarctica: Dry Valley... | reverse complement strand
ATCTATTTCGGTAGAACTCCAGTAGTGGTAAAAATTACTAAATCCGCCAACTATAGTCTTTTGCAAAAACAACTTATTCAACTCATACTTTGATGGTAAATACCAGTCTCCATAAGTTACATCACCATCCGTAACCGAATAATTGAAACAATGCAAAGCTGCAGGATAATAAGTTGGCTGGCATTGAACCACAATTGAATTTTTTGCACCGGCTCCATAGCCATTTGCAGTTGCACCAAAGAAGAAATTAATTTCAGCCCACGTTATTTGGTTTGGATGATCTGCTGTTGCTGATATTAATCCGTGTTGACCGCCATCAAAAACAAAAAATACAATACCACCGCCATAACGTTCTCCCACATAATGTACTGTTGAATACCATGCGCTGCCATTGTAACATTCCAATCCTTTTCTGGTTGTGTTAAAAATGGTAAGACCCGTTGCAGGCGAAACAATCAAATCACGATTGGCTGTTGTCATTCGGGGGGGTAAAAAGCCTTTGGTGGTGGAAGATATTTCAAGTGCAGCAGTAGGACTGAGCGGTGTTGTTCCGATAATAATCGGGCTATTATAAAAAGTAGTGCCTCCTTCTGCAAAAACATTCATTTTACGGTCTGTTGAATTGGTGCCGGCACCTACTATATTAAGCCCCGCAAAACCAAAAGAATTATACCCGATTTTACCTGCATTGATACTTTTACCTGCTATACCTGCACCAAATTCCAACGTGTTTAATCCTTCAATCTTCATTGCCCCGTTTATGTGCAATTTAACAGCAGAGGGCAAAATGCCAATACCAATATTACCCCCCTGATCTATGTTGAAATGATACCCGGTATTATCGGAAATACTAAAACCACCATTGGGAGTATTGTTACCAGTAGCTCCAGCTCTTAAATACCAGGCGTTGGTAGTGGTGGGTGATGTGTTTTGTAATTTAATTGCGGCAGCCTGTCCATCAGGGGTTACATCACTTCCTTTAACAGTTAGTTTGGCGGATGGAGCGGCATCATTTATACCCACATTTTGTGCAACGCCAATTACTAATAGTAGCAAAAAAAAACTAAGCATTGATAATTGTTTCATAACTAATTTTTTATTTTTTCGTTATTGTTGAATTCAGGAAGATATTATTTTAATTGAGTTTTTACAGCACATGGGAGCATCTCAAATATATACATCAAAACTCATTTTGTGGTGCTAAGTGTTGCCCCAACGGCTTTTCATTTTTTTGCCCTTGGGTTAAATTATTTTTTTAGCATTCTTCCGATCTGTTTCTCCCATTATATTAAAAAAAAACAGCCAGGTGCAGGAATGGAGCTTAGCTGTGTTAGCCTTCCTATGCCAGATCGTTAGTAATTTCTTCCGGAGCAAGCCTCCCTCTATCAGTGGCTTTGAGGGCGATACTTTTTAAGGACTCCCGTCAGGCGCAGGAATCAGGCGTAACAAAAGATGTTGCTTGGAAGGGGAACTACCCATACACAAAAAGTAGATTTCAATAAAGCCCCTTTTGAATAATTAAACAAAATAGTACTTCTACACTTCAATTGGTTTCATTTTAGGTACCAGCAAATGCATTATAAACCAGGCTAACAAATAGGCACCTCCGCAAACAAAAAACATTATGTAATAAGCAGTTTCAATTTCACCCAAAGCACGGTAATGGACAAACAAGTTCTTTTGAACAAATAGAGAGAAAAATATGCCACCCAATGCACCAAACATACCACCAATGCCCACCACAGCGCCGATTGTATTTTTGGGAAACATATCACTTACGGTAGTAAATATGTTGGCACTCCATGCCTGGTGGGCTGCTGCTGCAAAACCAATAATAAATACTGCGAGCCACATATTATCGCTTCCTAATAACTGGGCAAACACAATGGGTACTACACAAATAGCATATATAAGCATGGATGTTTTTCTTGCTCTAAATACCGGCCACCCACTTTTAATAAAATACATCGGAAGCCAACCGCCGCCAATACTGCCTGCAACAGAAATGGTGTAAACCAATGCCACAGGCAATGCAATAGCTGTGCCTTTTAATCCATACTGGCTTTCTAAAAAATCGGGCAGCCAAAAAAGATAGAACCACCAGATGGGGTCGGTTAAAAATTTACCCATCACAAATGCCCATGTTTGTTTAAAGCCCAATAATTTTATCCATGAAATATTACTGGCCGCTGAGCTTGTGTTATCTAAAGTTTTTATTTTTTCTTCCTCATCGCTGTTGATATAGTTTAATTCAGCAAGCGAAAGGCGTTTTTGTTTTGCCGGAACTTCGTACAATAAAAACCAAAATATCAGCCATACAAAACCAAATGAACCGGTGATGATAAAAGCCCATTGCCAGCCCCAATGTGTATTGATCCATGGCACAGAAAGTGGAGCTATTATAGCTCCTATATTAGCGCCTGAATTAAAAATGCCTGTAGCCAATGCTCTTTCTTTTTTAGGGAACCACTCAGCTACTGTTTTTATTGCTGCCGGAAAATTACCTGCTTCTGTTATGCCCAACATACTTCTTGCCACACCAAAACCAAAAGTACTTGAAACAAATGCATGGCACACGGCGGCGATGCTCCATAAAAGTGTAGCTAAAAAATATCCCAGCTTTGTGCCGAGTTTATCTATCAACCTGCCAACACCTAACATACCAATAGCGTAAGAAACTTTAAACGCAATTTCTATGTTGGCATAATCACCATCGTTCCATTTAAACTCTGTGGTGAGGGTTGATTTTAATAAGCTGATAACAGCCCTGTCGAGATAATTAATGGTGGTGGCAAAAAATACCAGGCTGCAAATCGTCCAGCGATATTTTCCTATGGCAGTATCGTTCATGTTTAAGCTGTTATTGTTTTATTTCTTTTATCAAATGCAGTATTTCTTTTGTTGCTTTTTCAATGCTGTTATAATCTTTTTGTTCCATCAGTTTTTTGCTGATCAGCTTACTGCCCATGCCCACCGCACAAACACCTGCTTTAAACCAGGCTCCAATATTTTCCCTGGTTGTATCCACTCCGCCAGTTGGCATAAATAATAATTGGGGGAAAATATCTTTGATAGTTGTAAGAAATTCAATGCCCAGTATATTGCCCGGAAAAAGCTTGATGAATTTGATACCTGCATTTTCTGCAGCAATTATTTCAGATGGCGTCATGCAGCCAGGAGCATAAAAAATATCATTGCTCACTGCATACGCTGCCACTTCATTTACAAAGCCGGGGCTTACCAGAAAGTCAGCACCTGCACTTATATAATCTGTAGCCTGTTGCATATTTTTAATAGTGCCAACTCCCAATAACAAATCGGGCATTTCAATATTTTTTAGTTCCACCATTTTTTTAAAGTTGCTGAAAGCCGCTTCGCCACGGTTGGTGTATTCAACTGCTTTTACTCCTGCTTTATACAAAGCTTTTAGCACTTCTGTACTCACCGTTTCATCGGCATTGAAATATAATGGCAGGCATCCCTGCTCAATAATTGCATTCGATATTTTATTTATGTTACTCAATTTTTTAAGACATTTTTTGTTATCTAAAAATCAATAACCCCCTACAAGAGATGGGGAATTATATTTTTACTTTGATGACTAATTTTTTTATGTTGCCTTCACCAATCATTGGTGAATGTACATCTTCCGGAAAGAAAACAGCAAACTGTCCGCCGGTTAACTGAAAGAAGGTATCCGGCGCATCACTAAAAAAACGAACATCTTTTTCTGCATTATACTCACCATTGGGTGTGGTGCATTTTTCTCTTGGTTTCCAGCCGATGGTCTCTATGCCATTGATGCAAAGCTGTATGTCAATATTATTATCATGGCATTCAAATTTTGAAAGGCTGGCTTCTTTTGTTTTGCCGGGATTATTACTGATGATCGCAATAAGGCCTTCAGTAATTTCCGATTTTCCATCGGCAGCATTTTCTAAATCTGTTTGGTTGATAAAAGCAAATGCTTGTTCAAACAAAGGATGAAGTATGAAATACTTTGATGCGTTTTGTATGCTGTCTACTATCATTTTAAAACTGGTTTATTATTTTAAAAAGTTACTGTATTTAAAAAAAGTGTTATTCTATTGGATAAGTAAACTTTAAAAATGAGTTGCCGTACAAGAGATTTTTTCTTTTTACCAAAAAGAAAGAATAACATAACAAGTTCGCAAGGATGCTGCCATGAAAACAGTATGCTGGTACCATAAAAATAAATTACTTCTACAGTAACACCTATCGTTGTACACGGCCACTTCCATCACCTTTTACTAATTCTTTTACTTCGCTTACTGTTGCATAGTTTAAGTTGCAGGGAATGGTATGTTTCAATGCACTTGCTGCCACACCAAACTCTGCAGATGCTGCCATTGGCATACCGGTTACCAATCCATAAATTAATCCGCTGGCAAAACTATCGACACTGCCCACACGGTCAACGATGCGTACATTATATTGTTTTGAATGATAAAATTCATTGCCATCATAAACCAACGCACTCCAGCCGTTATCGCTGGCACTGTAGCTTTCTCTTTATGAAGATGCAATAAATTTGAACCCGAATTTTTCTTTCATTTGTTTAAACACATCTTTAAACTCATCCAGGTTCAGTTCACCTTTTGTTACGTCTGTATCCTTTGCTTTAAAGCCTAAGCAAGTATCAGCATCTTCTTCGTTACCAATACAAATATCTACATATTGGCACAATTGAGTCATTATTTTTTGTGCTTTTTCTTTACTCCATAATTTTTTTCTAAAGTTTAAATCAATGCTGGTGGTAATACCTTTTGCCTGGGCTGCTTTTAATGCTGCTTCGGTAAGTGCTGCTGCTTTATCGCTCAATGCCGGCGTGATTCCAGTTGTGTGAAACTAATCGGCTCCATCCAGTATTTTATCAAAATCAAACTCTTCAATATTTACATCAGCAATGAAAGGTGCATCCCAAATTGTCGCTCTTGATTTCGGTCGGTGAGGACACCGACCGAGGCGCAACAAGTGGTCGGTGAGGACACCGACCACTTGTTGCTGCGACAATTTGGGATGCACCCAGCAATGGAAGCACCTGCCCTGTCGTACACCACCTGCATTGCCCTTATGGAGGCGCCTGTTTCCAAAAAATAAATGCCCAGCCTTTCTCACCACCCCTTACAATGTATTGTGTATTCACACCATAGCGGCGCAGGTGATTGATGGCTGATTGTCCGATTGGATTATTTGGAATTTTTGTTACGAATGTGCCATTCAATCCATAATTACATAAAGCCGCCGCCACATTGGCTTCACCGCTGCCTTAGGTTACATCAAATGAAACGGCCTGTACAAAATGTTTATAATCGGGTGTTGACAACCGCACCATAATTTCTCCAGGTGTTACTACTTTCTTTGACATTTTTTTATTTTTCTGTTGATTATTTTAATGATGCTATTGGTGCTGCATCCATATCTGTATAGTCTAAATTTTCACCCGCCATGCCCCAAATAAATCCGTAGTTACTGGTGCCGCACCCCAAATGTGTGCTCCATGGTGGCGAAATAACTGCTTCATGATTGGCCATTATTATATGCCTTGTTTGCTCAGGCGTTCCCATAAAATGAAATACACGGTGCTGCGCTGCCACATCAAAATAAAAATATACTTCCATCCTTCGGGTATGTGTATGTGGTGGAACAGAATTCCACACGCTTCCATTTTCTAAAACAGTAAGCCCCATTACCAACTGGCAACTTTTTATGCCATCTAAATGAATGTATTTGTACACTGTTCTTTTGTTGGAAGTTTCTGCGGCTCCCAGTTCTACAGGCGTAGCTTTTTCTTTCACCATCAATTTATTTGGGTAAGTATGATGTGCTGGTGCGGATAACAAATAAAAAATCGCAGGTTCATTTTCATTAACTGATTTAAACAAAACCTCTTTCGTTCCTTTACCTAAATAAACGCAATCCAATTTTTTTATTTCAAAACTTTCATTGTCTGCAGTAACAATACCTGCTCCACCTACATTGATAATACCGAGTTCCCTGCGTTCTAAAAAATAATTGGCTTTCAGTTCATCTTCATTCGGCAATGCAATAGTTTTCTTTACTGGTTTTACGCCGCCAACCATCACCCTGTCGTAATGAGAATAGGTTAATTGTATGCTATCATCCTGCAGTAGGTTTTCAATCAAGAAATTTTCACGGAGCTGCTCCGTGTCCATTTGCTTTGTTTCAGTTGGGCTATTTGCAAATCGTATTTTCATCATTCTTTTTTTATTTAGTTGATAACCCCCGGTTTAATTTTGTTAACGTATTGCACTTTCTTTGTTGCCCAATTATTTAAAAGTACAAGAGTGATTATTATTTCCTTTTACCTAAAGGAAATAATAACAGAATAAATTTTCAACGATCCTTAATTGAAAAGCAAAAGCCTACTCTACAACATTTTTTATGTCAACATCAATATTTCATTCTTCTTATCACCCCTTCAGGGGACGGGGGTATATAACTCCTTTAGGGGATGGGGGCTTCTTATCTCCCCATCCATCCACCATCCACCGTTAATATTTCGCCATGTACATAACGGGAAGCATCAGATGCAAGGAATACAACAGCGCCTTTAAAATCTTCCGGCTGGCCCCAGCATGCTGCAGGTATCCTGCTCAAAATTGATTTGCTTCTTTCTGCATCATTTCGCAATGCATCAGTATTATCCGTTGCAACATAACCGGGGGCAATGCCATTTACATTAATGCCTTTTGCCGCCCATTCATTGGCTAAAGCCTTTACAAGGCTTGCAATTGCGCCTTTGCTTGCGGCATAGCCGGGCACATTGATGCCACCCTGAAAACTTAATAGAGAACAAGTAAAAATAATTTTTCCACTACCTCTTTGAAGCATGTGTTTGCCTATTTCCCTTGCTACAATAAATTGTGCATCAAGGTTGATATGGATAACCCTGTCCCAATAGTCATCACTATGTTCAGCAGCAGGGGAACGCATTATAATGCCTGCATTGTTAATCAAAATATCAATGGATGAATTTTCTGCAAATAATTTTTCAAGAAATAGATAAATACTTTCCCTGTTTGAAAAATCCGACTGGTATGCTTTGAATTTTCTGCCAAGCGATGTTACTTCTTTTTCAATTTCACTTCCGGATAATTCAAGTGTGGCAGATACGCCGACGATGTCTGCACCTGCTTCGGCCAAACCTATCGCCATTGCTTTACCAATTCCTTTGTTGCAGCCCGTTACCAGTGCGGTTTTGCCGGTTAGTTCAAATTGCTTAAGAATATTCATTGTTGATTATTTTTTGCAGCAGTTGTTTTAACTGTTACATGCTGAAATACTTTTTCGCATTGTTAAAACAAATATCCTGCACCACTTTACCAATCCACTTGATATCGTTGGGCAATTCTCCTTTCTCAATTTCATCACCAAACAAATTGCACAGCAGTCTCCTGAAATATTCGTGGCGTGGAAACGAAAGAAAACTCCTTGAATCAGTAAGCATACCAATAAACTTACTGAGCAAACCCATATTTGATAAGGCATTAAGTTGCTTTACCATTCCATCCTTCTGGTCTAAAAACCACCAGGCTGAACCGTATTGAATTTTACCTTCTACCGAACCATCATTAAAATTTCCAATCATCGTTGCCATCAGTTCATTGTCGGATGGGTTGAGGTTGTAGAGAATTGTTTTGGTTAGCTTATTTTCTTTATCCAACCTGTTTAAAAATTTTGCCAATGCTTTGCCTTGCGTAAGATCACCGATAGAATCCCATCCGGTATCGGGGCCAAGCTGATGCAACATGCGGCTGTTATTATTTCTTAAAGCGCCTAAATGAAATTGCTGCACCCAGCCTTTGTCAAAATCCCATTCAGCAAAATGAATAAGCATTGCTGATTTGAATTTGCGTTTTTCTGTTTCATGCAGTTCTTTGCCAGAAAGAATTTTGTTGAAAATATTTTCAATTTCAATCTTGGTATAATCCTCGGCATACAATTCTTCCAGTCCGTGGTCGGATACACAGCAGCCTGTATCTGCAAAAAAATCATGACGACTTTCAAGCGCAAATATATAATCATTAAAAGTTGAAATCGAAATATTTGCTACTACTTCTAATTTTTTTATATAATCATTAAATTTTACAACGTCATCTACATTCATTGCATTATCCGGACGAAATGCAGGCAGCACTGGAATTTCAAAACCATCTGCCTTTATTTGCAAATGATATTCTAAAGAATCAACAGGGTCATCTGTTGTACAGATATTTACAACATTCATTTTTCGCAGCAGGTTGCGTACAGAATATTTTTCTGTTTGCAATAAATGAGAGCAATGCCCGTAAATATTTTTTGCAGTATCTGCACTTAATATTTCATGCACGTCAAAATAACGCTGGAGTTCTAAATGCGTCCAGTGATACAAAGGATTGCGTAATGTGTAAGGAACAGTGGCAGCCCACTGTTCAAATTTTTCGTAATCAGGTTTGTTGCCGGTGCAATAGCTTTCATCAACGCCATTGGTACGCATGGCCCGCCATTTATAGTGGTCGCCGTAAAGCCATGCCTGTGTGAGGTTTTCAAAATTTATGTCACTAGCGATTTGTGCCGGGGGCAAATGATTGTGGTAATCAATGATAGGCATACCCTTAGCAAACTCATGATACAACTGCTGTGCAGTTTTTGTATGCAGTAAAAAATTATGGTCGAGAAATTGCTTCATTCAAATTTATTTTTAAAACAATATTTTTCATTTTATACATCAGTCTTGTGATTAAATGATCCGGTCAACATAAATAATGCCCCGTTCTTTTGCAACAACTGGATATACTGTTGTATCATTTCTGAAAAGCCATTTACTTTATGCAAATCAACCCCCCATAAATATTTATCCTTCAGTATTTCTGTAACAGTAATGTTTGCATTATCATTATGCATTAAATCATGTACACAAATTGCTTTATCATCTTTAATTTCAAATTGCCTGTTACCAGCCTCTCCGTACAAAGTGCCATTTTCCTTAAAACCTGTTTTTATAAATAATAGATAAGCTGCAAAACCCAATGCTAAGTGTTTAGGGGCCTTACTGTTTTGTTGATAGTATTGCATTAATACAGGTACAATACGCATCTCTATTTTTGAAGTGTATTGTGCAGTAATATTAAGCCATTGATGTTCAATAAAAGGGTTTCTGAAACGGTCTAAAACCTGTATACAAAATAGCGTTGTATCCTCATTACTTATTAAATGGCTGCAAATAGCTGGGGCAATCTCATCTTTCATTGTATTTGTTATGAAATTGGCAAACGCTTCATTTTCCATTGCCTGTTTTACGGTGGTAAAACCTGCCAGTATTGCTAAAGCGCATGTTGCAGTATGTGCGCCATTAAGAAGCCTAAATTTTAATTCGCTGTACTTTGTTAAGTCAGGAACTATTATTACAGCATCATCTGCTTTGCTGAATGATAAAATTTGGTTTGTTCTTTCTTTGGATGTTTCTATTGCCCATAAACAATAGGCCTCAGACATTATCATCAAGTCATCTTTGTAACCTAGTTTTTCTTCTGTTGCCGATTTATCTGCAGGCGATAATGCACCAGGTACAATCCTGTCCACTAAAGAATTGCAAAAATCATTAGCTGTGTTCAACCATTCAATAAAATCATTTTCCAGTTTGTTCTCAAGGGCCAGCTTAACCACTATATCTTTTAGTTTGGTTCCATTGTAAGTGATGAGTTCAGCAGGTATTATCACCATGCCGCTTTCCAGGGTTCCATTAAATATTTTATAACGTTCATATAAAAATGACAATAGTTTGCCGGGAAAGGAGATGGGCGGCTTCGCATGTACATTGTCATCCTTTAGTAATGCAATACCAACTTCTGTGGTATTGGAAATAACAATTTGCAGTTGTGGATTTGCAGCGCATGTTAGTATTTCCGTCCATTCATCAGCGGCAGACAGAACACGGCTAATGGAAGCATTGATGATAGCTTCCTCAATATTCTTTCCATTCTTTATACCCCTTACAATTTGCGTATATAAATTATCCTGTCGGCTAAAAACGACTGTAGCTCCTTGGTTTGTGGATTTTACCATAACAATCCTGCCATTAAAGATCCCCTGCTTGTTTGCATTGTCAATGAAATAATCTGGCAGCCCACGTAGCAACACACCGGTACCAAACTGAAGCACTTTTTCCGGAAGTAAGAACATAGCCGGGATGGGGACCTCAAGTCCGGAATTATTTGATATTTTATAGATCGTTTGTTTTGATAAGATCATGTACTGGTAAATTAATTTTCAGGCACCTGCTGCAATAACCATTTCGCTAAATCATTGGCGGCCTTTGTATTTTCAAATTCAGCAGGTAATATCTCATTATCAATATATTCATTGTAAAACCACGGGTCGCCTACAGCAAACACGGTGCCTTTACCAATCTTTGAAATGGCCATTATCACATCACCATTGTTGTTTTTATAATGTGCCTTTGCCGGTTTAGTAAGTGAAATGGTGGCCAGTTCTTTTTTGTATATTTTTTTTGTGTGTTTAAAAATGCTATCACTTTTTGAAATATATAATGCACCGTTTTCATATTGTTTATCCTGAACATGATTGAGGCAGTTTTGGTTGAATACGATGCCAAATTCTTTTGCTAGAATATTCGTGTGCTCAAGATCAGCATGACCAGAATCATTCATCAGCAGCAATAAAACGCCACCTGCTTTTACCCATTTGTAAATTACCTGTGCATCTTTTTGGGAAATGAAATTTAGATTGACTGTTTCATCTTTAGTATCGGGGTCTACGATGATATAGACAGATGCTTTTTAAGGTTTGATAATGCAGGTGCTGTGGAAAGGTGCAGTAGTTTAGCTCCATACTTTTTAAAGATATTGCCAAACAAAGAATAGCCGCTGTCGTCCGTATCTTCCCATGTGTAATGAAATCGTATCGCCTTGCCTGTGGAATCTTTTTTGTATTCGTTGTTGAAATAATAATCCAGTACAACTATTTTTCCTTTGCCCAATGATGGGACTGTTTTTATTTCTGCATGGCAGAAAACGCTAAAAAATAAAATTAATACAGTAATCAGTTTTTTCATTTTCTTATTTATTACAAACAGTGTTATTACAAAAGTGTTATACTTTTTTTGCGGCCTGCCTGGCCAATAGTTTCCATAGGCCATCTTGCTTTTGCCAAACAAGAAGTACCAATAAATGAACTTCACCAGGTTTGTTATCATTATTAGTAATGGCGGTAAGGTTATGCCGTACAATAGCAATGTTTTTACTTAAACTGATTGTTTGCTCAGTTAATGTAATACTCACAAAATCTGATTGGCCTGATACAATTGCTGCTATAAATTCATTTTTGTGCTCTACATGCCCGCCGGAATGGCCATAGCTTAATTGTTCGGCTGTAAGGTTTCCCAATTCAGTTTTATTGGCATCGATCATTGCCCTTCGCAATCTTTCTATAGCAGTTGCAACAGATCGCTCATTTTTTGATTGTGCAGGTAAGGAGTTATTGAAAAAGGTAAAAAGCAGTAGAATGGTAACTGTGCATTTCATTAATATTTTTTAAAATTTAAGCAAATTCGCAAATTACCTGATACTGATTGTTTATTGGGTAAATGTACCATTAACCATAATTGAATAACCCTACTTTTATACTTAATCACTGTACTTTTCATCAACTATAAAAACTGTATCAAGGAATATTTTGGCAATTAGTGCATGAAATTAGGTTAATTGTATGATATAGCCCTGCTTTAAACCTTTATTTTTATTCTTTGTATTCTGGTATTCAGCCGTAATTTTAATTTTAAGCAAATGCTTTCTATTATTGCTTTAACCGGGGAGGCAAAAACTTACTATTGACTATCCCAGTGGATTATTTTTCATTTAAAAAAATTACATTAAAAAATGTTTTTGTTTTATTGCCCTTTTAACTGCATCATTTACTGTAATAGCACAACCAGCCTTCAGGGCGGGTGCTGCCAGGGTAAACATCACCCCATCGTACGGCACACTGATAAATGGCGATTTTTTGCCCATGTTCACCAAAGTGATCCATGATTCGCTTTATGCAAAGGCCCTTGCTTTTGATAATGGAAAACAACGCTTTGTATTTATCGTAGTTGATTGCACTGCAATAGACGGAGAGTTGCTTGATGAGACAAAGAAAATTTTAAAAAAATCGTTAGGTTTATATTCAGGCCAGATAATGATTTCATCTACCCATGCGCACTCATGTGGGGCTGTAATGCGGCTTGTAAGTTGCCCTGCTGATTTACTATACCGTCTTGCAAAACCTCAAAAAATTGCAAATGCTGCAATAGTTGCATTTAATAATTTGCAACCAGCAAAAATTGGGTGGGGGCACATAGATGTACCTAAACATGTTTCATGCAGGCGATGGTATATGAAACCTGGCTTTAATACAATTAGCCCTTTTGGCGATACAGATAAAGTTTGGATGAATCCGCCAAAAGGAAGTGAATTTAATGATAGGCCAGTAAGCCCTACCGACCCTCAGGTAAGTTACCTGGCAGTAAAAAACATTAATGGCACTTGGTTAAGTATTATGGCTAACTACTCCACACATTATGTAGCAGATATCCCTGAAAATACTATCTCGGCAGATTATTTTGGAGAATTGCATAACCGTTTGCAAAATAAACTTGGGGCTGATGAAAGTTTTGTAGGTATAATGACTAATGACACCAGCAGAGATGTAAATACTTTTGATTTTAAATTAGAAAAAAATTACCCGGCGGGGCCATTTCAAAAAACAAATTTAATTGCAAACGACATTGCCGACTCTATAGTACATACCATTAAAAGCATTAAATGGCAAACAAACCCGCTGTTTAAATTTGGATATAAAGAGGTAAAAACAGCAGGCCGCCCTATACCTGCTGAGCTGTTGGCTCAATGCAAAAAACTGGTGGTTGGTACAGACTTTAACTCAATAAGTAGTATTGATAAAGCTTCTGATGCAGTAGCTCGTTTATCTGCATTGTGCGTGGTGGAACTGGACGAATATAAAAAGCCATTTCTTAATATTCCTTTTCATGCAATCTGAAATCAGATTCACTTATGTGTTTTTACAGAGGTTTAAATTTTAATTAATAACTACTATTAGAGGATTTTTGAGCTGTTGCTTAAATGTATCAACATATTGAATCCATTGTTTACCATCGGTTATTATTCCGGCCTTATTCCATACCGCACCTGCATAATACGTAATGCTATGTGCACTATCGGTTACTGT
>Ga0136636_10001600_pt1 | contig 13274 bp, 13 predicted proteins | sample AntDrymUQ8522106_2_FD_104653 | JGI IMG/M metagenome (GOLD analysis project Ga0136636, IMG submission 104653) | Polar desert sand microbial communities from Dry Valleys, Antarctica - metaG UQ852 (21.06) | ecosystem: Environmental > Terrestrial > Soil > Desert | place: Antarctica: Dry Valley... | reverse complement strand
GTCTCCTTGTCTCCTTGTCTCCTCGTCTCCTCGTCTCCTTGTCTCCTTGTCTCCTTGTCTCCTTGTCTCCTTGTCTCCTTGTCTCCGACTACAGCGCCACCGCTGTGAACGGCACCATGCACGGCACCCCCGGCGCCACGTGCAGCACGCCCGCGCCCAGGTCCAGCACCAGGCCGCACACACTCTCGCCCCGATCCAGCGGCGCTAGCGCCAGGTTCGGGTGGCGACAGATGCAGCGCGGGTCGTCGCCGTGGTCGCGCAAGATCGCCTGCATGGCCGCCACATCCAGCTCGCCCCGGCCCGCACGCAGCAGCTGCCACGCCCGCCCCGCGCGCTCCCGGCTGGTGGAGGCCGCGTCCAGCGCGCACTCATCGGCCGCCGCGCCCCCATCTACGCAGTGGTTGGTGTGGGCCAGCAGCCCCTGCTCGCCCCACACCTCCGCCACGCCCGCCGGCGTGATCTCAAGGCTCAGCAGCTCGCCCGCCGCGCTTGCCAGCGTGATGCACGAGGAGCCGCTGGCCGGCGCCAAGTTGGCCATGGCCCGCGCCTCCGCGAAGCTGCGCGCCTGCAGCATTTTGCGCAGCAGCACATGCACCGGCATGCCCACCTCACGCCCGTCGCTCTGCGAGCGCAGCAGGTTCAGCGAGACGGCCAGGCCCGCGCTGTTCAGGCCCACCTTGGCCACCATGCCCGCCTCTGTCATCGTGAGCAGCGTCGGCTCGCCGGGCGCCCGCACCCGCAGCAGCACGCAGGCCGCCCGCTGCTCACCCTGCCAGTCCCACGTCTGCGCCAGGATTGTGCCGCCCGCAGTTGTGGCGCTCCCTGCCGCCGCCGCCGTCGTACACTCGCCGTCATCGACAGGCTGCGGCCCGCGCGCCGCAGGCAGTGGCTCGCCAGCCTCCGCCGGGTGCTCCGGCACGCCCGCCGCGCGGTTGCGCGCCAGAGCGGCGGGGCCGTCGGGGTGATACACGCCCGTGCCCACGCCGGCCATCAGCTCGGTGCGCACATTAAGCGCCACAATCTCGGCGAGGGCGCGCCCGGCGCCGTCGGCGATGCCGCGCATCTCATCCAGCAGGTCGGGGGCGATCTCCTGCAGCAGCGGGGCGAAGCGCATGGCCTCGGCCTGGCTGGCGGTCCAGTCGAGGCCGCGCCTGCACGCAAAGAGCCGCGCGTAGCTGGCAATGCTGTGCGCAACAAGTGGCGCCACGGTGGCACCGTAGGCCCGCCCTCGCTCAAGCGGCGCCCCGCTAATGGTCAGCTCTGGGAACATAGTGCTCCTTTGGGTTGCAGGCCAATCAGGCTAGTATTGTACTATAGTGAAACTCCGCACGGGCTACAGCCCGGCGGCTTCTTGGCCCAACCCGCCTCGTGGCGAGCTTGACGACCAACGGAGCTGTCCGCCCCGGTTCAGGATGTTTATTGCGGCGTTGTGATCTCTATCGAGCGAGAGTCCACAGGCGCAATCAACCCAACGGTCTTTCAGGGTGAGTCCTGCAAAGATCTGCCTGCAGCCAGAACACGTTTTGGACGTATACCGCGGGTCTACCAGGACGACCACACGACCGGCGCTTGCAGCCTTGTGCGTGAGGCGCTGTACCAGATAGCCCCATCCGGCGTCCAAGATGCTCTTTGCGAGGGTGCCATGCACCATGCGGGTAATCGTGAGGTCTTCCAACGCGATCTTGTCGTGACGCCCTACCAGATCGTGCGCCAGCTTGTTCAGGTAGTCCTTACGCTGGTTGCTAATGCGCGCGTGCTGGGCTTGCAGCAGCACCACCGCTTTGCGGCGACCCGAGCTGCCCTTTACCCGCCGCGCCACCCGCCGCTGGCAGACGCGCAGTGTACGCTGCACGTTGCGGTAGAAGCGCGGGTGTGCAACGTGCTCGCCGTCACTCGTGGTGATGAGGTTTGCCAGCCCGACATCAATCCTTACGTCCTTGCCGGTCGGTACGAGCGGTGTCGGTGCATCCACCACGCAGGAGAAGCAGGCGTACCACTTGCCTGCCTGCTTGCTGATACGAAGCGTCTTGATCTGACCTGACAAATGGCGATGCCACCGCACCGCAATCCGCCCAATCCCCGACAGCTTCAGGCGCCGTCCATCCACCCGAAAGCCGTTGCCATGCTCCTTGAAGCCGAATGAGTGCCAGCGATTGCGGCTCTTAAAGCGCGGATAGCCTGGCGTCTCACCCGCCTGCACGCGGCGAAAGAAGGCAGCAAAGGCGCTATCCAGGCTTGCACGACGGTTTGCAGGACATGGCTGTGGACGCCCTTTGCCCATGGGTTCGTCGCTTTGCGTTCCTTCACCTGGCGCAGTTGCTCCACCTTGCCCACGCGGCGCTGCGCTACTTCCCACCCGCGCTTCCGCTCGTCTAGACAGTCGTTATAAAAAAGGCAACAGGTTTCCAGGGTTGCATCAAGTATGCGTTCCTGGGCGCGGGAGGGGTAGATGCGGTAGCGGAAGGCTTGGCGTTGCATGGCGTTCAATGGTATACTTAGTATTGATGTTGTAAGTATACCATAAGGCGAACGTATGAGCAACCCCCGCTTTCCGCTCCAGCTGACGGTGGAAGAACGCAAGGCCCTGCGCATCGCTGCGGCATCAGCCGACACAACGATGACCGAGTTTGTGCGCGCAGCGATCAAAGAGAAGATCCTGCGCCAGCACGCATTGGACGCGGCTACCAACGCGTCCGCTGTGCTGGCTCAAGCCGACCACGAAAAACCCGCCTAACCACTGGGACTGAAGCCCCGTGGCTTGCGGCGGGTGCCCCTCGGTCAAGCCGACTCCCACAGAAAGGACCAAGCAATGGCGCACCCTCTCACCTACGCGGCCTACCTCAAGGTGGAGGATCTTCTGGCCCTCCAGGCGCCTCGCAGCGGCGGCGACCAGCCCGCCGAGCACGACGAGCTGCTCTTCATTGTCATCCATCAGGTCTACGAGCTCTGGTTCAAGCAGCTGCTCCACGAGCTCGATTACGCCGCGCTCCGGCTGCGCGAGGGTGATACCGCCCGCGTTGGCCATACCCTGCGCCGCGTTCTCACCATCCTCAAGACGGTTGTCGCCCAGGTGGATGTGCTGGAGACGATGACGCCCCTGGAGTTTAGCGCCTTCCGCGACCACCTGGATTCGGCGAGCGGCTTCCAGTCGGCCCAGTTCCGCGAGATCGAGTTCCTGCTCGGCCACAAGCGCGAGAATATGCTGCGCCACCTCGCCAACGAGCCCGCAAGCCACGCCCGCCTCGCTGCCCGCCACGAGGCCCCTACCGTCTGGGACGCCTTCCTTCACTACCTCAGCCTGTGCGGCCACCCCGTGCCAAGCGCCCTGCTTCAGCGTGATGTCCGCGAGCCGATCCGCCCCTCCGAGCAGCTCCAGGCCGTGCTCGTGGCGGTCTATCGCCACGACAGCACCGCCCGCAATATCTGCGAGCGCCTGGTCGATATGGATGAGGGCTTCCAGGAGTGGCGCTACCGCCACGTCAAGATGGTAGAGCGTACCATCGGCGTGAAGCTCGGCACCGGCGGCTCCAGCGGCGCCACCTACCTCGCCACCACCCTCAAGCCGCTCTTCCCCGACCTCTGGGCCATTCGCTCGCAGCTCTAGCGCGTACCGGCGCCCCCGCCTGAGCCCATTTGACGGGGCGTACCGGCGCCCCTCGTGGGCGCCCCTGCCTGAGCCCATTTGACGGGGCGTACCGGCGCCCCTCGTGGGCGCCCCGAGATTGCAAAGCTACCAGAAAGCAGCCATGACTCCCTCACTCGACGCCGCCTACGCCGCCGAGCTCGACGCCGCCGACGAACTGGCGCCCTTCCGCGCTCGCTTCGTCGACGACGACCCCGACCTGATCTATCTTGACGGCAACTCGCTCGGCCGTCTGCCCCTCGCCGCCACCGAGCTCGCCAACGATCTGGTGCGCCAGCAGTGGGGTGGCCGCCTGATCCGCGGCTGGAACGAGGGCTGGTTCACCGCCCCGGAGCACCTGGGCGCTAAGATCGCTCAGCTGATCGGCGCCCACCCCGACGAGGTGCTCGTCGCCGACTCCACCTCTGTAAACCTGTTCAAGCTCGCCGTCGCCGCGCTGCGCGCACAGGCGGGCCGCAGCCGCATCATCTCCGACGACCTCAACTTCCCCTCCGATCTCTACGTCCTTCAAGGCGTGATCGACCTCCTGGGCCATCAGCACGCGCTGGATGTCATCGCGTCGCCGGATGGCATCCATGGCCCGGTGGAGGCGATCCTGGACCGCCTCGACGGCAACGCCGCCCTGCTCACGCTTTCCCACACCGTCTTCAAGAGCGGCTACACCTACGACATGGCCGCCATCTCTGCGGCCGCCCGCGCCGCTGGTGCGCTCACGCTCTGGGATCTCAGCCACTCCGTGGGCGCGGTGCCGGTAGATCTGGAGGCGGCAGGCGCCGATCTGGCCGTGGGCTGCTGCTACAAGTACCTCAACGGCGGGCCGGGCGCGCCAGCCTTCCTCTACGTGCGCCGCGAGCTTCAGGAGCGCCTGGTGAACCCCATCGCTGGCTGGATGGGCCAGCGCGACCTGTTCGCCTTCGGCCTAGCGTATCAGCCAGCCCAGGGCATCCGCCGCTTCCTCAGCGGCACGCCCTCGGTAGTCTCGCTCGGCCTGATCGAGCCGGGGGTCGATCTGCTGCTAGAGGCGGGCATGGCGCGCCTGCGGGCCAAGTCCGAGCGCCAGAGCGCGTACCTGATCGAGCTTTGGGCGCAGCTCCTAAGCCCGCTCGGCTTCACGCTGAACTCGCCACGCCTGCCTGAGTGGCGCGGATCACATGTGTCGCTGGGGCACCCCCAGGCCCTGGGGATCGATCTGGCGCTCATCCGCGAGCTGGGCGTGCTGCCCGACTTTCGCGCCCCCGCCAACATCCGCCTCGGCATCGCCCCGATCTACAACAGCTTCAGCGAGATCCACTCCGCAGTTATGTCTATGCGCCAGATCGTGCTGGAGGGACGCCACGAAAAGTACATGGCCGAGGCGCCCACCGTCACGTAGGCGCGCCCACGAACCTCCGGGATCAGTAAGGGCGCCCCTTGTGGGCGCCCTTACGTGACGGGGGGCACCCACGTGGGCCGGCCACACCCCCGAGATCGGCCCCTAAGGGCGCCCCTTGTGGGCGCCCACGCCTCTCCTTATCCAGCGAATGCTCGAATCGCACGCCTATGCGGCGCTCCGACGCAGAGCTAGAAAGGGACCACCACCAGGGGCCGCCTCCCGTGCTACCAGCAACGCCACAGCGCGGGCCAGATCCTCCGAGTCCACTGGCTTCGTGAGGAAGGCGTCTACGCCCACGCCGGTCGCCTTCACCTCGTCGGTCTCCTTGCCGCTGGCCGTCACCACAATAATCGGCACGCCGCAGAAGCGGGCGTCCGCGCGCACGCGCTCAGCGAGGCCAAGGCCGTCGAGGCGCGGCATCGTCAGGTCGGTCACGATCAGATCGATCGGCATCATCGCAAGGCACTCCAAAGCATACAGGCCATCCAGGGCCGATACCACGGCGTAGCCGCTCTGCTCCAGCACAAAGCTCATCAGCCGATGGTTCGGCGCGTAATCGTCAACTATCAGGATCGTTGCCATGGGCGCTTCACCTTTTCTACAAGACGTTCTTCGTCAGCGACCAGTGATTGCGCCCCGCTGTCGGGGTATAGGTCACGTTGTCCATCAGATTGCGGATCAGGAACAGGCCGTAGCCATGCACGCGTACCTCATCCAAGTCCGGCGCGTTATAGCTCTCAGCTTCAAAGGCCTTGCCAGTGTCGTGCAGGTCGATGGTAAGACAGGGCTGCTCATCCCTACGCAGCGTGAGTGTCATCTCGATGCGCCCATCGCCGCTGTTGCTATAAGCGTGGGTAATAATGTTGGTACACACCTCGTGGGCGGCAAGCTGCACATTGTAGGAGAGCGTTTCAAAGTCGCTCACGCCTTCCACGAGGCGCAACATGTCGGCGATGCAGTCGCTGAGCAGGTGCAGATAGGTGTAGCGGGCCGGCAGATCAAGCCGGACCAGCTCGGGATGCCAGGAAGTCACGACGCTGCTCCTTTGATCACGATCAACGTCTGGTCGTCGTCCTGCTGTCGCCCATGGCCAAAGCGATCAGCCTCCTCGAACATGCCGGCCGCGATCTCGCGGGCGGTTCCCGCGTGCAGCCGATCCACCAACTCCATCAGCCGGTCGATCCCGAACAGATCCTCGCTCGGGTCGCGCACATCGCTGAAGCCGTCTGTGGCCACGATCAGCAGGTCGTTCGGTGCCATGCGCAGCACCTGGTTGCGGCTGGGGTTCACAGGCAGAATGCCAATCGCCGTGCTGTCGGCCCGCAGCAGCACCGGCTCGCCATCGTGGGGCCGGTAGATCACCGGGGCGTGGCCCGCGTTCGCGTAGAGCAGCTTCTGGCTGCCCGGCTCGTACTGGCCCACGAACACCGTCGCGAACACGCCCACGCGTGTGAAGTCGTTGTACAGATCCTCGTTCGACTGGCGCATCACGGCCTCGGGCGTGGGGTAGGGCATAAACTGCGCCTTGCTGTGCAGCGCCGAGCGGGTCATGGTCATCAGCAGGGCTGCCGAAAGGCCTTTGCCCGTCACGTCGCCGGCCGAGAAGATGAAGGGGCGCCCTTCGGCCTGGATGAAGTCGAAGAAGTCGCCGCCTACCTGGTAGGCCGGCCGCGAATTAGCATAGATGTCGAGGCCCTGCACCACGGGTAGGATGCGGGGCAGCAGATCGAGCTGCACCCGCCGGGCAAGCTCCATCTCGGTGCGCAGCTTGGCCTGGTCGAACATCTCCTGGTAGAGCAGCATGCGCTCGATCTGCGCGCTGGCCTGGTCGGCGATCGCCCGCGCCAGCTTGATGTCCGGGGCGCCGAAGCCACCGGAATGGTTCACAAGCCCCAGGCCCGCCATCACCGCGCCGCGCACCCAGATCGGCACATGCAGCAGGTTTTTTATCCCGCTCGGGGCAAACTCGCTCCCCGCATCGTTGATGTTCAGCTCGTGCTCGCTGGCCTGGCCCTGCCAGTAGAGCCGCCAGAGCTGATCTTCGGCGAGCTTGTTGGCGGGCTGCTGCACCAGCTGCGGGTCCTGCGCCGAGGCAGGCACAAACATCGCGTAGCCGATCTGCGAGCGCACCATGCGCACCGCCTCGGATACCACCGCCTTCAGCGTCTCCTCCACGGTCACATGGTCGCGCATGGTCTGCGTGAGCCGATACAGCGCCAGCTGCTGATCCTGGCTCGTCACCAGGTCGGCTGTCATCAGCTGGAGCTCGCTCTCCAGCCCCAGCATGTGGCCGATCAGCATGGCGTCGGCGCGCAGCCGCTGTTCATAGACCACCCCGCTCAGCCCCGCCACCCGCAGGTCGCCAAGCTCTTTCTCGCCGCTCATGATCGGCACCACCATGCTCGGCTTGGCAAGGCGGTGGCCCGCCGGCCAGTAGACGAGCGGGCGCTCATCCTGGCAGATCCCAAAGGCCGTGGCGCCCTGGGCGAGCCAGGCCTCAGCCAGGGCGGAGAAGCGGGCATATTGGGAGCTAAGCAGTGCGACGAGCATATCTTCCTATTTCCAGCGCTCAGCTAATTCGCAAACGCCTGCATCGCGTGCTCTTCATCCACAAAAATGTTGAAGGCTTTGTCCAGGCGGGTCAGCTCGAAGATCATGTAGACCGGGCGGCGCATGCCGCAGAGGAACAGCTCACCCTTCACCTGCTGGCAGCGCTTGAGCGCCTGCACAAGTGTGGCCAGGGCCGTAGAGTCCACAAACGTGGTGTTGGCCAGGTTCACTAGTACATGCGCGCCGGGGACAGAGGTCACCTGCTCGAGCCAGGCAGCCAGCGGCGGGACGGTATTGGTGTCGAAGCGCCCGGTGAGATCTACCACCTGCACCTCACCAGCGACGCGGGTCTTCATATCCATTGTTCAAAGCCTCCATCTCGTTACACAAACTGCTTACATGCTCTGGACGTTGTCGGTCTGAATCAGATACTCCCGCTCGCCCTCGGCGCCCCGCCCACTAATGGAGCGGCGCAGCCAGGCCCGCGGGGTGCGCAGCAAGAGCAGCATATCGCCGCGCAAGCTACGCGTCGCTATGTAGTATACATCTGCCACGATGATCGAATCTAGGTCGCTGTCGGGGTCGGTCTGCATGTACCACAGGCCAGTGACACCGGCGGGTCGCTCGTGACGGCGCTGGTGCCACTCCTCCGTCAGTCGCGCGGCCTCTTCCGTGTACAGGGGCTTCACGCCCACCAGGGCCATCTCGCCGCGCAGCACATTCAGCAACTCAGGGAGCCGGTGCAGATCCCAGCGCTCCAGCAGTCGCCCCAGCTGCGTGGGCTTGCCGCTCGGCGGCCGGGTCCGAAAGCGTAAGATCTGGAACGTCTGGAGCTCCACGCTCGCCCCCAGTCGCTGCCCGATCCGCAGCGACCGTACAAACAGCTCGCCTGTAAGGAAGAGCGCGAGCATGCCCACGAGCAGCATCAGCGGGCTGAGCAGCACCAGCAGCACTACTGTTACCAGCAGGCTTACACCACGACGAAGCGGGTTGCGGCCTTCCACAGCAGCGCCCACTCGCCCGATCAGGAAGGGGTCGACTACGCGCGTTGTCTCGCCTGTCGCGCCGTCACTGATCGAGACCGGTGTGACAACTCGCTCATCAATATGCACGAGCCGTCCCACATAGGTATTGCTCAGCACGGTGCTGGCGCGGATCGTCGCCTCGTCATCAATCACCGCGTTGGCGCCGATAATCGACCCCGGCCCTAGCTCGACCTCGCGACCGATCCAGCTGCTCGCGCCGATATAGGTTGGTGGCGCCAGCTTCACGCTCGGGTGGATCGAGTGGTCGCGCCCTACCCAGATCCCGGCAGTGATCTGGCGCGCCTCCAGGGAGGGGAAGCGCACCGCCGCAACTGGCCCGTCCTCCACCTGCTGCTCCGACGCGCCCTGGCGGTACGCACTGTAGAGGTAGACCTGCTGGGCCTCCTGGAAGGCCGCAATGCTGTTGAGCGGGTTCCAATAGCCGTCCATGCTGTAGCCGTACACCAGATCGCCGCGCGTCAGCAGCGCGGGCAACAGATCCTGCGTAATCTCACATAGGCCCGATTGGGGGATGCAGCTCAGGGCGGTTGGCTCGAAGATGTAGGCGTGGGTAGCGCTCAGCTGCGCCGCGCCCGGCTCCCCTACACCAATGCCGAGCACGCGGCCGTCACTGGCGATGCGGATCTGCGTCGAGCCGCCCTCGCCTCGGGTGGGGGCGAGGATGGCCGTGGCGATACCGCCGTGGGCGCGGTGAAAGGCTAACGCCGCGTCGATGTCCAGGTCGATCAGGGCGTCGCCGGGTAGCACCAGAAAGGTCTCGCTCAGCAGGCCGCTGGCGAAGCGCAGGGCACCCGCCGAGCCCTGGGCCTGGCGCTGGGTGAGGTACCTGATCTCCAGGCCCCAACGGCGACCGCCGCCGAAGTAGGCCGCGATCTGGCCGCCCCGCTCGTAGAGGCTCACCAGAACCTGCTTCAATCCGGCGCGGGCCAGCAACTCTACGGTCGTCGCCATGACTGGCCGGTCGACTATAGGGACCATCGGCGCCGGCTGCGCGTCGGTGAGCGGCGGCAGCGAACGCTGCTCGTCGGTTGCGAGAAGAAGAACTTGCATAGCTCTGGCACCTGGCTGATCAGCCGTGGCGCGCCCGGCGGGCGATACCACTGGCGTGGAGTCTTAGTTGCGCACCGGATGGATGCTGCTGGGCAGCGGCGTATCGATGCGGCTGGGCTGGACGATCATCGCATCTGCCACTGTTGGGTAGACTTTGAGAATAGATTCCAGCTTCACGAGCTTGAGCGTGCGCAGCACGTCTGGCGAGCAGCCGGCCACGTGGAGCTCGCCGCCGTGCTCGCGGGCCACCCGGTCGAGCCGGATCAGCGCCGCCATGCCCGCGCTGGCCAGGAAGCTCGTGTCGCTCAGGTCCACGATCAGGCGCGGCAGCTCGGCCATGCGCTGCTCGCAGCGGGTGATTAGCATCGGCGCGCTGCCCGCGTCGAACATGCGTGGTGCCTTCACCACGCCCCAGCCGCCGCTGGCGGCCTGCGGCTCTGGCAGAGGCTCCGGGGTGCGATGCTCGCGCTCGGCCGCCTCGGCGTCCGGCAGAATCTCGAAGAAGCGATCAAGCCGCACAAGCGCCAGCAAGTCGCTTACGGCCTTGGGCACCGCCACGAGATAGAGCACGCCACCGGCGGCGCGGGCATCGTTGGCAAGGGCCACTAGTGCGCCCATCACGGTGCTGTCAAGAAACGCCACCTGGGACAGATCAAGGGCCAGGCTGGGGTTGCGCTCGAGCATGTCGCGCGCCTGCCCGACAAATGGCTCGTAGTTGCTCGCATCCAGGCGCCCCCGCAGGCGCAGCATTGGCAGCGCTGCCGAGAGGGTTGGTGTGACATCCGGCTCAGAAGCCAGCTCCGTGGCCGGCTCAGATGGGGCGACGGGCTCCAGCGGCGGGGCGAGCGGGGCAAGGGGCACCATGCTGATCGCGTTGCCACGCCGCATCGCCCACCACTGGCGGGCAAAGAAGTAGCCGAAGTAGCCGAAGTCGTGGACATAGCGCTTCACCATGCGCCGCGGCTCCTGGGCCATGCGATACAGCCACTCCAAGCCGATCTGCTGCATCCAGATCGGGGCGCGCTTCGTCACCCCTACGATCATATCGAGCGTGCCGCCGATGCCGATGCAGACCGGCACATGCAGCTCCGGGGCGTACATGCGGATCCACTTCTCCTGTTTGGGATTACCAAAGGCTACCAGCAGAATGTCGGGCTTTGCGGCCACTACCTGCTCGAAGACGGAGCGATCCATCTCCAGCACCGAGGCTGGGGGCGGCGAGAGGACGCCGGCAACCTTCAGGCCAGGGTGGCGCTTGGCAAGTAGCTCGGCGGCCTGCACGGCCACGCCGGGCGCCGCGCCCAGAAAGTAGATCGAGTAGCCCTTCTGCGCCGCGCGCTCCGCCAGGGCGGGCACTAGGTCGGCGCCGGTAACCCGGCCAGGCAGCGGGCCGCCCAGCAGGCGCGAGGCCCAAACTAGGGGCATCCCATCGGCGGTGGCCATGTCGGCCTCTTGCAGAATGCGCCGCAGCTCCGGATCATGCAGCGAGTTGACGACAAAATCGGCGTTGACGGTCGCGATCTGCCTGGTGCGGCCCGTGGCGCGGCCCGCAGCGACGAACTCGTCGCAGCGCGCTAGAGCCTCGTCCATCGTCATGTTGTCTACTGGAACGCCGAGCACCACAAGCAGCTTGCGCATCGTCTCATTAGCTCCACTGGCCTCGTCTGCCCAACGAGACGCCTAGTATGCACCCTTGCTGAAGATGACCGCCGGGATGGTCTTGGCCAGGATCTCGATGTCCTTCCAGACACTCTGCTCGGAGATATACTGGAGGTCCAGCTCCACCCAGCGCTTGAAATCCAGCTCGCTGCGGCCCGAGACCTGCTGTAGGCCGGTGATGCCGGGGATGGCGTGCAGGCGCCCGATCTGCTCGTATGTGTAGCTGGCGACCTCGCTCGGCAGGGCTGGGCGCGGGCCGACCAGGCTCATCTCGCCTTTGAGCACATTGAAGAGCTGCGGCAGCTCGTCGATGCTCAGCTTGCGGATCACACGGCCCACCCGCGTGATGCGCGGGTCGTTTTTCATCTTGAAGACAGGCCCGTCCGCCTCGTTCACCGCCATCAGCTCGGCCTTGCGTCGCTCGGCGTCGGAATACATCGAGCGGAACTTGTAGCAGCCGAAGTGCTCGCCGTCCTTGCCCACGCGGATCTGGCGAAATAGAATCGGCCCTCGCGAGTCGAGCTTAATCGCCATGGCCGTACCGGCCATGATCGGCGAGGTGGCCAAGATGGCGGCGCTTGCCACGCTCACATCCAGGGCGCGCTTCAAGCTGCGCACGATCTTGGTGCGGATCGACCAGGTGAGCATGCGGATACGCAGACGCTGGTTGGCCCGCTGGCTCTGAAAGCGCCGCTCAGAGAACACAGCCAGCATGCGTGCGGCGCGGTCGTCGAGCTGATCCTCTGCGGTCTTCTCCATCATACCTACCTACATTGTGTTGCAATAACGTCTGTGGCTTTTGCTCCAACACTTTAACAGCGACATGGGACAATTGCCTTACAGGGGGAGAAGGCCTAAATGACAGTAAGTTCACGGCATAGCTCGGCCACGAATTGGCGCTCTCGCAGCAGATGATTGCCGCCCTGCTGCTCTATCCAATGCAATGCACGACGATTGAAGGTCGTTTTCACTAACTCAGACGAGGGCACACCATAATCTCGTGCTTACGCGAGCTCTCAGAAATGTCACGTGACGCACAGCGAGGGCAGAAGCCACATGCTGTGACTCCTGCCCTCCGCGAGTTTACGATCAAGGTGTTTGTGAGGCCGGTGAGCGAACCGATGGGCAACGCGAGAGGGCGCCTTAAGCGTAAGCCTTAGCGCTTGTAGTAAAGAGCTTGCTGTTGATGACAGAAATGTTTCACGGCGCGGGTGGCATTGTGGGCTGGAGCACCTCCTGAATACGGTTGTGCTGCGCGATCTTGAAGGTGCCGGCCGAGCGGGCTACAGGGGCGAGTTGGGCCGGCTCCAGGGCGCAGAGGAAGGGGTTGCCGCCGGAGAGCGTGGTGTGGTCGGCCTCGCTAAGGCAGAAGAAGTCGAAGCTCCCCATAATGTAGCGTGGCAGTTCGAAGTCGGCGCGCTCCCCTTGCCCCAAGGCCACCCAGCGATTCATGGTGGGGATAGTGAAGACCATACGCTCCGCCGCCTGGTTCTCGACCGTGATCGTCGGCTCGTGCTCAGCGGGTAGCAGGAAGCTCGTGGTGGCACAGCCGCGCCCAGTGATCGTCAGGTCGGCTGCGGGCCGCGTCGGCGTGCAGGCCCCCAGTAGGGCGAGCAGCAGGAGCATAAGTAGATTCAGCTTGCAGCAGTAACGCATTGGTGCGCTTCTCCTCTTTGTTGTTCACGCCGATGGAATCGGCACATGCCCCATTATAACAAGTTAAAAAACGGTTGTGAAGCCAGACAAGCTGTAGTAAACTAGGGCGCCCGGCGGAAGCCTTGGATGAGACTACGTTGCTACGAGGTGCCTCTTCCATTATTGCTGGCAACGAGCCGCTACCCGTGACAACATTGACAGCGCTCCCCCACCTCAATTCACGCAAGGTTTATTCGTCTCAACTATCCTGCCCCTCGCGTTGGGCAATCCCGTGCTACCACTGTTGCGCCCAACGCCG
>Ga0136636_10001599_pt1 | contig 13283 bp, 11 predicted proteins | sample AntDrymUQ8522106_2_FD_104653 | JGI IMG/M metagenome (GOLD analysis project Ga0136636, IMG submission 104653) | Polar desert sand microbial communities from Dry Valleys, Antarctica - metaG UQ852 (21.06) | ecosystem: Environmental > Terrestrial > Soil > Desert | place: Antarctica: Dry Valley... | reverse complement strand
GGGCAGAAATGGAGATGGGAGAACGTGATTATTTTGATCGTCATATCTATTGATCTGAAATTAAGTGAATTGTCATAATTTTGCTCTCCTTGTCTCATAGTCTCCGTGCCCCTTTGTCATTTTTTCGAAAAAGCCTTCCTTATCTGATCAAGCCCCTTACGCAAAGTCGCAGCCGGGCACCCTATATTCATCCTCATATATCCATTGCCACCGGGGCCAAACATTTTGCCCGGATTCATTCCGACTTTAGCTTTATGCAGGAAGAATTTATTAAGGTCATCATCGTTCAGATCCATTTCGCGGCAATCGAGCCAGACAAGGAATGTGGATTCAGGTCGTATCACTTTTATCTTCGGAAGATGTTCAATAACATACTTTTCCAGAATTTCAACATTCAAAGCCAGGTAATCCATAAGCTCATCCACATAGTTATCGCCGTGGAGATATGCTTCTTCGGATGCTATATTTCCAAAAATATTTCCACCGCCAATATGCATGTGATCCACCTGAGCATTAAACTTACGGCGGAGACTATCGCTCTCAATAATTACCGAGGATGTTGCAAGTCCCGACAGGTTAAATGTCTTGCTGGGAGCAACGGTGGTAAAGGTCTGCATGCTGATTTCCTTCGAAAGCCCGGCTACAGGAGTGTGTTTGAATGGCTTGAAAACCAGGTCGCAATGGATCTCATCGGAAACGATAAGAACATTATATTTCAGGCAGATTTCTGCCATTTGTGTAAGTTCGTCTTTTGTCCAGACGCTGCCGCCCGGATTATGCGGGTTTGAAAGGATAAGCATTTTCGCGCCGTCTTTTGCCAGTGCTTCCAGGTTTTCGAAGTCCATGCACAACCTTCCGTTTCGCATCACAAGCTGGTTGTAAACCAATGTTCTTTTATGGTCTGTTACAGCAGTGAAAAACGGGAAATATACAGGGGGCTGAACGATGATATTATCTCCCGGCAAGGTATAGGCAAGCACAGCCATATTTACAGCCGGAACTACTCCAGGGCAAAAGGTAATCCAGTCGCGCTCCACTTTCCATTGATGACGTCGCAGGAGCCAATCCATAAGTGAGGTGAAATACCTTTCATCCCGCAAAGGGTAACCAAAAACACCATGACTGGCTTTTTTGATGATTGCTTCTGTAATATATCCGGGAGTCAGGAAATCCATATCAGCCACCCACATCGGCAAAGCGTCACCTGCACCGAGGAATTTCTCCATCCCGTCCCATTTTATGCACGAACTGCCTTTTCGTTCTACTATTTTATCAAAATCAAAGTTCATATCCTGTTTCATCTGTTATAGTCCGGCAAAGGTATTATTTTTTCAGAGGTGACATCAGGAAGAGTTATCCACGAATTTGCACATATGGCTATTAATGATCCCGAAAAACTATAGAAATATAATAGAAATACAATTGAAATAAGGTAGAAATATAGCAAATGACAACCATCTTACAATTGAATGGCAACCGCAAGACGATTGTATGGTAACCGCATGACATTTAATAGAGAATAATGAATAGTGAATAATGCGAATCAAGGGTTGAAATTGTAACTTATTAGCTGCCAGGCGAACTTTTCCCGAGTTTAAAACTCTGGAAGAGTTTAGCGCCCAATAGGCAAAACATGAATCCACCCCTTGATTCGCATGAATAATGTTGATTTACAACAGTATGACCACAGTATGACCACAGTATGACTACTGTATGACAATTGTATGACAACCGTATGACTATTGCATGACTAAAGTATAACTCCTCAACCTCATTTTCATCTCACACTTGCCCGTCCACCTAAATATATCTATTTTTGTTTTCCTTAAGACCAACCCATGCCTGATTCCTTATTATCGAAAGTTTCGCGCAAGTATTACTTCGACGATACTCCTTTTATAAAACTGATGCGTAAGCGGATACACAAGGTATTGCTTATAGCCAGCAATTACGATTCGTTTATTCTTGAAAGCGATGGTCGAATTGATGAGCATATTTTTAATGAATATACATCGCTCAATCTGAGCAATCCGCCTGAGTTAATTCAGGTTCCATCAGAAGAGCTGGCACTCGAAGTGCTCGAATCAGATAAAATTGACCTGGTGATCTGCATGCTTACCCTCGAAGATATTGATTCATTCGATGTGGCAAAACATGTAAAGCACAACTACCCGACTATCCCAATGGTAGTTTTAACACCATTTTCGCGCGAGGTCACCCTGAGGCTTTCGAACGAGGACCTGAGTATTATCGATTATGTGTTCAGTTGGCTTGGAAATCCTGATCTGTTGGTGGCTATCATCAAGTTGCTTGAGGATAAAATGAACGTGGAGTTTGATGCTCTGGAAGTTGGTGTGCAGGTTGTATTGCTGGTTGAGGATTCAATCCGTTTTTATTCGAGTTACCTGCCTAATATCTATAAAATCATCTTTCAGCAGACTAATTCTTTCATGACCGAAGGTCTGAATGAGCACCAGCGGATGATGCGTAAGCGAGGCAGGCCAAAGCTTGTGATGGCAACAACGTATGACGAAGCCGTGAGGCTATTCGATAAATATGAGAAAAATCTGTTAGGAATTATTTCGGATATCAGCTACAAACGGGGCGGGCATCAGGATCCGGAAGCAGGTTTCAGACTGTTAAATCATGTTCGTGCAAAAACGGATTTTCTGCCTTTTGTGTTACAGTCGTCTGATTCCAAATATCAGAATGTGGCGCATAACCTGGGTGTTGGCTTTATTGATAAAGGCTCAAAAACCATGGCCATTGAGCTTCGGGATTACATGATGGAGTATTTCGCATTCGGCGATTTTGTTTTTTACGATCCTGATACCCACCGCGAACTGATGAGAGCTCCCGATCTTAAAGCATTGCAGAAACGCATTTTTCAGGTTCCGGATGCTTCACTCGAATATCATATATTCAGGAATCATTTATCCCGGTGGCTATTTGCCAGGGCGTTATTCCCGTTGGCTGAATTTTTCAGGGATGTACGCCCGGGTGATTTTACCGATCTCGATGATATCAGGAGATTTATTTTTGAATCCATTGCCGGGTATCGACTTAATAAAGCCCGCGGTATTATTGCCCAGTTCGACCGTGAGACTTTCGATGAATATATCAGTTTTACCCGCATTGGCGAAGGTTCGATAGGAGGGAAAGCTCGCGGGCTGGCATTCCTCGATGCTATTGTGAAAAGGAACAGAATGTTCGACAGATTTCCCGATGTAAGTATCAACATCCCGCAGACGGTGGTTCTGTGTACCGATATTTTCGATGAGTTTATGGAGGATAACAGCCTATATGATGTCGGACTTTCCGAGCTCAGCGATTCCGAAATTCTAATCAACTTTGTAAATGCACGACTTCCGCTTCGCCTGCATGATGATTTGCTCAAATTCATCAGCCTGGGCAAAAAACCTATTGCCGTTCGCTCGTCAAGCTTGTTGGAAGATTCACATTATCAGCCATTCGCAGGAGTTTACTCAACGTATATGGTTCCTGTGATGGTTGAAGATGAGCGGTTTACACTCGAATTGGTCAGCAATGCCATTAAGAGTGTTTATGCCTCTGTTTTCTTTCACGACAGTAAAGCCTACATGGCCGCCACCAGCAATGTGATCGACCAGGAAAAGATGGCAGTAGTGTTGCAGCATGTAGCCGGAACACAATATGGCGACAGGTTTTATCCTTCATTTTCAGGTGTGGCCCGTTCCATAAATTTCTATCCTATTGCTCCTGAAAAGGCAGAAGATGGTATCGCGAGTATTGCTATGGGATTGGGTAAATATATTGTCGATGGCGGAGTTTCTATCCGTTTCTCGCCTAAATATCCGCGAAAAATAATGCAGCTTTCATCGGCCGAGATGGCATTGCGTGAAACGCAAAAGCATTTTTATGCGCTGGATATGGATCCATACAGTTTCAGGCCATCTGTTGACGATGCCGTAAATATGAAGAAACTTAAAATTGATGTGGCTGCCGAAGATTCTTCGTTCAGGGATATGGTTTCAACCTTTGATTTTGAGAACCATGTGATACGCGAAGGTATTCTTTCTGAAGGGAAAAGGATTGTAACCTTTGGCAATATTCTCAATCACAATAAGTTTCCTCTGGCCGGGATTTTATCTCTTTGCCTCGAAATGGGCGCCAAGGAGATTGGTAAGCCTGTTGAAATTGAGTTTGCAGTTGAACTTAACAAAGTTAAAGGTCAACCAGCTATTTTCAATTTACTACAGATCAGGCCTATTGTTGAGAGCAAAGAAAGGGTGGATGTAAGGATTGAGGATATTAAATACGAAGAAACCATACTTTACTCTCATGCCGCTTTAGGTAATGGGACAGTGAATAATCTTCATGACATTGTATATGTAAAAACCGGTACATTCGATCCTTCGCGTAACTCCGAAACCGTAGCGAGAATTGCTGCGCTTAATGATAAATTTCTGGCGATTCACAAACAATTTATACTGGTTGGCCCCGGTCGCTGGGGTTCGAGCGATCCATGGCTCGGCATCCCGGTAAAATGGCCTCAGATTGCAGCAGCCAGGCTTATCGTGGAATCTGGTCTCGAAAACTACCGCATCGATCCCAGCCAGGGAACACATTTCTTCCAGAACCTGACTTCATTTCGTGTGGGATACTTTACTATTCATCCGTATATCAAAGATGGCTTTTTTGATGTGGATTACCTCGACAGTCTTCCCGCTGAATATGAGGATGATCTTATCCGTCATGTTCATTTTGAAGATCCATTAAGCATGATCATAAACGGTAGGACTAATTCCGGTGTGCTGATGAGGCCAAAGGCAAAGATCAAAACAAAAACAAAGAAAACGGAAGAGAAGTAAACGGGGGTATGAGTTAAGAGTAGATAACGAGTTGTCGTTTAATGGTCATGCAATGGTCATGCAATGGTTAAACAATAGTCATTCAATTGTGATTGAGTTGGTTGCAGAGATTGCAGAGATTGCAGAGATTGAAGAGTTAGAAGAGTTTCAGGTCGCTAAGCGGTGCCGAAGCGCAGAGTTTGAATCATTTCAATATTGCTGACATTATGCCTTTTAGGCACCCATTTGTGATAATTTGTGGATACTTTGTGAAAATTTGTGGATAATATTTAGTCAGGAATTCATCGTTTCAATAACCTCCCCATTCATATCATAATACTGCCGCATCAGGCTGGCTGTCAGGCAGGAATGTACAGGAAGTATAGCAACAAGGTCGCCGGGTTTCAGGTTACAGCCTGCCTGTGTAAGCGAAATTATTCCATGTTCCTGCGAAAGGGAACTTACCTTTCCTAATAAATTACCGGTATCCCAGTTTTTCCCATCCCAGTTGAATGCCAGTCCGTAAACTGGATCAGGATCGGGTGAAAGCAGGGTATGTTCTTTCGAGAGATGAACTGCCCCGCCGTAAATAACCGCTTCCATACGATTTGGATGAATTGCCACTACCGGACAGATTAAAGCCACCGCAATTTCTTCCAGGGTGCATGAACCGAGCGCAAATTGCATCACATCAAAAAACACAAAATTGCCGGGGCGGATTTCATTAATTCCTTCTGAAATTGGCAACTGGCTGCAGCCTGGCGTATCGCCTACCGAAATAATAAGGTCAGGATACTCATACTGATAATCCTTTTTCAGCCTTTGCAGGCTCTCAGAAGCTGATTTTTGAATGTGTAAAAGTTCTGATCTGTCTTTGGAATGATACGATTGCCCGCTGTGAGTCAGGAATCCTTTGAAATGCAATTTTGATGATTTTGTAACTTCCAGAATTCTATCAATAAGCGCAACATTTGAAGCATCTATCCCGGTTCGATGGTAGCCGGTATCAATTTTAATAAAGAAACCACAATCCGACGTCAGATTCCCGGTTAGGAATTCTGCAACCTCCACTGATTCAACCAACAGGTTCAGATTTATCTCAGCTGCCAGTTCGTTAATTTCATCAATTTCCAACAGGTTGACAGGGAATGCTATGGTGATATCTTTCCATTCAAACTTTACAAAATAGTGCGCCATACTCACGGAGGAAACTGTTATAGCCGATACTCCTTCTGCCATGAACCATTCGCCGATAACCGACGATTGATGTGTTTTGAAATGAGGCCTGAAAATTACCTTCCGGTCCTGTGCTTTAGCTGCCATGGCACGAATGTTTTTCCTGCAGATGTTGCTGTTCAGTAATAATGTTGGCTTTTTTATATTAAGCATGGCGGAATGACGTTATAGTTGCAAAATTGATACATTTGTACAAACAAACTGCAAACCATGAATAAATATGTCCTTATTTCGATGATGCTGGTTTTTTCGATGTTCGTTTCTTCCTGTAATAAGGGAGGAGATGCAGGGAAAAACGCTGTCACAAAACGCATTCAGTATGATGTTTCAATACACAATACTGATCCTGAAATGGATTGGTGGGTGCAGAATATCGAAGGCAGCAGCCGCGAAAAACTGGTTAAGGATATTATTCAGCAGGTTACAAACGGCGATGTAAAGGCTTATGATTTTCTCAGTGGCAAACCATTCACTGCCGAAGAAATTAAACGCATGATGAAACGAGTCGATTCTATTAGTGTTGAACGTTCAACTCCGCCTTACGACCTGGTTGATACGGTGCTCATAACCGAAATCCGTCTAAGTGATATTACAAAACTTCGTTTCCTGGAGGAATGGAGTATGAATGATAAAACTTTGGCCTTTACAAAGAAAGTAATGGGTATCTGTCCGCTGGTCGAACGCCGCACCGATTCCGGCGAACTGCGTGGGTACAAACCACTTTTCTGGGTGTTTTTTGACGATAAATATCCCAAGGAGCTCGAATTGAAATGATTCATTGTAGAGACGCGATTAATCGCATTTCTGCCTAAAACCCTTGAAATACAGTAACATTGTAACTCTTTAACTCTGAAACCCTGGAACATTGAAACCCAGCGCTTCGGCTTAGTTCGGCTTCGCTCACCAGCCACCGCTCAGCGGCCTGTAACTCTGCCCTTCGACTTCGCTCAGGGTACTAAACTCTTTAAACCCTTCAAATGTCCTACCAATACTACGAATTAAAAAACGGCATCCGTCTTATTCACCGGCAGCAGCACGGAGGTGTGGCACACCTGGGAGTTATTGTTAATGCCGGTTCGCGTGATGAGAGAGAAGATCAGCAAGGGCTGGCACATTTTATCGAGCATCTTATTTTCAAAGGAACACAAAAGCGATCCAATTACCAGGTACTGAGCCGTCTCGAAAATGTCGGAGCCGATCTTAATGCCTTTACCACAAAGGAAGATACCAGTGTTTACGCATCTATACAAGGCAGGTATTACCAGCGAGCCGCCGAATTGCTTGCCGATATTGTATTTCATTCTGTTTTTCCTGAAAAGGAAATTGAAAAAGAGAAAGCCGTGGTGATGGACGAGATCAGTTCGTACAAGGATAATCCTGCCGAATGGATACACGATGAATTTGATGAAGTTATTTTCAGAAATCACCCGCTGGGCAGAAATATACTTGGTACAAAAGCTAAACTTAAGAGCTATACCCGCAATGATGTGATGCGTTTTCGCGATGCAAATTATCTCCCTTCGAGGGTGGTAATCAGCTCAATTGCAAATATCTCACTTAAAAAAGCCGCTGATATTGCCGAAAAATACTTTGGTGGAGTTGCTGTTGATGCCACGCCAATCAACAGGCTGTCTTTTTCTGGGTATAAAGCCGAATCCATAACAAAAAAATATTCGCGTCACCAGGCGCATGTAATTATTGGCAATGTTGCCTGCCATGCACACGACGAACGAAGATATGCGATGGCATTGCTCAACAATATTTTAGGTGGTCCTGCCATGAACTCAAGGCTGAATATCGCTCTCCGCGAAAAACACGGGATCGCCTACAATCTTGAATCAAATTACCAGCCTTTTTCGGACACAGGCTTATTCAGCATTTATTGCGGCACCGATGAAATACTGATGGCAAGGGCCATCGAACTGATTCATACAGAATTGTTGAAATTCAGAACTGTAAGCCTTACTTCAACCGGGCTTCATACGGCCCAGACCCAGTTGAAAGGACAGCTTGCCATTTCGCTCGAATCGCATCAGAACGAGATGCTGGCAATTGGGAAAAATTTATTGGTCTACGGAAAAGTGGACCCGGTTCAGGAAATCTACCGTAAAATAGACGGCATCTCCGCCATTGATCTTATGGAAATGGCTAACGAAGTATTTGATCCATCCAGTCTAAGTACACTCATCTTCAATAATCAGAAATCCTCCAGCTTATGAACGAATTTGATGAAGGCATTATGATTCCAGGCATTGAAAAATATGCGCACGATCATACATCTGCCGAATTACCTGTTCTATCCCGCCTTTCTCGCGCCACTCATCTGCGGACCCATCAGCCACAGATGCTCTCAGGTCATCTGCAGGGAGCATTCCTGCAAATGATAAGCCATATGATACGGCCAGTTGCCGTTCTCGAAATCGGAACTTTTACCGGGTATTCAGCCATTTGCCTGGCTCAGGGTTTAAAGCCCGGAGGCAAACTTATTACGCTGGACTGCAATCCCGAAATGGAGGATTTTGCGGCGCCTTATTTTGAGGAAGCAGGTCTCAAAGATAAAATCAGTATGCTGGTTGGGGATGCATCCAAAATTATTGAAACGCTGAAAGGTCCGTTTGACTTGGTTTTTATAGATGCGGATAAAGAGAATTATATCAGGTATTTTGAAATGGTTTTCCAGAAAGTATCACCCGGAGGATATATTCTTGCCGACAACACGCTTTGGTATGGAAGAGTGATACTGCCTGACGCCGAAACGGATCGTGAAACCGCCGGAATCATTAATTTTAACAAGTATATTCAGCGTCATAAAGGTATTGAACATGTTCTTCTTCCGGTGAGAGATGGGATTATGATGGTACGAAAAAAGCCTGAATAACATAATTACCAGGCTTTTAATTATAATATACTTTTCCTGATTAGCTTTAATTCAGATTTGCAATCGTCTTTTCCCTGGTAATGTCGAACACCAGATTTATTGTTTGCTTTTTCCTGAGTTTCATTTTGCTTTCGTAAAGCGCATCAATTGAGTAATTGTTAGCAAATGTATGCTCTTCCCACTTGCCATCACTGAAGGCCATATTAACAATTCGCAGCTTATGTTTGCCGCGGGGAACTGTAACTGAACAGGAATTTGGTTTCGATTGCAGTTGCTCCGTTGTTTCGCCGGCTATTTGCCCATCAACATAAACCACAGTTTTATTTATAAGGTCATACCCGTCGAGTATGCCCGAAAACCTGGCATTTACAGTGATTATACCTTTTCGCTGAGCATTGGCATCAAGTATAAACAGACTGATAATCAGCATCAACAACAGTACAGGTTTTTTCATAGAAAATATGTTCCGAAAAATTTTTGTGATAAAAATTGATGTAGCTAAAATAAGTCTATTTCCTTGTTTTGAAAATCATTTTCATTCCGGATATTAACATGCTGGTGTTGATAACAGGTTAGGCTGTCAAATAATGGTCATACAGTTGTCATGCGGTTGTCAATCAATAGTAAGAAGGCTGAACCTCTAAACTGAGTAATTCTAAAACTCTGCCCTTCGACTTGGTTCAGCTGTGCTCTCCAACCATCGCTCATGGTATTGTAACTCTGTAATCCTGAAACTTTGAAACCTGAAACTCTACCCTTCGGCTCCGCTCAGGGTGCTGTAACTCTGTAACCCTGCAACTCTGTTACTCCGTAGCCCTGTAACCCTGCCCTTTGACTTCGCTCAAGGCCCTATAACCCTGTAACTCTCTAAGCCTGAAACTTTGAAGCTCTGAAACCTGAAACAATCACACTTTAAACTCATATTTAATTTTACTGAGTGCCTCGTTCGCCTCAATAATCTTTTTCTTAAGTTCTTCCTTAAAAGTAACCAGCTTTCCGAAAAGTTCCTCATCGCTGAGTGATAGCATTTGTGCTGCAAGGATACCTGCATTACGTGCACCATTTACAGCAACAGTTGCTACCGGGATTCCCGGAGGCATCTGTACGATGGCGAGCAACGAATCCATCCCGTCGAAGGACGATTTTACAGGAACACCAATCACCGGCAATGCAGTGAAAGCCGCAATAACTCCCGGAAGATGTGCCGCCATGCCCGCACCGGCAATTATAACTTTTAATCCCCGGCTATGTGCATTCCGGGCAAATTCCTCTACTTTTTCAGGAGTGCGGTGTGCCGATAATGCATTCATTTCGAAAGGAATACGTAATTCATTCAGTACTTTTGCAGCTTCTTCCATAACCGGCAGATCGCTGGTGCTTCCCATTATTATGCTTACCAGAGGTGTCATATCAATATTTTTTTTTGCGAAATTAATGAAATTCTTAATTTTTCGGTATGCATATTTGTATATGATGCTTAGGGGAAGTGCGCTTTCATAAAAAAGAGACACCTTTTCATCTTTTTGCTTGATATTTCATGCTTTAACTGTAATTTTGCCCGTAGAACAATCATAAAACATTCCGCTATGCCAGATAACTGGAAACTGAAAGATAAAAGCTTCACCAAATTTATTCTTAACGACGATATCCAGGCAAAAGTATCTGAACTGGCGGATCGCATAAATACCGACCTTGCCGGGAAAAAGCCTCTGTTTATAGTAGTTCTGAATGGTGCTTTTATTTTTGCTTCCGACTTGCTGAAAAAAGTTAACATCGATTGTGAAATAGCTTTCGTAAAATTGTCATCCTATGTTGGGACAAATAGCTCAGGTGTTGTTCAGCAGATTATTGGTCTCGACCTAAATATCAAAGGCCGGACGATTGTGATAATTGAAGACATAGTTGATTCAGGACTCACATTGGTTGGTTTTCGTGAAACGCTGAGTGTAATGGAACCTGCCGAGGTGCTGATAGTAGCATGCTTGCTTAAGCCTGATGCATTTAAAAATAAGTTTCCTATCAACTATCTGTGTTTCAGTATTCCAAATGAATTTGTGGTTGGATACGGTCTCGATTATGATGGACTGGGGCGTAATTCAAGCGATATCTACAAAATTGTTGAAGGATAAATTCATAAAAATTTATTTTGTCTTTCTCCCTGATAAAAATTATCCGGGTATAACATGAAAACAGGGATATCAGGTAAACTTGTATCCGTTTAAAATAATTTGATATGCTCAATATAGCACTCTTCGGACCTCCGGGGGCTGGTAAAGGCACTCAGTCGCAAATGCTGATTGAAAAATACAATCTTGCGTATATTTCGACCGGCGACTTGTTGCGTGCCGAAATAGCTGAAGGAACTGAACTTGGTTTGCAGGTAAAAGATCTGATTGCAGGAGGTGGCCTGGTATCGGACGAAATGATGGTGGATCTCATCGAAAAGAAAATCATTACCAGTTCGGATAAAAAAGGGATACTGTTTGATGGTTTTCCCCGTACTCTTGTCCAGGCTTATATCCTCGATGGGCTGCTTCTCAAACTGAATACTTCACTGTCGTGTATGCTTAGCCTCGAAGTTCCCGATGAGGAGCTTACCCGGCGACTCATTGAGCGTGGAAAAGTATCAGGCCGTGCAGATGATACAGAAGAAGTTATCAAATTCAGGCTAAGCGAATATAAAAGCAAAACATCACCTGTAATCGGTTACTACCAGGAGCGTGATCTGTATGTACCTATTCATGGTGTAGGACCAATACCTGAAATTTTTGATACCCTATGTGTTGCTATAGAGCATATGCTCGAAAAGGAATGGTTCAATCTGGTGTTATCAGGTCCTCCGGGTGCGGGCAAAGGAACCCAGGGACGAATGCTTGCCGATAAGTTCAATTTCTATTACATTTCAACAGGCTCATTATTACGTAAAGAAATAAAAGCTGAAACAGAACTTGGTCTGAAGGTGAAGGAAACCCTTGAACGAGGTGAACTGGTTTCGGACGAAATTGTAATCCGGCTCATTGAAAGGGAAATGAAGGTACACAACAATGTAAATGGCTTCGTTTTCAAAGGATTTCCACGTACCATACTGCAGTCGTATATTCTTGATGGCTTACTGCGTAGGATGAATATGGGCGTTTCCTATGTAGTAGAACTCACTGCTCCAACCATTGAACTCATGAAACGACTCGATAAACGTGGTCGCTCGGAAAAGGCCCGTACTTACGATCTCACCACTGAGCTTATCATTCACCGGCTCGAGGAATACGATACCAAAACTGCACCGGTTATGGAATTGTATAAAAAACAGAATAAGCATGTGGTCGTTAATGCAATGGGACCCAACGAGGGCATATTTGCCCTTTTGTCGGATACCGTGCAGGCTGCCATGAAGAAATCAAGATAACTTCACCCATGGATAACTTAAATGGCTGTAAATTGTTCTTTTAGTGAAGAGTATTTCTGATTCAGGCTTTTCCCTGTCAGGATTTAAATTAAATCAGATATTTTATAACTACTTTTGTTACAATAAATTAAAATTGAATAATGGCCAGTTCCAGTTTTGTTGATTATGTAAAGATTTATTTGCGGTCGGGCAAAGGAGGGGCAGGTTCTCATCATTATCACCGCAGTAAAATGACTTCGAAGGGCGGGCCTGATGGAGGCGATGGCGGACGTGGAGGTCATATCATTATACAGGGTGATAAGCAACTTTGGACCATGTTGCACCTGCGTTATACCAAGCATATTATTGCCAGCGATGGTGAAGGCGGATCAAAAGCATTATCAACCGGCGCCGAGGGCGAAGACCGGATCATTAAAGTTCCGTTAGGCACCGTGGTGCGTGATCCCGAAACAGGTGAAATTGAATTTGAAGTTACAGCCGACGGCGAAACCCATATCATTGTGCCGGGTGGTCGCGGAGGTTTAGGAAATGATCATTTTAAAACTTCCACCAACCAGGCTCCACGGTTTGCGCAACCCGGTGAACCTTTTATTGAATGCTGGAAAATATTTGAACTCAAAATTCTGGCTGATGTTGGGCTGGTAGGTTTCCCTAATGCTGGCAAATCAACCTTGCTTTCCGTACTTTCGGCTGCCAAGCCCGAAATCGCGGATTACCCGTTTACCACTTTGAGGCCAAACCTGGGAATTGTTCCTTACTATGATGATAAATCATTTGTAATGGCTGATATCCCCGGAATAATTGAAGGAGCACACGAGGGTAAAGGTCTTGGTGTGAGGTTTTTACGTCATATCGAAAGAAACTCTGTTCTCCTGTTTATGATACCGGCCGACAGTAAGGATATTAAAAATGAATACAAAATCCTCCTCAATGAATT
>Ga0136636_10001598_pt1 | contig 13286 bp, 12 predicted proteins | sample AntDrymUQ8522106_2_FD_104653 | JGI IMG/M metagenome (GOLD analysis project Ga0136636, IMG submission 104653) | Polar desert sand microbial communities from Dry Valleys, Antarctica - metaG UQ852 (21.06) | ecosystem: Environmental > Terrestrial > Soil > Desert | place: Antarctica: Dry Valley... | reverse complement strand
GGGCCACCGTGATAGCGGTGACGGCGCCGAGGCTCGACCAGCGCAGGCTCATGAGGGCGAAGCGGTGGCGGGGGCCGGCCACGCCGCCCATCACCACGGTGAAGGCCACATTCACAAAAGTGCTGGGCACCGTCACCAGGGCCCAGATCAGGATCACGGCCCAGGGCACCCACGCGAGGGGGAGCACGAAGGGCAGCAGCCCGAACAGGGCGTAGGACCAGAGCACCCAGACGCGCATGCCGGAGTACCAGGGCACGATGTTGCGCTGGCGCTCCAGGAAGCGGCCGATGGGCACTGCGAGCAGTGCGCCGGTGAGGGCGGGCAGCGAGGTGAGCAGGCCGATCAGCAGGCCCGACGCGCCGAGCCGTACCAGGAAGATTGCGAGGAACGAGCCGACGCCGGTGGCGATGCCGACGCCGATCCCGTCTACGAGCACGGCGCGTACATTGCGCTCGGCGACCGTGCGCGGGCGCAGGATGGCCTGTGCGCCCGCGCGGGAGAAGAGGGGTTGCATAGCTTGCTAGTATAGCAAGTTCGGGTCGTTTGTGGGCGGCTGGCAACCCGGCTCCCTTTGCTTCGGGGATCGCGGGCGGGGCGCTGCCGCCCCCGCCACCCCCGGCCCAGAAGGGACCGCCGCCGGTCCCCTCTGGACTCCCCAGCGTGAGGGGCTTGCGCCCCCTCAACCCCCAAGTTCGACAGCCGCCACGTCCGAGGGCGCGTGTCGCTGCATGCCTCGGACCGCCAGCGAGCGTGGACATCCTCGGAGGCGGCATCGCCGCCTGGGGCCTAGTAGTCCGGCAGCCCGACCGGAGAGCGCCGTAGGCGCCCGCAAGCAGCTTCCCGCTCGCTGGCGGTGGAGGGCATGCAGCGACACGCACCCGGCTGCTGGAGGCCATCAAGTTGAGGGGTTGAGGGGACGCACGTCCCCCACGGCGGGGAGTGCAGAGGGGGCTGGCGGCAGCCCCCTTTGCGCCGGGGCGCGGGGCGGCTGCGCCCGCACGCGATCCCCGATGCAACCGGGCCCCAATCACATCCCGCCCAGGCGGCGCAGGATCGCGCCGCGCTCCACGCTGTTGCGGCAGAGCTCCAGCGCAACCAGGTAGGCGGCGCGGGCCTCGTCGGCGCGGCAGACCTGCGCGGCGCCCAGCTGGCTGAGGGCGTAGTCGCGGCAGGCCAGGGCGGCCTCCGTTGCGTAGCCGAGACCCCACGCGTCGCGCCGCACATGGTAGCCGATCTCCAGCAGCTCCACGCCCTCGATCTGCTGTGGCACGAGCCCGCAGTCGCCGAGCATGTGGCCGTCGGCGCGGCGCAGCATGGCCCAGAGGCCGTGGCCGCGTGTGGCGTAGAGCCCGAGCGACCAATCGATCCAGCGCTGGGTGCGCTCACGTGTGAAAGGTTCGGGGTAGAAGCGCATCATCTCGGGGTCGGCGAAGATCGGCGCCAGCAGCTCTAGATCCTCCGGCACAACCTGGCGCAGCGTGAGCCGCTCGGTCTGGAGCACGATCATGGTCGCCCCTGCGCTTTCAGGGCGGCGTAGTGGCGCCCCCAGCGCGGCCGGTTGCCGTCGATGTCGCTGAAGCCGTACTCGTCGGAGAGCTCCCAGGATGTGAAAATACCGCCGCTCTTGGCGTGGACGTTTGGGTCGGCGGCGAGGGCGGCCACGGCGCGCCCCACAAAGCATGGCGTCTCCGACGCGATGAAGTTCGCATCCACCTGCGCGCCGTCGCGCCAGTTGGCCTCGGTTACGCCGAAGTGCTCGAGCATGGCCTCGGAGCGCAAGAAGCCTGGCGTCACGTAGAGCGCCGTGATGCTGTGGGGCCGCAGCTCCTCGGCCATCGCCAGGGCTAGCCGCGCCACCGACGCTTTGGCGAGATCGTAGTAGAGGCTGCCGCGATAGGACGTGTTATCGCCGTCGCCGATCTCAACGATCAGGCCAGACCCGGCGGCGAGCATCAGCGGGACGGCGTACTTCGCGGCGATGATATGCGTGCGCACCGCCACCTCCTGCATGCGCCAGCCGCTGTCGACTGGCAGCTCCCAGAAGGGCTTGCCCCAGATCGCCAGCTCGTCGCCGCCCCACACATCGTTGATCAGGATGTCGAGCCGGCCATGCTCGGCGCGCAGCTGCTCGAACAGCGCGCGCACCTCATCCTCAACCGAGTAGTCCACTCGCACATAGCGGCCCTCGCCGCCATACGCCGTAACGAGCTCGGCGGTCTCTTCGATCGTCTCGGGGCGCGTGGCGAGCGTAAACGGCGTATCGTCGGCGCTGCGCGGCGCCACCTGTTTGGCGCGCGTGCTGCGGCCGGTGCAGTAGACCGTAGCGCCCTGCTCGCCGAGCATACAGGCGATGCCGCGCCCCGCGCCCCGCGTGGCCCCAGCGACCACGGCTATTTTCCCCTTCAGCGGCTGCATGGTGTAGCCTCCTTGGCTTTTTGACGGTGGGCGGTGGACGGTGGACGGTGCCGGGCTGGGTCATCCACAGATGACACAGATTTCCAGATCAGCTTATGCGCCCCGAAGCGCGTGCATCAGCGGAGCACGAGCAAGGCGACGATCAGTACGGCTTGGAGCAGCACAATCAGCGCAAATGGCGCGAGGAACGCCGCCTTGCTGGTCTTATGTCGGAAGAGCAGCATCGCCACAAACGCGCCCGGCGACCCGCCGATCAGGGCGAGGCCGAGCAGAACAGCTTCAGGCACGCGCAGCTGTGTGCCGCCAGCGATCGCCTTGTCGTAGCCGTAGCTCAGCAGGGTCACCAGGTTCACGCCGATCAGCCAGGCCAGCAGCGGTGTGGCAGGCACGACGAGCAGCAGGGCGCCGCTGAGCAGCGCAGCCGCCACAACCGTGGCCACGCCGAAGCTGCGGCGCGGCGTGTGGCGGCGGGCGATTGGCCGCGCCGCCAGTGGTGGAACGCTGCTAGGCGCCACTTTGCCCGGCGCCTGCTGGCGGTTCGCCGCCCGGCAGTCTGGGCAGCGTTTGGGCGACTGGAGGCCGCGCTCGCGGTAGAACGCCTGCTCGCCAGCGCTCCACGTGAAGCGCCGACTACAGGTAGCGCAGCTGATCTGGCGATCCGTCATATGGCGATGTGCGCTTAACGTAGCCGCTGGTGGAGCAGGACAACCATCTCGCTCATGGTATGCCGTAGGGGCGGAGTACGTCAAGTGGGGCGGGAGCGCTGACAGGCTGCTGGCCCCGCTCAGCACCACTGCGAGGCGTGTGAGCCGCACAGGGCACGTTTCTCGTGACGGATTCCGTATGGTATGATGCGATCATTCCGTTCGCTTCGCCGCACGAGGGGGCTCGCTATGACCGTCACGCTGACGCGAAAACAGTTCACTGTAGACGACTATGCTCGTATGCGCGAAACGGGAATTCTCTCAGAAGACGACCGGGTTGAGCTGCTTGATGGGGAGATTTATGTTATGAGCCCAATTGGCCCACTGCATGTTGGCCTGGTCAATAAGCTTATGAAATTATTAGAAAAACAAGTTGGCGAGCAAGCAATTATTAGCGTCCAAAATCCCGTTCGGCTTAATCTGCATGGCGAACCGCAACCCGATCTTGCGGTCTTACATCCTCGCGACGACTTCTACACCCAGGCCTTTGCGACACCAGACGATATTTTCCTGCTCATCGAAATATCGGACACCACGCTTGTGTATGATCGTGAACAAAAACTCCCCCGCTACGCCCAAGGGCAGATTAGTGAAGTATGGATTATTGATGTTGGAGCGCAGGTGATTGAACAATACTCACAACCGCTCCAAGGCGTCTACACACAGTTGCACAAAGTGCTCTTTGGTAATCGCATCACCGCCAATGCCATGCAAGGTATAAGCTTTACAACAGATGCGTTATTTTAGACTGTTGGTTCCAAGGTGGTGCGGCCACGACCGAGCCCCCACTGCTCCGCCTGGGCAAGGGCCAGAAACGCACCAACGTCTGGATCGCGCGCCGCGCTCGGCTGGCGTAAACGGCGACGATGGGCGCGGGCTTGTCGCAGTGCGCCAGCGGTTGAAGGCCAGTTGCTGGATGAGGAACATCGCTAGTGCCCCCGCGCCTTCCAGCGTCGACTGAGGTCAACGGCAGCCCAATGGGCATGCCCCAGGCCACGCGGAGCGCGCGCATAAACGCCGCGTAGGGCAGCGGGTTCGGCGCGGCCAGGTTCACCGCCCCGGCCAGGTCGTTGCGGGCGATCAGCCAGCGCAGCGCCTGCACGAAGTCGGCGTCGTGCAGCCAGGAGACATACTGCTGCCCGCCGGCAACTGGCCCACCGATGGCCGAAGAGCTGGACAGTGATCTGCTGTCCGGCTCTTCGGCTATTCCTGCGCGTGTGCTACACTGCGACAACGGGACGACGCGGCGCCTGCGCTCCGCCCCTGGTGCTTGGCGAGGCTTCGCTGCGCCGGGATGACCTCGCCCACACTGTCGCACGTTGCATCGAGCTGCGCGCTACGAAGGAGGCGCAATGCATGGGATCGCACTGCTGAGGCTCCTGCCTGCCATGGGCCTGCTGCTCCTCACCGCCTGCAACTCCGGTGCCGGGGCTGGGCCGCCGGCCGATTTCAGCCTGCGCTACGCGTGGCGTGAGGGGAGCCTGCCGCCGCCCTACCACTACGCGTACCGCATCACGCTCGCCGCCGATGGCTCCGGGGCCATGCAGCTGGTGCCCGATTACCCTGGCCCCGACGTTCCGGTCTGGGACGTGCCCTTCACGCGGTCGGCGGCTGAGGTTGCGCAGCTGCACGCGCAGCTGCTCGCGCAGGACCTCGTGCGTGAGCGCTGGCAGGCCCTGGACAATCCGCCCGTCGGCGGCGCCGCTGCGACCCTGGAGGTGCAGTACGCTGGGCAGACGATCAGCATCCCGGCGTTTCCGCTGGAGCGGCAGCAGGCGCGTGCCGCCGCCATCAGCGCCGCCGTCGAGGCGATCGTCCCGCAGGCGATCCGCGACGACCTGGAGCAGCGCCACGCGGCGTATGTGGCGGCCGCCACACGCCCGTAGCGCATCGGCTGTCGGTACAGGTACGGCGCCTGTGTTGTCAGCAGCCCCACGCATGCGGAGGCGAAGATGCAAACGATGACGGCACACGAGGCCCGGGCATTCCTGCTGGAGCGGCCGCGCACGGCGAAGCTGGCGACGGTGCGCGCCGATGGGCGACCCCACATCGCGCCCGTCTGGTTCGACCTGGACGGCGCGCAGCTCGTGTTCACTACCTGGCACACCACCGTGAAGGCGGCCAACCTGCGCCGCGACCCGCGCGTGAGCCTGTGTGTGGACGACGAGGCCCCGCCGTTCGCCTTCGTGATCATTGAGGGCACCGCAATGCTCTCGGAGGATCTGGCCGAGCTGCGGATGTGGGCGACCCGGATCGCGGGGCGCTACATGGGCGCGGCGCAGGCCGCTGCGTTCGGAGCGCGCAACGGCGTACCGGGCGAGCTCCTGGTGCGCGTGCAGCCAACGCGCATCATCGGCCAAGGCGATGTCGCCGGGTAAGTGTGTGGCAGCTCCTACTGCGTCTTTCCGCGCGCGTTGAGCGGCCAGCATTTCGGCCTTCGAAACGGAACGTGATGACGATAGCAGCCCTATTTTTAGTCTACGCTCGACTATTCCTACCAAATCTTTAGCCCATCCGGTAGCGTGCGAGAACCTCCTCGTCGAGGGTGACGCCTAGGCCAGGCTCCTGCGGTACCGCCACATACCCGTCGACGACGGGGAGCTTCTCGCATGTGAGTGTCTGGCGCAGCGGACCCTGCTCCACGCAGTACTCCAGGAGTGAGCTGTTGGGCAGGGCGGCGAGGAAGTGGAGCGAGGCCGCGATACTGACCCCAGTCTTGTAGGAGTGGTTGACGCAAAGCCGGTGGCGCTGGGCGGCCATGCGCCCGATCTGGATGGCCTGGCTCGGCCCGCCGACACGGGCTACGTCGGGCTGGACGACGGCGATGCCGGCGTCGAGGAGCGCCTTGAAGCCTGGCTGCGTCGTCTCCTGCTCGCCCGCAGCAATGCGGATAGGCGAGGTGGCGGCGAGCTGGGCATAGCCCTCGATGTTATCCGGGTGCAGGGGCTCCTCTAACCAGAAGGGGTTGAACTCGGCGAACTGGCTAGCGCGTTTGATCGCCGTGACGGTGTCATAGCAGAGCCCGGCGTCGATCATCAGGTCGACATCGTCGCCGAGGCCCTTGCGGGCCATGCGCACCTGGGCGATGTCTGTCGCCTCACTTTTGCCTAGCGGCCCCCAGCCGAACTTCGCCGCAGTGTAGCCCTGGTCGGCGAGGCTGCGGGCCAACTCGTATGTCGCCTCGGGGGTATCCTGAAAGAGGATCGATGCGTAGGCGCGCAGGCGGTTGCGGAAACCGCCGCCGAGCAGCCGGTACACAGGCTGCCCCATCGCTTTGCCCGCAATGTCCCAGAGGGCCATATCGATGCCGCTAATTGCCTGCTGGGCTGCTCCGCCACGCCCGAAGAAGATCGAGCCCTGGTACATGCGGTCCCACAGCGGGGCGATCTCCAGGGGGTCTTCGCCCATCACGCAGAGCCGCAAGCCCCGTGCGATGCCGTGGGACATCGGCGCCTCAATGATCGCCTTGGCGACCATCGGCGACGAGTCAACCTCGCCGATGCCGACGATGCCCTCGTCCGTGTGGACGCGCACCACCAGCGTATCCTGCGTCCCGTCGCAGCGCTCGTCGACCGTAGGGAGTTGCAGCCAGATCGCTTCGACGTCGGTAATCTTCATAGCGTCTCCTCAATCCAGGCGAAAGGGGCGCACCAGTGTGGCAACACAGTCGCCCTGCCTGGTGAGCGGGAATGCACGGCGACTTATCAGCATGCCGCTGGTGCGGGCAAGCACGGGCAGCGGCGCGACGAAGGGCTGCTCAATAGCATGCATCTGGCCCACGGGCTGGCCGGCCTCAATCCACGTGCCCAACTCGGCGAACGGCTCGAAGATACCGCTTGCCGGCGCCATGATATAGTCGTCGTACTGGTCGGCAGCCACGACCTGAGCTGGCGTGGCCGCAGTGTCGGGGGCGCGGTCGACGAGGATGCCAGCGTGGCGCAGCACGTTCCAGACACCCCCCTCCGTGATCGCGAGCACCTCGGCCCCGAACTGGCTCGCGCTCCCCATCTCGGTGCCCAGGGTCACCTTGCCCAGCCGCTCCGCCTCGCCCGGTAGGAGCCCCACCCCGCCTACGTCGCGGTAGATAAAGACGTACGGCGCGCCCCAGGCCATGCCGGCGGCGACCATCTTGCGCATCTGCTCGTCGTCCGGCACGTGGTGCATGTTGACCGAGGGCAGGAAGTGGGCCGAGCGCCCGCCCGAGTGGATGTCCACCACAAGCTCGGCCATGGGGAAGAGCGCGCTGCTTACGTAGTGGGCAATCATCCCGGTGATAGTGTCGTCGGGGCGGCCGGGGAAGGCCCGGTTCATGTTCTTGCCGTCGAGGGGCGAGAGCCGGGTTCCCGCCGCCACGGCGGGGCTGTTGAGCATGGGCACGATGATCACACGGCCACGCAGTTGCGCCGGTTCCAGGGCGCGCGCCAGCTTCATAAGCGCCACCGGACCCTCGTACTCGTCGCCGTGATTGCCGCCGAACAGCAGTGCTGTCGGACCCGGCCCGCCGTTCACCACGGCGATGGGGATGAGCTCGCTGCGCCAGCCGGAGCTGTTCGTGGACTGGGGCACGGCCAGGGCGCCGAGTTGCTTGCCGGGCCGGTCGTAGTCGATCTCAGTCACGATCTGCGTGCCGCTCATAGCGCCTCCATGGCGAGACTGGCGGCCTCGATCGTCTGCTCCAGGCAGCCCGGCAGGAAGGGCGACTGCTGCTCCTGGTAGAGGCCGCTGCCGTAGCTATCGCGGGGCGGCAGGTAGCCGACGGTGCCATTGGTGCAACCGAGAACGAGCACGGGCTGATGCGGAAAGCGGGCGCGCAGCTCGGTCTGCATCTGCGAGTAGGCCTCGTTGGGGCAGGCCACGAGTAGAGCGTCGCCGAGGCGCCAGACCCAGAGCGGCATCGCGTGTATCGGGTCGTCGCCGAGGGCGGCCTGGATGAAGCTGCGGCGCATGGCCTTCTCCGCCTCTGCCGTTGGATCACCGTCGGCCGCGCTCGGCGGGTCGACTGGCGTGAGGCTAACTTTGCGCTGGAGCGGGACATGGGTGATGCCGCTCTCCAGGCGGGCGCAGCGCGCTTGCGCCGCAGGGTTGATCGGCCGGTACTCCCAGGTGGCGAGGTTTGCGCCCGAGGCGACGACGCCCGTGTAGACAAGGCGAGCGGCGGGCGGCGGGAGCGCCTCGATCGCGGCGGCGGCGGCGAAGCCGAGCTGGCGTCCGTTGCGATCAGCGACGGCGGGGTCGCCCACAAAGCCCTCGCGGGGGCCAAGCTCGCCCGCAGCGCCATAGAGGAACAGGCACGGCGCGCCATAGATACCCTCCAGCACCTCGCGCGTGGCGCCGATGTAGTCGGGTGAGAGCAGCCGGTTTTGCCAGGCGAGCGTAGTGGGGTGGCAGGCGTAGTTGACGAGCGTGGCGAGCGTCATTCCGTCGTCGGCGGTAACGCGGGCTACGAGGACGGTATCGTCGGCGGGGCCAGCGGGGTTGTAGCCACAGACATAGCGGCCCAGGTCGGCCGCCCAAAGGTCGCGGTTGGCAGCGAGGGCGCAGCGCCCGTAGCCATAGGTGATCCAGGCCGGGGCGGCGCGCTCGCGGGCCTCGTTGATGACCGCCGCCACATCGGCGATGAGGCGCTCGAGGTAGGGGGCGACCAGCTCGCCGCCGGGCTTGTCGGCGAGCTGCGTGTTGACGTTTGCCCCACTGTGGGTGTGGGACATATTGATTAGCAGGGCGGCCTCGTCAAGGCCAGTGGCCTCAAGAATGGCCCCTCGGATACGGCGCTCGTCGGGGCGGTACGGAAACCAACCGATATCGAGGGCGACGATGAGCAGGTCGGGGCCTTCGCCCTCGATGGGGCGCAGGGCGACCGCGCTGGCGGTGAGCGGGCGGTGGACGCCCTCGGCAAGATCGTGGCGGGCGGCGCCCCAGGAGCGGGCGTAGATTCCGACAGGCGGCGTGACATCGCGAACAGCGACGCCGACAGCACAGCGGGTGAATCCAAAGGTTTGGTTCGTCATTGAGCCCTCCATGTACATCCGCCCTGCCGGGCGTGCGGCGCCGCAGGATCGCTATGTTGGCGGGAGCGGGCTGCTGGGCGGGGTGGCGTGGTGGCTGACGCGAGGGCCGCCCGCGTAGGCCTGGAACTCGCTGACCCAGCCGAGCAGATGGCGCGCAGCTTCGTCGAGGATGCGACCGCCCTTCGCGGCTGTGGCCAGGGTTGGCTGGCCCACCACCCCACTCTGCGTGTAGCTACTCGTCCACTCGACGAGGCTGACCGGCCCGCCCCCGAAGGCGTCGAACCAGCGGAAGCCAGTGGCGCCGTGCTGATTATGAAAGGTGAACTGGTCCACGGCCTTGGCCATCTGGACCTTCTCGGGGCAGAGGTGCAAATAGAGCGAGGTCTCGATCTCGCAGGCGTGGGCCGCGCCGCCGGGGAAGACCGACTCGCGCACCGAAGGCATGAAGGCCGGGTCAACGCGGAGCATGTTCCACCACATAAAGGATGCAACGAGGGCATCGGTCTCGAGCACAGCGCGGCGACTGACGAACTCAAGCAGATGCTCGTTCGAGCCGTGCCCGTCCACGATCACGATGCGCTTAAAGCCGTGGTAGGCGAAGCTCTTGACCACATCGAGGCAGAACTCCACAAAGTGGTCGTAGGCGACATGGATGGTGCCAGGGAAGTCCATCGCGTGGATATTGAAGCCGTAGGGGATGCTAGGCGCGACAAGAATCTTGTCGGGCTGGCGGCGACCGGCCTCCAGGCAAACGCTTGTCGCGAGCAGGGTATCCACGTCGAGGGGGAGGTGGTGCCCGTGCTGCTCTGTCGAGCCGACTGGCAAGAGGATCACCTTCCCGAGGGCCACGGCCTCATTCACCTCCGGCCAGGTCAGGTCGGCGTAGAGATACGTTTCGGCAGCGGACATCGTTCCTCCTAACGTACGGGTGCGGGAGGCAGAACGGGCAGCGGCAACCGATCAACACCAGGCCGGCGTGCTTAGGGCATGGTCACACCCGTGCGCAGCTCGCTCAGCTCCTCAATACGGCGGCGCAGGAAATTGATCGACTGCTGGTCGATGGTGAAGACCACCGTCACAATGGGCTGGACAACCCCGAAGGCGATCAGGCGCGCGTGGCACGAGCGTGTAACGATGACTGCGTCGGCCTGGTCGAGGACGCGGCGGAGTGGGGCGTCGTCGTCGATGAGGGCGGGCAGGACGCTGGCGGACGGGTTGTAGGTTGAGATAATGTGGGACAGGCTCTCGATGGTGCTCGGGGTGTCGCAGACAAGGCCGAAGGTGGCGACGTGGAGCCGCGCCAGCTCAAGCAGCGAGTCGTGGGCGGGGGTGACATGGACGCCGATCACCTGGTTGCGGGCCGCAGCGGGGATGGCTTGGCGCAGCTGGCCGAGGTGCTGGAAGGTGGTGATGAGCAGATTGTAGCTTGTGGCGAGGGCGTCGGCAGCAGGGATGACGTCGTCGAGCAGAGCCAGCTCCAGTGGGGCACCGATAATCAGGCTGAGCTCGCCGCCGAGGGCCTCCAAATCCTGGTAGTTGCACTCGATGAACAGCGCCCGCGGGGCTGCCGGGCCATAGACTCGCTCGACCATATGGCTGACGGCGTCGAGCAGTTGGACGCGGCTTAGGCCGAGCTGTTGGACGTCTCGGAATAGCTGCTCGGCGCGCTGCTGCCAGGCGCCCCCACTGGCGGGGTCGGGCGAGCGGACGAAGGCGCCGCGCCCACGTGACATATCGATCATGCCGCGACGCGCGAGCGCCTGGTAGGCGCGCGAGGCTGTGTTCTTGTTGATGCTGTAGCGCTGCGCGAGCTCGCGCACCGTCGGGAGGCGCGCGCCCTCCTCGTAAGTCCCCGTGCGGATCTGCTCCTCGATCAGACGTTCCAGCTCGTGGGCCCGTACGTCGCGCGGCTCATTCTCTGGCGCTAGGCCGTGATCGCTCATGCCGATCGCCCCGTGCGGCTGTGACAGCTGGGAGTATGCTGAAAGTAGGACAATATTCAGACAAATTGTGTGCTGATGCTGCTAACTATAGCAGAAGTGACGCGCTATGTCAACGATAGTTAAGGCAATCTATTGACAAAGGCCAACTCTTTTGCTACTATGGCCTTTGTCACTCCCAATGTCTGTAACTTGTCCCGCAGCGCTGCGTTCACGAGTGCGGGGTTTGCCACGCCCCGCTCGTCCATGCTGGCCAGGGCGTCGTCACCGTCGCCTGCCGCTGTCTCCACGCGAGCGTGCCGCACGGTGCGCCGGGTGCTTCAGATTTCACCTGCTGGAAGGAGTTGAGCCCATGGACGAGAAGAAGCCGAAGATGCCCCTGTTCATCGCTCGCCCGGCGACGCGCCGCGAGTTCCTGCGGCTATCGGCCGTCGGTGGCGGCCTGCTTGTGCTGCAAGCCTGCGGCGGCGCGCCCTCGGCCGCGCAGCCGACCACCGCCCCGGCCGCCCCGGCCGCGACGGCGGCCCCTGCGGCGGCAGCGCCCACCGAGGCCCCCGCTGCCGCGCCCACCGCAGCCCCCACCACAGCGCCTACGGCAGCCCCCGCCGCTACTCTGCTCACCTGGGCCATGAACGGCGACCCGGTCTCGGTGGAGCCGTACGGCATCAACACCACCGGCCAATTCAACTACGAGGCCCGCGAGCCAGCCTACGACTCACTGCTCTACTGGGACAAGGATCTCAAGGTTATGCCTGGCCTGGCCGAGTCGTTCGAGGCCCCCGACGATACGACCTACGTCTTCAAGCTGCGCCCCGGCGTGACGTTCCACAACGGCAAGGCGCTGACGGCGGAGGATGTAAAGTTTTCCCTGGACACGATTATGACCCCGCCCGCCGACGGCAAGAACCCCGGCGCAGGCTTCTTCGCCAACTTCGACACCGTCGAAGTGGTGGACCCGCTCACGGTGCAGATCAAGATGAAGAAGGTCGACCCAACCATCCCCGGCCTCTTCGCCTGGTCGCGCTACACCTCAATCTTCCCCGCCGGGATGCCGGATGAGATCAACCCCGCCGTGGAGGCGGTCGGCACCGGGCCCTTCCGCCTTGTCAGCTATACCCCAAACTCCGAGCTGGTCTACGAGCGCAACCCCGAGCACTGGAACCCTAACCAGCCCAAGGTCGACCAGCTGATCTACCGTGTGATCCCCGAGGAGGACGCGCGCATCGCGGCGCTGCGCTCCGGCGACATCGACGGCGCCGACGTTACGCCGCTGGGCGCCCGACGCCTCGAGGGCGAGCCCGACATCACCGTCACAAAGGGCCTCTTCTCGCAGCCCAAGGTGCTGCAGTTCACGCTCAAGGGCGGCAAGCCGTGGGACACCAAGGAGGTCCGCCAGGCGCTCAGCATGGTGATCGACCGCCAGGAGCTGATCGACAAGGTGATGGAGGGCGAGGCGGTGTTCACTGGCCCCGTCGTCCCCAGCTACGGCGACTTCCCGCTCTCGGACGAGGAGCTGCGCACTGCCTACACGGTGGATCTGGAGAAGGCGAAGCAGCTCATGGCCGACGCTGGCTTCGCCGACGGCTTCCAAGTTACGGCGATAACCTTCACGGGCTACGCCAACGACAACGCGGTGGTGGTGCAGGAGCAGCTGAAGCAGCTGAACATCGATATGCAGATCGAGCAGATCGAGTTCGGCACCTTCGCGCAGCGCGTCACCAACGGCGAGTATGAGTGGTGCTTCACCGCCCGTGGCATGCGCGCCGACGTCAGCGGCTACCTGAACGACTTCCGCCGCCTCGGTATCGCCAAGGACAATTGGTTCCCAGCCTGGGAGAACGCCGAGCTGGACGCGGCCTTCGACGAGGCCATGAGCACCCTCGACCAGGCGCAGCGCCGCGAGCTGATGGCCCAGGTGCAGCGGATTGTGCTCGACGAGTCGCCCCACCTCTTCCTCTACCAGGACTACCGCTTCTCAGCAGTGCGCAACCGCGTGAAGGATTACTACGTCGCCTTCACCACCTTCCGCCCGTCGCTGCGCGAGGCCTCGGTGACGGCGTAGCTCCAGAAACGGAGACAAGGAGACCGGGAGACCGGGAGCGCCTGACGGCATAGAGGGGCTGTCTCCTTGTCTCCTTGTCTCCTTGTCTCCTTGTCTCCTTGTCTCCTTGTCTCCTTGTCTCCTTGTCTCCTTGTCTCCTTGTCTCCTTGTCTCCTTG
>Ga0136636_10001597_pt1 | contig 13290 bp, 14 predicted proteins | sample AntDrymUQ8522106_2_FD_104653 | JGI IMG/M metagenome (GOLD analysis project Ga0136636, IMG submission 104653) | Polar desert sand microbial communities from Dry Valleys, Antarctica - metaG UQ852 (21.06) | ecosystem: Environmental > Terrestrial > Soil > Desert | place: Antarctica: Dry Valley... | reverse complement strand
TAACGCAAGGTTGGTAATCTTAAAAAGCAATTCAATTCAATTTGTTTGTGAGGAATAATGAAGCTTGAGGTATTTTCCTTACTTCTGATATTCAAGTTGACAGGCTTAAGTAGCAAACGTTAAGATTAGAATTCCAAGAAAGATTATGTGGGCTCGGAATTTACCGCAGTTATTGTATGGCTCTTGTTGCTATTACTAGATCCGTTTTATTCTTGATGTTGCGATTTGCGCAATTCTATTTAAAAAACAGCATAAAAAAACTCCATTATTTCTAATGGAGTTTGTCTTGTGGGCGATGAGGGGTTCGAACCCCCGACCCCCTCGGTGTAAACGAGGTGCTCTGAACCAGCTGAGCTAATCGCCCTAAACAATGTGGTTTCTTTCGTTACCGTTCTTGCGTGTGCAAATATACATCACTTTTCTAGATATGCAAGTAGAAAATAAAAAAATTATAAAATTTCTGCTACCACAAATGTGCTTCCACCAATATATATAAAATCAGATTTTGTTGCGTTTTCAATCGCTTTTTGATAAGCTTCTGAAACAGAAATGTATACTTCACCTTTTAAGTCAAAATGAGTTGCTTTTTGTTTTAAAATTTGAGGATCTAATCCTCGAGGAATATTGGGTTTGCAGAAATAATAATTTGCCTTTTTAGGGAATAAAGGTAAAATTTCCTCTAAATCTTTGTCATTTACAACTCCTAAAACGATATGTAAACTGTCAAAACGTTCTTTTTTTACTTGATTCAATACAATTTCTAGCCCATTCTTGTTATGTGCTGTATCACAAATGACCTTGGGAAATTGACTTAATTGTTGCCATCTCCCTTGAAGACCTGTATTTTTGACTACGTTTAATAAACCAGATTTGGTATCGTCGGGAGTAATTTTAAAGTCTGTTTGGGTATTTAAAATTGCGATGGTTTGTAAAACGGTTTTTTTATTGTGTATTTGATAATCTCCAATTAAATCAGAAGTATAGTTTTCAAATATCAAATCAGCAGCAAAAAAGAGTTCTGAACTGCATTCTTTGGCTTTAGCTAAAAATACAGGCTGCGTTTCCGGGGTATATTCTCCAATGATTACTGGAATATTTGATTTTATAATGCCTGCTTTTTCAAAAGCGATTGCGTCAAGGGTGTTGCCCAAAAACGAAGTGTGATCCAATCCAATATTTGTAATCACCGACACTATAGGAGTAATGATGTTCGTTGCGTCCAGTCGACCACCCATTCCTACTTCAATTACGGCAATATCAACTTTTTCTTTTGCAAAATAATCGAAAGCCAAGCCTACAGTCATTTCGAAGAAGCTCAGGTCATTTGCCTCGAAAAAATGTTTATGCTTGGTAATAAAATCTATAACGAAGGCTTCTGGAATATCAATTCCGTTTATTTTGATGCGCTCTCGGAAATCTTTTAAATGGGGAGAGGTATACAATCCAACTTTGTACCCAGCTTCTTGAAGTATAGATGCTAACATGTGAGAGGTAGAACCTTTACCGTTAGTCCCTGCAACATGGATGCATTTTAATTTTTCTTGGGGATTTTCTAGATGATTTATAAGTAAATAGGCGTTGGTTAAATCCTTCTTATAGGCTGAAGCACCCTGAAGTTGATACATAGGGAGTTGGTTAAACATCCATTCCGTAGTTTCTTTATAATTCATGTTGTTTATTGAGAATTGATTTTTTGTTCCTTAAGCCTTTGGAAATTTATCCAAAATAATTATTCCCCTAATTTGAAGTTAACTGTAATAAAACCAATTTGTGTTGCAGGCGCATTGGCATCCGGTTGCCATCTGTATTTTCTAGCTGTTGCCAATGCTGGTTCTACTAAGCAGGGATTCGTATTTGTTGTCCCTTTGGTATATTTGGCAGCAATAACGTTTCCGCTTCTATTTACTGTTATTTGGACCACTACAGTGCCGAATTCATTACATTTCTGTACTTCTTTCCCTCTTGAACTGATACTTCGGCCGTTTAATCCCCATCCGCTTCCATTTCCAGTACCGCCTCCAGAGCCGTAATAACTGTTGGTGTAAGGGTCGCCATTTAAACTTCCTTTGTCTCCAGCAACGTTGTCATCTCCTTGTCCGCCTTTAGCTTTTCCATCTGATTTGGGTCCGTTGAGTATACTTGACAATGCATCAGAAGTGCTTTTTGAAGGTTGTGGGTTTTCTTTCGGTTTTGGTTTAACCTCTTCTTTTGCTGTTTCTTTTGAAGGTTGTATTTTTTTAGTTTGCTTCATCACTACAGCCTCTTCTATATCTTGTGAAAGAATATCATCATCGCTAGATGCTGCTTGCTTCGCTGCGGTTGCTATTGGAGCAGATTGAATGGGTTCTGTTGGTTGAACGTCTCCAGAGCCATATTCAGTTGTTCCAAAGTTTATTGCAATACCATTTTCAGGAGGTGGATCTAAAGAAGTTAATCCTAAATAAAAGAACAAAACAAATAGAATCACAAATAGGATTGTTGTGATAGCAAATGATTTTTTTTCTTCTTCTGTTTCTAAATATTTCATGTAGATTAACTCTTTTTTTTGAAGGACAAGTTTCGTTATTTGGGCCTTACAGCTAAAACAACTTTGATTTGGTTTCGGTTTGCAATGTCCAATACATTGACTGCTTTTTCAATTGGCACCCCTTCTTCAGCTCTCAAAATAATCGCTTTAGTTTGATCGGCAGTAAAAAGCGACAGTAATTTAGATTCTAACTCATTTTCTAAAACAGGTTCTTTATCGATGAAAAATTCCAGTTTTTTATTAATACTGACGGCAATGTTTTTATTACTGTCCGTTTTTCCTTTTGCTTTTGGTAGCACCAAGTCTAAGGCATTAGTGGTTACCATGGTTGATGTTAGCATAAAGAATATCAGCAATAGGAATACAATATCTGTCATAGACGACATATTGAATTCTGCACTAACTTTATTTCTTCCTCTTAAATTCATAATTATGCTGGGTCGTTTAATAAGTCTAAAAAGTCAACTGCATTGGCCTCCATTTGGTGAACAATTTTATCTGTTTTCACCACCAAATGATTGTATCCAACATAGGCTATAATTCCAACCACTAAACCAACAACAGTTGTTGTCATTGCGGTATAAATACCTTCAGATAGTGCTCCAACTTCGATTTGTCCGCCAGAACTTGCCATCTTGTGAAATGCTTGAATCATTCCTACTACCGTTCCTAAAAAACCAGTCATAGGACCAGCTCCTGAAATAGTGGCTAACATGCTTACATTTTTTTCAAGTTTGTATATTTCTAATTTTCCAGCATTTTCAATTGCTGTATTGATATCGTCTAGAGGCTTTCCAATTCTTGAAATTCCTTTCTCAATCAATCTTGCGACGGGAGATTTAGAGTGGGCACAAGCGATTTTTGCGTTATCAATGCGACCATTTCTAATGTTTTCTCTTATTTGTCCCATGAAATTCACGTCGATTTTTGACGCTGCATTGATCGCCATCAGGCGTTCAAAATAAAGATATAGCGCTACAAAAAACATAATGAATAAGGCAGTCATAATTATTTGACCCGCTAATCCTCCGCTAGTTAATAATTCAATGATAGATAACGTTTTTTCAACTGGAACCACTTCCGCTAAACTTTCACTTGCAACAGATAGGGTGTCTGCTTGTAACAATATGCTCATATAATTTTTCTTTGTTATTGAAACGCTAATATATTATAAAAATTGTTACTTTTTAGGATTTAAATTGGAAAGAAACGGGATTTTAGATCGCACAATCTTTCAAATTCCGGAGCGGATATAAAAAATCAGTTTGATAAATTTACAGGGACGTATTTTTATCAAACTGATTTAAGGGAAATCGTAACAAGTCGTTAAATTCGTCTGCTCAATAATGACCAGCGCTGTTAATTACACAAGTTGCTTTAAAGCTATTTCAAAAGCTGTAGCGCTAATGTTAGTTTTTGAACTGTTTAAGGCATGTGCTTTTTCAATTGCTTTTCTAATAGTTTCTGAAGTGTCTTGAAAAATAGCCTCGTCCGTCATTTGTACTTTCTTTTCCATGAAATAAGCAAAAACACGAGCCATACCACAATTAGAAATAAAGTCTGGAATTAAACTTACTTTGTGATCTACATCTTCCATTATTGGACCAAAAAAGATTGCCGCGTCTGCAAAAGGAACATTTGCACCGCAGGAAATTACTTCTAGGCCATTGCCAATCAAACTATCAATTTGGGATTGAGTAACTAATCTGGAAGCGGCACATGGAGTGAATATTTCGGCTCCAATTGTCCATATTTTTTCATTGATTTCATCAAAAGGAATCATGTTTTTAGCAACTAGTTTGTTTCCGTCTTTAGCAATAAATAAGGCTCTTATTTCTTCTAAAGAAAACCCTTCTTCATTGATTAACCCACCATCTCTGTCGATAATACCAATCACTTTAACGCCCATCTCAGCAAGATAAAATGCGGCAGCTGAACCTACATTTCCAAAACCTTGTACGATAGCTTTTTTTCCTTTTACTTCACCGCCATAAATAGCGTAATAATTACGAACGGCTTCAGCCACGCCAAAACCGGTAATCATATCAGCCACAGTATATTTCTTGGAAACATCTGGGGAAAATCTTGGGTTTTCTATGACTTTGACCACACCTTGACGTAATTGTCCAATTCTGTTTATTTTGTCTGCTTCAGTTGGTTTAAAGTGCCCGTTGAACACCCCTTCTTGCGGATGCCAAACACCACATTCTTCCGTCATTGGGATTACTTCGTGAATTTCATCTACATTTAAATCGCCGCCTGTTCCGTAATAACTTTTTAATAATGGAGATACGGCTTTATACCAGCGTTGTAAAACGCCTTTTTTTCTTGGGTCATTTGGGTCAAAATTAATTCCAGATTTAGCACCACCTATAGCTGGCCCAGAAACTGAAAATTTTACTTCCATGGTTTTTGCTAAAGACAAAACTTCATTCATATCTAATCCTTTTCTCATGCGCGTTCCACCACCGGCAGCACCACCTCGTAGTGAATTGATAACTGTCCATCCTTCAGCTCCCGTTTCCGCATCTTTCCAATGGAAAACTATCTCAGGTTCTTTATTTTCGAATTTCTTTAATAAATCTTTCATTTGTTGCGATATGTTTAATTTTTGCAAATATAAAAAATAGAATAATGTGAAATATGTATTTTTAATTTTATTTTGGAGAATAAATAATTCCAGAAGTATGATCTTTTTTCGCTCCTGTTACGCTACTTAGAACATTGATTTCTCCTCGTAATTTTAAAACGCCGAGCAATGCAAAAATCAACGCCTCTTTAAATTCTAAAATTTTAGCTGTTGGAATTATTAATTTCATTTGCGGTAAATAGAATTGTATGCGCTGAATGAGAAAAACATTATAAGCACCGCCGCCAGTTATAAAAATACTGCCGTTTTTATTTGGCAAAGCCAAAGCAATTTGAAACGCCACATGTTCTGTGAAAGTGCGTAATTTGTCTTCAATAGGAATAGAATAGCTGTTGATAACAGGTAAGGTAGTTTCTTTTACGAATTCAAAGCCCAGCGATTTAGGAGGTTTTTTTTGATAGAATTGCAAAGCATTTAATTCATTTAATAAATGTTGGTTGCATATTCCAGTTCTGGAAATACTGCCTTTATCATCATAATCCAGTCCTAATTCATTGGCATAAAAATTCAAAACAGTATTTACAGGCGAAATATCGAATGCAATTCTTTTTTTATTTTGTTCAAAGGAAACATTCGAAAAACCACCTAAATTCATGCAGTAATCATATTCAGGAAATAATATTTGATCCCCAATAGGAACCAAAGGAGCACCTTGACCTCCAAGTTGCACATCTTGAACTCTAAAATCACAAACTACAGTTTGGTGGATCAAGGATGAAATCTGGGGCAAATTACCTATTTGAAGTGTAATTCCGTTTTGCGGTTGATGTACTATTGTATGACCATGGGAACAAACGGCATCAAGATTCTTGATATCCTTTTTTTTGATGAAATCACCAATAATAACAGCTAGTAGCGAGGTGTATTCCTGATTCAGTATTTCTAGAGCCACCGCAGAGAAGGATATGGCAATTTTTAATTTGTTTAACCAATCACTTGTGTAAGAAACAGTTTCAGAAGTTACTATTTCAAATTTCCAAATATTGTTTTCTACAGTAAAGACAATGTGTGCCAAATCTATCCCGTCTAGCGAAGTTCCGGACATGACACCTACTACATTATATTTTTCTTTAAACATTGGCTAAATTTACGAAAACGTTTGAAATCTGATATTTAATAATTACTTTTGTCCACAAATTTAAGAACATTTAATTTATAATAAAAATATGGATTTTAATCTAACCGAAGAGCATTTAATGATTCAACAAGCTGCTAAAGATTTTGCAATTGCAGAATTGTTACCAGGCGTTATTGAACGGGATGAACATTCAAAATTTCCAACCGAGCAGTTGAAAATGATGGCTGATTTAGGGTTTATGGGAATGATGGTTGATCCTAAATATGGAGGTTCGGGTTTAGATAGTATTTCTTATGTTCTGGCAATGACAGAAATTGCGAAAGTTGATGCCTCCGCTGCTGTGATTATGTCCGTAAATAATTCGCTAGTTTGTGCGGGTATAGAGAAATATTGCAATGAAGAACAAAAAATAAAATATTTAGTTCCTTTGGCAAAAGGAGCGGTAATCGGTGCTTTCTGTTTATCAGAGCCTGAGGCAGGAAGTGATGCGACTTCACAAAAAACAACAGCAATAGACAAAGGAGATCATTATTTGTTAAATGGAACAAAAAACTGGATCACAAATGGTTCAACCGCTTCTACATATATTGTTATTGCTCAAACTGATGTTGAAAAAGGGCATAAAGGAATCAACGCTTTTATAGTGGAGAAAGGTTGGGCTGGATTTGATATTGGACCAAAGGAAAGAAAAATGGGAATCCGTGGAAGTGATACGCATTCGTTACTTTTTTCTGACGTAAAGGTTCCTAAAGAAAATAGAATTGGTGATGATGGATTTGGATTTGCTTTTGCAATGAATGTTTTAAATGGTGGAAGAATAGGTATTGCATCTCAAGCTTTAGGAATTGCGACTGGAGCGTACGAAATTGCTTTAAAATATTCTCATGAAAGAAAAGCATTTGGTAAAGAAATTTTTAATCATCAAGCGATTGCTTTTAAACTTGCTGATATGTATGTGAAAGTAACTGCTGCAAGACTATTAGTGATGAAAGCAGCTTGTGAAAAAGATGAAGGTAAAGATATTGCACATTCTGGTGCTATGGCAAAATTATATGCGTCAGAAATAGCTTTAGAAGTGGCTAATGAAGCAGTTCAAATTCATGGTGGGAATGGATATGTTGCTGAATATCATGTAGAACGTATGATGCGGGATTCTAAAATTACACAAATTTACGAAGGAACTTCTGAAATACAGCGAATCGTAATCTCAAGAGGATTAGTATAGTAAGAAACAAATTATAATTATTAAAAAACCCTTTTCAATTTCGGTTGGGAAGGGTTTTGTTCATTAAGCCAATTTTTAAATATTGGGATTAGTCTCAAATTGGAAAATAGCTTTGCCTTAAGCAATGGTACGATTGTCTGAAAAGAGCGGTTTAAAGCGACTTTAAAGTTTAAAAGTAAATCATGCGAGTAGTCTTTTTGTATTCGTCTAGACTTTATGAATTGAATTTTATAGGAGTACTCGTATTGCTTTTTAGATGTTTGGGATTTGGTTCTTAGTACTTAAAATGGAGACGAGAGGAACTAAAATGACTACGGTTTTAGTATTGGTGCGATTTTTGTACCGCTGCACGTGCTTAAATAGAAGTTAAAATGATGAGAATGTACTTTTTATTTTGGCAGTAATTCCCTTTCTTTGTTGTAATGCCTTGGTTTTAAGGATAAAACTATTGGCTTAAATTTGTTGATTTAAAATATAAATATGCTAATACCCTCGATTAATAATAGCTTAAATGAACTAATTGATTTGCTGAACCAATTATCCCAAAAAGAATATTCCAATTCTTGTGCGGAATTAAGTAATGCAACCATTGGAGAACACACCAGACATATTATTGAGATGTTCCAGTGCTTAGAAAATCGATATGATTGTGGTGTTGTTAATTATGATAATAGAGAACGGAATAGTCGCATCCAAACGGATACTGCTTTTGCCATCGAAAACATTGTGATGATTCAACAAAATGTGGATAAAAAAAATAAGAATATTGAGCTGTTACAAGTTATTGATGGCGAAGAAATTAGGATTGAAAGCAATTATTTCAGGGAGTTACTTTATAATTTAGAACATTGTATTCATCATCAAGCATTGATAAAAGTAGCTATTTTGCAATGCGAAACAGTTACTGTTAATCCTGATTTTGGTGTTGCTCGCTCTACAATAGAATATAGAAAGCAATGTGCACAGTAAGTTTTGTAACCACAAATGATAAAATTATCATTACTTCAAATCGGGATGAAAAAATAGTACGACCTAGTGCTATTCCGCCTAGACTCTATACAATAAACGGGAAGGATCTTATTTTTCCAAAGGATCCGTTAGCAGGTGGAACTTGGTTTGTTACTAAAGCAGACGGAACGATTCTAGTGTTGTTGAATGGAGCCGATGAAAAGCATAAAGTACACCTTCCGTATCGAAAAAGTAGGGGTTTGATTGTTTTAGATATGATCAGCGACGATTCTCCAAAGGATTTCTGGACCGAAATTGATTTAGAAAACATAGAACCTTTTACTTTAGTTTTATTTCAAAATAAGATGCTTTTTCAATTGCGATGGAACGGAAAGGGGAAAGAAACTACGCCTTTGGATATTCACAAAAATCACATTTGGTCATCATCTACTTTATATCCGTCGGCCATTCGAGAAAAACGCTCGAATTGGTTTCATACTTTTGTGAATCAGAATTCTGAGATTTCAGTATCAACAATGTATGGTTTTCATCGCCATACGGAGTCTGGAAATAATGAAAACGGCCTTGTGATTAATAGGAATGATGAGTTGAAAACGCTAAGCATCACGCAAAGCGTAGTGGAAAATAATAAAGTCAGTATCTTTCACTATGATTTGATTGCCCTACAGGAGTATTCTTCGTCATTTATCACCGTTTAATAACTATATTTTGAAACTATTTTTTCATAAAATTACGCATTGGGAATACTGGCCTTTCCAGATTGTATATATTCCTATTTATTTTTTATGGTCCTATTATTCCATCAAGGCAAAGTCAATTTTTTTCTTCAATGCCTGTAATCCAACCATCAAGAATGGAGGTTTTATGATGGAATCCAAGAAAGAAATTTACGATTTGATTCCACAACAGTATTTCCCGAAAACGGAATTAATAAAAGAGGGAACTGATCTTCAAAACGTTTTAAATGCTATTACAAAAGCAAAAATAAAATACCCTTTGATTGCAAAACCCGATGTTGGTCTGCGCGGTTCTGCAGTAAAAAAAATCAATTCGATAGCCGATTTAGAAGAATATTCGCAAAAAGCAAATTTCGATTATGTGGTCCAGGATTTAATTCCGTACAGTAATGAAATTGGAATTTTCTATGTGCGCTATCCTCATGAAAAAACGGGTAGAATTACAGGAATCGTATCAAAGGAATTTTTGATTGTTACTGGTAACGGCTTTTCGACTACAGAAGAATTGATTAAAGAAAATCCACGATATGAATTACAACTGCCCGTTTTAAAGCAGGAATACGGTCGAAAATTACTCGATATTTTACCTGAAGGGGAGAAATTGAATTTAGTGCCTTATGGGAATCATGCTCGAGGCGCAAAATTCATTGACGGAAGTCATTGGATATCACCAAAATTAACACAAACCATAAACGAAATGTGTTTGCAGATTCCGGGTTTCTATTTTGGTAGATTGGATGTAATGTACCATACTATCGAAGAATTAGAGCAAGGACTTAATTTTTCAGTCGTAGAATTAAATGGCGCTGGGAGTGAACCCACTCACATATACGACCCAAAGCATTCTTTGTTTTTTGCTTGGAAAGAACTCGCACGGCATATTACGTATATGTATGAAATAAGCGTTGCCAACCATAAAAAGGGTGTTGCCTATCTACTGCATAAGGAAGGTATGAAAGAATATAAAATGCACTTGGAACAAAGCAATAAAATTGTAAATTTTTAAAGTTATGAAGGCATTAAAGAACATTTTTGTTGGTTTTTTAGTGAGTTTTATTGGTTCGATACCGTTAGGATATTTGAATGTTATCGGTTTCGAAATATATGTCAAACTTGGGATTAGTAGCTTGTTTTTGTTTTTAGTAGGAGTCATTTTTGTGGAGATGTTCGTGATTTATCTTACGTTACTATTTGCAAGGCAATTGGTAAGTAATCAGAAATTAATGAAGATTATTGATTTTTTTGCTATTTTCTTTCTCTTAATTTTAGGGTATTCTTTTTTTGAAAGCGCTAATCAACCAATAGAACAACAAGGCGTAGTAGAAAAATATGCGACGTATTCTCCTTTTTTAATTGGTGTTTTTTTAAGTGCTATTAATTTTCTTCAAATACCATTTTGGACCGGATGGAATCTCTATTTGATGAATGGGAATTATATTTCAATTGCAAATAAGCACAAAGTGTATTACATTGCAGGAACTTTGGTAGGTACATTTATGGGGATGCTCTGTTTGGTTTTGATCTTAAACACTTTAGCCCAAAATACGAGCAGCTTTTCTACGTATGTAATTCCAGTTGTAATTCCGTTGTTTTTTGTTGTTTTGGCCGTTGTTCAAATGGTCAAAGTTTATAAAAAGTACTATCAAAATAAAACGGAATCATAAAAGTTTAATGCTAATTCACAGCTGTCTTTATTAATACTAATCCTTATCAATTATGAAAAATTTTTTTCTGTTACTCCCATTTCTTTTCTTGTGTTGCAAACCGTCTTCTGTAGTTGTAAAGGATACCGCAAATAGTGTTCCATCGCATCTCGCGTATACGGTACAGCAGAAGGATGTTGCTAAAACGTTACAATATTTAGCTTCAGATGAATTGGAAGGAAGGGAAACTGGACAAGTAGGTATGGTAAAAGCGGCGGATTATTTAGAGCAATTTTTTAAAGATAATAAGGTAAAGCCCTATTTCAAATCGTATCGGGATACACTTTCAACTTTCAAGGGTACTGCGTTTAATATAGTTGGTTATGTTGAAGGTACTGATGCTGTTCTAAAAAATGAATTTATAATTCTAAGCGCGCATTATGATCATATTGGAATAGATAAAAAAGGGGTGAATGGGGATTTTATTAATAATGGTGCCAATGATGATGCCTCAGGAACAACCGCAGTTGCTGAAATGGCAAAGTATTTCAGTAATGCCAAAAATAACAAACGAAGCATTCTTTTTGTGTTTTTTGCAGGAGAAGAAAAGGGATTATTAGGTTCTAAACATCTAGCCAAGAAATTGAAAGCACAGGATTTTAAACTCTATGCGCAGTTCAATATTGAAATGATTGGTGTCCCAATGAAAAGAGATTATTTAGCTTATATTACCGGTTTTGATAAGTCTAATATGGCTGGAAAAATAAACGAATATACTGGCAAAAACACGATTGGTTTTCTTCCAAAGGAAGCCGAATTTCAACTTTTTTACAGATCAGATAACTTCTCTTTCTATGATGTTTTCAAAGTGCCTTGCCAATCGGTTAGTACTTTTGATTTCGAGAATTTTGAATTCTACCATCATGTTTCTGATGATTTTAAAGCCATGGATATTCCCCACATCACTTCTTTTATACAAGAATTATTGCCTGCTGTAGCACAAATGGCAAATACGCCTAGTCAAGAAATAATAATGCTTAAATAGGATAAGAAACGGATTGCTTCATGTCATAAGCCAAAATATAATAGTCATTATTGTTGAATTGAAAATCGCCAATAATAGTCCATTTTAGCTTTTCAGTGTGCGCTTTTGTAGAAGGGATATTAATTTTGTTAATGAAGGTCAAACTCAAAGGGTATTTTTGCGACAGATTTATTCGCATTAACTCAAAAAGAGTTGTTATTAATCCCTTCCCGCGGTAGTCCTTATGGATGCAAATGGGGCCATATTGAAAAGTATTTTCAGTAGTGATATCAAAATCTAAAAAGTTCAGTTTAGGAATTAGTCGAGTCATATAATCAAAAATAGGCCATTGTTTGAAAAAGTCCCAACTTCCTGTAAAAATATACCCTATGATTTGGTTGGAATCTTTGGCAAGAAATAATTCTTGTTTTTGGATAACTTCGGTAAGTTGTTGTACCGTAAATGGCGTGGTAACAAATCCAAAAGCTTTTTCTTCTTCTGATAAATTAGTGACAAGGTATAAATCTTGTAAAGCCAGAACGCCTTCAATGTCACTTATTTTTGCAATTTCGAATGTGATAATTTCTGTCATTTTCTGATAATTCAATGGTTAGGATTCTGAATCAAAAATAAGGAATTTTATAATAAAATTTTAATTTCATTACCATAACAATCTTGGCGCAAAGCATTACTTTTTTATTGTTTTTGCTTATTTTTGCTTCATGAAAAACATTATCATTACAGGAACGAGCAGGGGAATAGGCTTTGAATTGGCCTTGCAATTTGCAAATGCAGGACATCAAGTTCTTGCGATTTCTAGAAAAATTCCTCAGGCGTTATTGGGGAACGAAAATATTACTTGTCTTTCGGTTGATTTATCCAATGAATCGGAATTAGATAGAGTAAGTAGTTTTCTTTCTAAGTCTTGGAAACAAGTTGATGCCGTCATTCATAACGCAGGAAGTTTATTGTTGAAACCTTTTTTAGAAACGACTCAGGAAGATTTCGAAAATATCTACAAAGTCAATGTTTTTGGAGTGGCTAATTTAACGCGTGTTTGTTTGCCATACTTGCAAAAAGGAAGTCACGTAGTTACGATCAGTTCTATGGGAGGGATTCAAGGCAGCTTAAAGTTTGCGGGCTTAGCAGCATACAGCTCTAGTAAAGGTGCCGTGATTACATTATCAGAATTATTAGCCGAAGAATACAAAGATCGCGGAATCGCTTTCAACGTTTTAGCGTTAGGCTCTGTACAAACAGAGATGTTAGCTGAAGCTTTTCCAGGTTATCAAGCGCCTATATCAGCATCTGAAATGGCAAATTACATCTATGATTTTACCGTGACTGGAAATAAATATTTCAACGGAAAAGTATTGCAAGTCTCTTCTACGAATCCTTAAAATATAATTATAAATTTTTAGTTATGAATTTTGAGTG
>Ga0136636_10001592_pt1 | contig 13312 bp, 10 predicted proteins | sample AntDrymUQ8522106_2_FD_104653 | JGI IMG/M metagenome (GOLD analysis project Ga0136636, IMG submission 104653) | Polar desert sand microbial communities from Dry Valleys, Antarctica - metaG UQ852 (21.06) | ecosystem: Environmental > Terrestrial > Soil > Desert | place: Antarctica: Dry Valley... | reverse complement strand
GCAAAGATTTCATCAACCAGGCTTGAGCTGCGCGATCCGAAAGCAAACTACAATAAAACTGATCTGGCCGGTTTGCAGAAAATGGCGCCGGGTATCGACTGGGAAGCTTATTTCGATGGCATTAAACTAACGGCTACTTCCGAAATAAATGTAGGCCAGCCTAAATTTATTACCGGTATGGCTGCCATGATCAATACCGTTCCTGTTGCCGACTGGAAAATATATTTCCGCTGGGATCTCATCAATTCTGCAGCTTCATCACTTTCGGCAGATTTCGATAAAGAGCATTTTGCTTTTTACGGAACCGTTTTAACCGGTGCAAAAGAACAGCGTCCTCGCTGGAAGCGCATGATTGATCAAACCAGCAACTCACTTGGCGAAGCCGTCGGACAGTTATATGTTCAGAAATTTTTTCCGCCCGAAGCTAAGAAACGGATGATAGAGTTGGTTTCGAACCTCAAAATCTCCCTTGGCGAACGTATTGCCGGCCTGGCCTGGATGACAGATGTTACCAAAAAGGAAGCTGAAGCAAAACTTGCAAAAATTAATGTCAAAATCGGTTATCCCGACAAATGGATTGACTACAGCAGCCTTACAATCGGCACTGATTCGTATTACTTGAACAAGAAAAATTCGCGGCAGTTCGAAACAAACCGCAGCATAGCAAAAATCGGTAAGCCGGTTGATCGCAGCGAATGGGGTATGACACCTCAGACCATAAACGCTTATTACAGCCCGAATATGAACGAGATCGTGTTCCCGGCCGCTATTCTGCAACCACCTTTCTTCTTTATGAATGCTGACGATGCTGTGAACTACGGGGCAATTGGTATGGTTATTTCGCACGAAATGACTCATGGTTTCGATGACCAGGGTCGCCAATACGACAAAGATGGCAACCTGCACGACTGGTGGATGGCTGAGGATTCAAAGAATTTTGAGGCCAAAACCAAGGTACTTGTTGAACAATATGATAATTACAAGATGCTTAATGATCTGCATGTAGATGGCAAACTAACCCTTGGCGAAAATATTGCTGACCTTGGCGGGATGAATGTGGCTTACAACGGCCTGCAAAAAGCATTGAAAGGCAAAAATATGGATGCGAAAATTGACGGATTTACTGCAGATCAGAGATTTTTCCTTTCGTACGCACAGGTTTGGCGTGCCAACACCCGCGACGAGGAAACTATGCGTCGTTTGAAAGAAGATGTCCACTCCCCTGCCGAAACACGGGTAAATGCTATTGTTTACAATATCCCGGCATTTTATGCCGCATTTGATATAAAACCTGAAGGCAAAAGGTTTATTGCTCCTGAAAACCGGGCAGATATCTGGTAAGAAAATTTATGTTGTAGAGACACAATATGTTATAGAGAAACAACATGTTGTGTTTCTACAGTTATAATTTCGAATGTTGGATTTCGTATTTCGGATCGGGAAAATTTCTATAAATTCGGAATCCGAATTTAACATCCAAAAATTTTAAGCCTCAACCCTATCAATCCCTTCGATCCCATCTATCCCTTCAATCCCTTCAATCGTTTCAATCCCCCTCAATCTCATCAATCCCTCAAACCCTTCAAACCCTTCAAACCCGAAACCCCTCAAACCCTTCAAACCCGAAACCCTTCAAACCCGAAACCCTTCAAACCCTACCATGAAAAGCAGATACAAAATCCTTATTCACGTCCTGTTCTGGATATACATGCTGAACCAGGCATTTTTTCCTGTGTATCTCAATAAGATAGACACCAAGCTGTTACAGGATTATATTTACCTGAAGGATATTTTTATCACCATGCTGCTTAATATCTTCGTTTTCTATGCAGTTTACTATGTTATCCCGAATTTTCTCAGGCTGCGCCGGAAATGGTATGTTTTTCCCTTTGTAATTCTGCTGGCAGCTACCTTGTCGGCAGTAAGATTACCCATCGAAATAGCCTACTGGAAATATATTGTCAAAATGCCTGCCAGCGAGCTTCAGTTTCAGTATGAATGGATTTGGGCGACATTAAAAGTCACTGTTATTATCAGTATTTATGCCATGTTGATCCGTTTCAGCATCGACTGGTTCGAATCGCAGAAATACAAGGATGAACTGATCAAGGAACGGCAGGCAAGCGAAATAGCATTGCTGCGCTCGCAGGTTAACCCGCATTTTCTGTTCAATACCTTGAACAACATATATTCGCTCGTTTATAATAAATCGGACGAAGCGCCTGAAGCTGTCATGAAACTCTCTAGTATCATGCGCTATATGCTTTATGACTCAAATACCGATCTGGTTGCGGTTCAGAAGGAAGTTGAATATCTGAACAGTTTTATTGAACTGCAGCAACTTCGCATTACCCAGAAAGGATTTGTTGAGATAAAGGTAACCGGCTCCATGGAAAACCGTACTATTGCACCCATGTTGCTGATACCTTTTGTTGAAAATGCATTCAAGCACGGTGAAAAAAGTCACGAACCCGGAATTATCATACATTTGAACCTTGAACCACATAAACTTGTTTTCACTGTGGACAATTACATGAAGCTTAATAACACAGTCACAACAGAGGATTCCGGTGGTTTTGGTCTCGACAACATTAAAAGACGTCTTGGTTTGTTATATCCTGACAAACATGATCTGAAGATCACCATAAGCGATGAGATGTATAAAATTGAACTGATAATTCTTAACTGATATGAAGATCAATTGCATTGCCATAGATGATGAACCACTGGCTCTGGATATTATTAAAGCTTATTGTGCCAAGGTTCCGTTTCTGAACCTGACTGGAACTTTCAGCAATGCTATTGATACGCTTGAATACCTGCGCCATAACACAGTTGACCTGATGTTCCTCGACATACAGATGGAAGAACTCACAGGTATACAATTGCTGAATTCATTAAAGAACAAACCGCTTGTTATTTTTACTACAGCTTACGATCAGTATGCTTTGCAGGGTTTTGACCTGGATGTGCTCGATTACCTTCTTAAACCAATTCCTTTCGAACGTTTTGTAAAAGCTGCCAATAAGGCACTCGAACAAAAGCAGAAAACAGGATCAATTATTTCGGAAAAACAGGAAAGACCGGTTGCACCAGGAGGAAATACTTTTTTCTTTGTAAAAACGGAAACCCGTATCGAAAAAGTGAATGCAGCAGAAGTTTTATATGTGGAAGGCATGGGTGACTATTGGCGCATAGTGACCAAAACCCGGCGTATCATGACCCTGATGAATGCCAAAGGAATTGAAGAAATCCTTCACGAGCCTGCGTTCTGCAGAGTTCACAAATCATTTTTCGTGGCGGTTGATAAAATTGAATTCGTCGAACGCAAACAGATCAAAATAGGGGAAATCCTTATTCCCGTAAGCGATACCTATCAAAAGAATTTCTTTGAGCTGATTGAGAAGCATAAAATGATGTAGATGAGGGGTCAGGATTTGGGATTTAGGGATTGGGATTTAGGGGTTAGGGCTGAAACCCTGTAACTCTGAAACCCTCCTGACTTTGACACCCGGATGGCGCAGACCGATTTAACGCTCTGAGAATCGCATAAACAGCATTAAAACTATTTTTGGTTCCTAAATATTCAATTCTCACTAGCTCAATTGTAAATTGTGTGGCGCATTTGTCGAAGTCAGAAAATAGGAGAAATCCTTATTCCCTTCGGCGATACCTATCAAAAAAATTTCTTTGAGCTGATTGAGAAGCATAAAATGATATAGATGAGGGGTTAGGATTTGGGATTTAGGGATTGGGGCTGAAACCCTGTAACTCTGAAACCCTGAACTGAGCGAAGCGAGCTCACCGAAGGTAAACTTTTCAACCCCCAAGTTCCTTCCCAACAAGATACCCCATCGAAAAAGCCGCCTGCAAATTATACCCACCGGTATCACCATCAATATCAAGCACTTCACCGGCGAAATAGAGTCTGGGAACAAGCTTCGATTCCATGGTTTTTGAATTTATTTCCTCCAGGCTGACACCACCTGCAGTTACCATAGCGGTATTAAATCCGCCTACCTTTTCAACCACAAAAGAAAATTCGCACAAAGCTGACACCAGCTGGATTCGCTGAGATTTGGTAATATCAGCCAGCCGGATTTCAGGTTCAACCTGAATGGATTGCAGTGTCAGCAATACGAGGCTACGGGGAAGATCAAATTTTTTCAGGTAAGTCTGTAGAGCAGTTTTTCCATCTTTATCTGAGACCCTGATCAGTTCATTCCTAAAATCATCGGCATTCAGATCAATAAAATTCACTTTCAGAATGTCACTTGAAAGGATATGTCTTGAGAAATCAAGGATTCCCGGTCCGCTAAGTCCTTTATGGGTGAATCCGATATCGCCGCGATGTTCATTGGTTTTTTTATTCCCGCGGTATAAACAGATCATCTTATCCTGCAACGAAACACCGGATATGGAAGCCATACTATAGCCACGTATAAAAACCGGGCTGAGCGATGGTTTGGGTGGTACAATGGAATGACCCAATTGCTTCGCGAAATGATACCCGTCGCCAGTTGACCCGGTTGTGGGATACGACATTCCACCGGTAGTAATTACAATGAACCTGGAAGAAAATATCCCTGTATTTGTTTTTACCTCAAAACCACTTTCTGTTTTAATAATTACTTCAACTTGCTGATTACAGGCAATTTCAACTTTGTTTTTCTTACAAACATCAAGAAGTACCTGCAAAACATCGGAGGCTTTTTGAGCTGCCGGAAATACTTTGCCGTTTTTATCCACAACCGTTTCCAAGCCATTATCTTCAAAAAAACGGACCAGATCGGTATTGGTAAAGCCATGCAAGGCGGTTTTCAGAAACCGATGGTTAACGCCATAATGGCTGAAGAAATCGCTGAGCTTACAATCATGAGTCAAATTGCAACGGCCCGTACCTGAAATCAGGAGTTTCTTTCCGGGCATGGCATTTTTCTCAAGTACAATAACCTTTCGGCCCTTGCAATGAATGGCAGCGAAAAGACCGGCAGGTCCTCCGCCTATAATAAGAACATCAGCAGTTTTCAAATGGAAAATTACAATAACAGGTTTTTTTTGCAAAAGTAGAAAGAAAGGTGATGTATAATAATAAAAATCTTCCGTGGACAACGCCATCTTTTACCATACACTTAAAACTTTCGAAAGGAAATAAAAAGGATTCTCACAAAAGTGCTACCTAAATGCAGCCGGCAGATAATATCACTGATTTTCAACAGGTCCAACATTTCCTGATGCTATTTCTTCCATTTCAGTTTTAAAAGTAAGCTGATCAAAAATTATTTTAAACCAGATCAGTATGCAGGGAAAAACTTTCAGATTGTATTGATTTACAAATTCTTCCCTCAGAAATCGGGGGAAAATATCTGTTGGAGATAAGGATGTTAAAACGAAAGCGCCGACAAATAAGGCAATATTGATATAATTTTTGGGACGCGCCACAAACCACAATGCTACTCCGGCCATCGCAATTATAAACGTAGGCGATTCAGCCTTATGATTGAATATCACAATCCATATCAATATGGAAGATAGCACCAGTATTCTGAACATAAAGTATTTGAAATTCTGAATCTTATAAAATGGCAGCAGGAAAATCAGAGCCCCGCTAAGCACAACGAAAAGCTTATTGATATCGAACCCAAACCAAGAGTTGAGCCATCCCATAACTGAGTAACCATACGAAGTAGCATGATCATTAATTAACATATTGCCATAGGATGAGAACAGCTTCATATAGTGCTCAAAACTTACAAAAATCAATGGGATGGCAAAAAGAAGTATGGTCCATAAAACTGAATAAAGGATTAATTTCAATTTTTTGGGGTAAAACAGAAACAAGGCAAAACCCACTATACCAAATAATTTTATATAAACTGATAATACAACACACAAGGTCGCAAGCAGGAGTTTTTCTTTTTCAAGTAATCCTAACGTTAAAATCAGCAACCCTGCCATTAATGCATTCGATTGACCATTTTGCAATGAGGTCATTAATTCAACCAATGAAAGTAAAAGAATTAAACCTTTCTGTTTGTCCGTGAGCTTTGGAAGATAATAAACTGAGAACAAAAGGACCAGTGCGTTGCATAAATTCCACAAATTGAACCCAAGCCAGTCGGGAAAAATAGCAAAAAGCCCGAAAAAGGCAGAAAAAGTCGGGGTGTATTTAAATAAATCCCATTGCTCCTGTGGATATAAGATGTATAAATCTTTATTTTCGAGCAAGTGATGAAACGACTGCTCAAATATAACATAGTTATTGTAATGCGTGTACTCCAATCCTCCGTCGAGAAAAGTTTTATTTCCTGACATAAGCGCCTGTATACTAGCAAACAATGCAAATATTACAAATAATGCGAACAGAACTTTCTTTTGCAGTACGAAGTCTCCTACTTTGTTTAACATCTTCTGATAAATATTAAGGCACTAACAACCGGGTTCTGTCCTTAATGGCATTTTTGTTTCCATCTCAGAATTCAAGTGCAGCAACGAAATTAAGTATTTTACCCGATATTTCAACTTTCGGATAATTCTTATTTTGAGGTACTATCAGAGATAGCCACAATCGATTTATTCAATGCACATGTTTAAGTCCGAATCTTCATAAGCACTAGTTTTTTTAAGTCGTTCTGTATTATACAAAAGGACAAGAAAATAACAAAAATAGCCGAATATAGCTTATTTATTTTTTCCAGCACATCAAAATATTTGATAGCCAAATGCAGGTTTAAAAAATACGCTTCAGTTTTTTATTGATAACTTTGCCGCCTGCTAAATCAGGTTGTAGAGCTATGAATGAAAGGATATGGAATAAGAATTTTATTCTTCTGATATTATCAAATTTTCTTATGTATATAACGTATTATGCAATTTTATCAGCTTTGCCCATATATTTGGTCAGCGATCTTCATGCATCAAAAATGCAGGTCGGCATTGTTATTGGAGCTTATACCATTGCATCGGTGCTGGTGCGTCCGTTTTCAGGTTTTGCACTCGACAGGTTTGGCCGACGCACCATCTTTTTAACGGCATTAATAATATATACGCTTCTTTTCGCCGGCTACCTGGTTGCTATCACCATCACCGCAATAATTCTGCTGCGATTTGCACAAGGCATTACCTGGGCATTTACCACCGTTTCAGGATCAACCATCGCCGTCGATATTATCCCGGTTTCAAAACGGGGTCAGGGTATAGGCTATTTTGCACTTTCAACAACCCTGGGAATGTCTGCAGGACCGGTTATTGGCTTATTTGTGTGCCACCAATGGGGCTACACCACCATGTTTGTTTCGGGCTGTTTTATAAGCGCAGCAAGCCTTGCGTGTGCTTATGCCATTCATCTGCGCAAGCGGTTTGTGGTCGGGAAACGGATACAGCTTAAATGGAGCAGTATGTTTGATAAAAGCTCAATCCGTCCATCGTTAAATGTTTTTATAACCATGATTTCCTACGGTGGTATGCTATCGTTTGTTGCTTTGTATGGTCGCGAAATAGGAATTCAAAACTCCTCGCTCTACTTCCTTATTCTTTCGATAGGAATTGCAGCTGCCAGGCTTACAACAGGAAAAGCCTTTGATAAAAATGGCCCGCGCAGGATCATTACATTCTGCCTGATTTTGCTCATAATTGGTTTCCCGATGCTGGCGCTGGCAAAAAATGAGGTACTATTTTATCTTTCAGCCATAATTATTGGCTTTGGAAATGGTGTAATTTTTCCAACGTTTTCCTCGATGGTAAATAATCTTGCAGACTCAATACATCGTGGAGCAGCAAATTCGACGCTTTACACCATGGTAGACCTGGGAATGGGATTCGGAATGATTTCGGCCGGGTTGATCGCCCAGCATTTTTCTATTTCAACTTTCTTTTGGGTATGTGCCGTAGTTTGCGCCGCAGGGCTGCTGTTTTTCAGGTTAGTGGTGCTCAATGTATACGAAAGCCGACAGAGCCAATAGTTGATTCTATCAATTGTATTTAATGTATTATGAACATCGCATTCACTTATGATCTGAGCGTTTATGCAAAGGCAACAACGTCAGCCGGGCGATGGATTCAGATGCAAGCTCGCCTTCTTTGGTAAATGGCCAGATAAAGAGTGATTTTAAAGGATGATCTTTACGGATATTTTCAATTGCTTCCAGAATAAGTCGCTTTGCAATTCCTTTTCTCCGGTATTCTTCCAGAACCATTGCTGAGCATAAGTATAACGCTTCATAGTGAATATTTTCCGGAGTAAGCTCAAATAGTTCTTTTTCGGAAATTTTATTTTCAAGGAACTGATTCATTAATTCAGTTGAGGTCGGTATCATCAGTATCCAGGCAGCCGGGCCATTAACATCAGCATATTCCGAAAGAGTTGAAGGATGCAGTCTTTGCAAGCGTTCCATCACTTGCTGGTTCACATCAAGTTGATCCGGATCTTTTTTAACAGCAAAAACTTCTTCAGCCAACTGTATCATTCTTTCAAAATTGCCTGTAGCCATATGCAGCAATTATAGTTTACAGTATTTGCAATTCGATTTTTCTTCTCTGCTCATCAAAATATTCAAATTCGTTTCAATCTAATCAAAACAGATTTCTCAGCTTATAGCTACTCCGATTATTTTACCGATTCCAAAAGTAATTGCTGCAGCGGCCAATCCAAACAGTACCTGCCTGAATCCAGAAAACCATACATTTTTACCTGTAAATAAGGTAATGGCAGCGCCAATTAAAAAAAGACCGAATGCACTTAAGCAGACACTAAGCACAACTGCAGTCATTCCACTGATAAACATAAATGGAATGACAGGAATAACGGCGCCGATTGCAAAAAGCACGAACGAATACAAGGCGGCCTCCATGGCTGAACCCTTCAGATCTTCAGGATTAATGCCCAGTTCTTCCACAACCAGAAGTTGGTGAGCCTGGTTTGTATCCTTCATGATTTCTGCTGCCATTTCATGGGCCTGGCTTTGGGGAATTCCCTTTGCCATATAAATCAGGGCTATTTCCTTTTGTTCTCCGGCCGGATTGGTTACCAATTCGTCCATTTCGAGGTCCATCTGGTTTTCGTACAATTCCTTCGAACTCATTACCGAAATCCATTCGCCCAGCGCCATCGACAAGGCTCCAGCCAATAACCCGGCAATACCAGCCAGCAATACACCCTGGTTTCCGGATGTTGCCCCGGCAATTCCCATTACAAGGCTGAAGTTGGAAAGCAGGCCGTCGCTGCCGCCTAATACGGCTGCCCTTATTGCGTTTCCGCCAACCGAGCGATGACGGCTTTCAAATTTCGAAAGCTGCTTGCCTGTAACGTTTTCTTCTTTTTCAAGGATCGAGCGGAGAATTTTTACATGGTTGGTTTCCGAGCCGGTGATTTCCAGCTTTTTCTTTTTCTTGTTCAAAATTATATTTGACGATAAACTTTTTTCTGTATCCATCAGCACACCAAGAATATAATCATAGCCGAACAGTCGCCCGATTGTGTTTAGCGTTTTTGCTCTCCAGGATGGCTTTATCAAGTTCACCAGACTGATATTTTCGCGTTTAGCGAAAGCCTCGGCATGACTTTTTTCGATATCACTCATTTGCCTGAACACATCCGCAATGGTTGCATCAGGTTCATTTTCAGCAAGTTTCTGGTATAGATAGCAAGTGTCAATCTCAGTTTGAGTGTTTTTGGATATCATATCGGTTATTATGGAATGTCTTCGATTTTCACTAACAAAGGTAGCTTAAGCCTTTGAAGATTAACAAAATATTAAACAGGTCAGAAAAAAAATGTCACCAATCAACGACTGATGACATTTGGAGCGGAAAAACGGGTTCGAACCGTCGACCCTCAGCTTGGGAAGCTGATGCTCTACCAACTGAGCTACTTCCGCATTGAACACTGCAAAAGTAATAAATGATTGCAGTTTTCCGAAATTTCCGGTAAAAAAAAGCGATTACTTTTCGAATAGCTTATAACCCCAAGGCTCAAGCGAGAAACAAGGTTTATTACCCATCATAACATGCATTTCAGTGATTACATCTTTATAGTTGCCCTGGTATCCCTGGCCGGTAAGACTAAAATCTACCTTTTCTGCGCTCAGGTTTAGAATGACCAGGATTTTGTCAAGCCCGCTTTCGCGTTTAAAGCAAAGTATCTTTTCGTCGCGTTCGGTTGTAAGTAATTGGAAATCACCTTTTGGCTGTAAGCTCCACATAGCGAGGTTCTTCATTCGCAGGTGTGCAAGTTTCGAGTAAAGAACGGCAACTTTATCGGTTTGCCAGTCGATGCAGTCTTTATCAAAAAAGCTGAGCCTGCGGTTGTTGCCGGCTTCCATACCCGAATACAGCATGGGCATACCCGGAAGCGTAAATATCAGCACAGCCAGGGCTTCAAGCGCCGAACCAAGACGTTCAATTTCCGATCCATTCCACGAATTCTCATCGTGGTTACTGATAAACATCAGGTTATCTGCGCCTTCAGGGAAATCGGTGATTTCTGAGGGAATACGCCAGCGGATTTCGTCTGCTGTGTACTTTCCATGTGCAATGTCGTTCCATACATGCATAAGGTTCCAGTTGTAAAGCACATCAAATGCTTCTTCAACCAGTTCACGTTCTTCTGCCTCGGCAAGCATAAAAACAGGTTTAACTGCATCAAGAGCTACCCGAGCTTCATTCCAGAAGCTTGTAGGAACAAGATGAGCCATATCGCAACGAAACCCATCAATATCCGCAGTTTTCAGCCAGAATTCCATTGATGTTATCATGTGTAAACGTAATTCCGGGTTGGAATAATCAAGCCCTATAACATCCTCCCAGTCGGGGAATGGCGGATGCACCATGCCTATATCATTACGGCGATAAAATGCCGGAAATTCCTCAACCCAATGATGATCCCAGGCTGTGTGATTGGCTACCCAGTCGAGGATTAAATACATTCCCATTGCATGGATCTCATCCACCATTTCGGTGAATTCGGACATTGTACCGTAGGATTTATCCAATTTACAATAATCACTGATGGAATAATAGCTCCCGAGTGTACCTTTTCTGTTAAGGATTCCGATGGGCTGTAATGGCATAAACCACAGTATTCCAACGCCAAGCTCCTTTAACCTGGGCAAATGCTGACTGAACTCTTTAATTGTACCACCAGGCGTGTATTGCCTGAGGTTTACTTCATATACTACCTGATTGCGTGCCCATTCGGGGAATTTATATTTTTGACTCACGGTTAATTGTGGGGTTAGGGGTTGGGATTGGGATTTAGGGGTTGGAGAGTTTCAGGGTATTACAGGGTTTCAGGGTTGCAGGGTTGCAATGGTTGTACGATTGCCATACGAATGTCAGACGATTTTCATACGGTTGTCATACGATTGTCATACGATTGTTATACGATTGCTATACGAATGTCATACGAATGTCATACGATTGTCATACGATTGTTATACGATTGTTATTCAAAAGTAATTCTATAGCAAATCAAACTCTTCAAACTCTTCAAACATTTTAGACTCTTCAAACATTTCAGACCCTTCAAACCCGAAACTATTCAAACCCTTCAAACCTAAAACTACAGATGAAAAATCTCTCCCGCCGTATCAAAATCAATATAGAAATCGGCAAGTGGTTTCAGCGACTGCACAGCTTTATGTTCATGCTTCAGCACTTCCAGTCTGAAATCATCCATCACTTCCTTATGAGTAAGCTCCTGCTCTTCCCAGGTGTCTTCGTAGGTAAGTTCAATAAATACGCGTAAATCACTCTGATTGATCCTGATTGAATATAAGCCTGCAATGATGAGCACTTCGATGCCTTTGAAATCAGTATGTAACTGGTCAACCTGTTGGGTAAACAAATCAACAATAGGCATCACCGACTTTTTATTCATCCTGAAATCATCAATATTCTGATTAACCGTGTTCCAGTCGTATTCATCGAACCCGATTTTTTCAAGACCATTTTTCTTGCGCCATTCCAGTCGTTCGAGTGGCGGGATATGGTAGTAATTGTCGAGGTGCAGCAGTTTTACACTAATGCCGGCTTCAATAAGAAGGCGACCCAATTCGTGTGCTATCTCGCATTTCCCGGTGCCGACTTCGCCCGAAATGGTAACAATAAATTTTGTTTTGCGATCGCGCATAACCCTGTCGAACAATGTGGTTGCGGCATTTGTATGTTTCTTTTCAATGGTAACGACGTCGTTAAGCATTTTTATATTTCGTTATAAAACATTCATTCTTACGCTTTCGTTCGGTTAACAACACTAAATTTGCAGTTTTCGCGAATAGGCGCAAAAATACAATGAAAAATCTGATTCTTATGCATATTCACACAGCAGTGAAACTGTGGGTATGATAAAATTTGAATTCCACTTACAATCAGGTTGCATCGTTGTACGAAATCCGGTCCGATAAGATACTATGAAAATACCCAAGAACCTAAGCATATTACTCCGATTATTTATAATACCGGGAATCCTCCTGTTAGTCATGCTGTTAATCCTGAAGGCACCTGTTTGGTTTAATACGCTTTTTAACAGGAATCCAGGGAAATTGCCACCAGTAAGTTCGTTCGGAATTATTATGCCTGGAGGCTATTCGGTGCATGGCATAGATGTATCGAAACACCAGGGCACAATTGATTGGAAAAGGGTGAGTAAAATGAAAAAGAATGATATCCAGGTTTCATTTGCTTTTATCAAAGCTACCGAAGGCATTACCCGTCAGGATAACAAATTCGAAATGAACTGGGAACAGGCCGCCCACAACGGTATTTTGCGGGGAGCTTACCATTTCTATTATCCTTCGCGTGACGCCGACAAACAGGCTGATAATTTTATCAAAGTGGTTAAACTCAGACATGGCGATTTGCCACCTGTTGTCGATATTGAATACAGCAATGGAAAATCGAAACAAAAAATCTGCGATGATCTGAAAGTATTTCTCGGCAGGCTTGAGAAACACTATGGGATTAAACCTATTATTTATACGAATATCAATTTCTATACCACCTACCTCGATGGAAGTTTTGATAAATACCCGTTATGGATTGCCGGTTATTTCGACCACGACCGGTTTTATAACGAGTTCCTTACTCCATGGATAATCTGGCAACACAGCGAAAGCGGAAAGGTAGACGGTATAAACGGCAGCGTTGATTTTAATGTATTCAAGGGAAGCCTGGATAGGCTGAAGGGGATGGGGGTGGAATAGAGTGAATAACGAATAGTGAATCAATGTCGTTTAGTTAAGGATTGGTCATAATCGTTTGTAATTCATGCAGTAAAGTTTTTTCGGTTTTTTATTTCGCGGGTTATTACGACCAG
>Ga0136636_10001590_pt1 | contig 13316 bp, 12 predicted proteins | sample AntDrymUQ8522106_2_FD_104653 | JGI IMG/M metagenome (GOLD analysis project Ga0136636, IMG submission 104653) | Polar desert sand microbial communities from Dry Valleys, Antarctica - metaG UQ852 (21.06) | ecosystem: Environmental > Terrestrial > Soil > Desert | place: Antarctica: Dry Valley... | reverse complement strand
TCACGCTCGCCGGTCACGCCTTCACGGGCATAGACCGCACAGTCCTTCAAGTCCCGCCCAATGGCCTGCGCGATGACCTCACCCATCTTCAACGCGGTGCCCGAGGGCGCGTCGACCTTGTGGCGGTGGTGCGCCTCAATGATTTCAATGTCGTACCCGGTGGCCAAAGCCTGGGCAGCCATTTGAAGCAGTTTGAGGGTGACGTTCACACCCACACTCATGTTCGGGGACATCACGATGGCAATGTCTTTCGCCGCAACCGCAATTTCCGCTTTTTGCAGGTCGGTGAAACCGGTGGTACCAATCACGGCATTGACACCGAGCTCACGACACACGGCCAGGTGCGCCAACGTGCCCTCTGGCCGGGTGAAGTCGATCAATGCATGGGCACCTTGCAGCCCCATGCGCAGGTCAGCCGTGATTACGCAGCCGCTGGTTTGACCAAGAAACCCGGCCGGGTCTTGCCCGAGCAAGGTGCAATTTGGCAGATCCAGCGCACCGCTGAGTTGGCAATCCTCGGCCGACTGAATAGCTTCGACCAGCATGTGGCCCATGCGTCCGCTGGCACCGGCCACACAAATTTTGTAAAAAGTTGACTCGCTCATGTCCATACCATCCTAAGGGCGAGGTGATTCCAACGGCGGGTAGCTGGCTTGCACAGGGGACACCACTTTGACCTCAACAGGCTTGGCAGGCGCGGCCGTGGCTTTCAAATGCTCTTCTGACATTTCTAGCACCGGAATCGTGCGATTTTTTCGCCCCGAGTCCAGCGATGCCACAAATTCCGCCTCGGTCGGCAGGGGGTCAGCCTCGGTCCGAACCAAAGCGTCATCTTTGAAAAATACGGTGACGCGGCGGGCTTGCGGCTCATTTCCCTGACGCACAAACGTAAACACGTAATCCCACCGATCAGCATGAAACACACTGGTTAACAATGGTGTGCCCAGGATGTCGCGTACTTGCGCACGGCTCATGCCTTCTTTAATGGCAGCCAACTGCTCACTAGACACAAAGTTGCCTTGAACAATGTCCATGCGGTAAGGTGTCACGATGCTGGCCACGCGCGCACTTGCGCTATTGACCGTGCTGCACGCCGACACCGACAACAGAGTGACGCCAAGCGCACACAACCAGACACAACGAGTAGGAGTTTGAAACATGGGGCAAGCTGGGGACGATATGATCGTTGCATTGTACTGGCTGGCCTTTTCCCGTCTTCTCAGAAGGCAACCAGACAGCTCGCAAACGGAACACCGCCATGACCAACATTGACGAACTCAAAAGCACTGGATTGAAGGCAACGCTGCCACGCCTGAAAATTCTTGAGATTTTCCAAAAAGGCAACCAGCGTCACATGACCGCCGAAGATGTCTACCGTGTGTTGTTAGAAGAGCGTTCCGACGTCGGTCTGGCCACGGTTTACCGCGTCTTGGCCCAGTTTGAACAAGCAGATATCCTGCGCCGCAGTAATTTCGAGAGTGGTAAAGCGGTGTACGAGCTCAACGAAGGCCAGCACCATGACCATTTGGTCTGCCTCGATTGCGGCCGAGTGGAGGAGTTTTACGACGCGCAGATTGAGAAACTCCAGCACCGGGTGGCCGCCGAAAAGGGCTTTGCGATTGCTGACCACGCCTTAAGTCTGTACGCACATTGCACCCGCGACAAGTGCGAGCATCGCGCAGCAGCCACCAAAGGCTAAGACTAAGAAGACTCCATCGCCTTGCGGTGACGCTCGACAAACTCTTTGTAGGTGTCTACGCCGCGAATTTGCAAAATAGTATTGCGCACAGCAGCCTCCACAAGCACCGCGATGTTGCGACCTGCCACCACCTGAATCACCACCTTGCGCACAGGTACATCCAGCACATCCTGCGTCAAGGGTTCATAGGGAAGCCGTTCGTAATCACGTTCCATGGTTTCGCGGCGGACCAAGTGAACAATCATTTGCAGGCGTTTTTTGCGCCGTACCGCAGACTCGCCAAATATGCTGCGAATATCCAGCAGCCCGATGCCGCGCACTTCCAGAAGATTAAGCAACAACTCAGGGCAGCGCCCTTCAATCGTGTCCTGATTGATGCGGTACAAGTCAACGGCGTCGTCAGCGACCAAGCCATTGCCACGGGAAATAAGCTCCAAGCCCAGCTCGCTTTTACCCAATCCAGACTCACCCGTGATCATGACGCCCAAGCCCAGGATGTCCATGAACACGCCATGCATGGTGCAGCGGTCAGCAAAATGTTTTGATAAATAGGCGCGAAGCACATCAATCACGAACGCAGGTGAGCTTTCGGTTGAGAACATGGGAATCTGTGCCCGCTCGCACATGGACAGCAAGGCGTCTGGTGGTGTCTGCTGGTCGGCCAACACCAAAGCAGGCGGCTCCAGCGTCACGATGCGCGCAATACGGCGCATGCAATCCTCCGCGGTGGCATTGGTTAGGTAAGCAATTTCACGCTCGCCCAAAACCTGCACGCGGTAAGGATGGATGTAGTTGAGGTACCCCACTAAATCGGCACCCGAACGTGCCGCGCGAACAGCCAATTCATCAAAACGACGTTCGGAAGCACCCAAACCCGCGACCCACTCCCAGCGCAATGAGCCCCGAAAGTGTTCAAACAAAACGTCCGCACTGATAACGGTGGGTTTCACAACAAGGTCTCCAATCAGAACTGGCTTAACATACGTGTTTGACGGGGAATCAAAGGGAATGTGCTGACTGCCACGCAGCGATCAAGCCATGCAGTTCAGACGCGCTGCCGCTGACGACCATTTTCTCGCGCAAGTCAACGTCGCTGAGCATTTCTGCAATTTCAGACAAGATTTCAAGGTGCTTTTGTGTCGCGGCTTCGGGAACCAGCAAGAAAATCATCAGCCCAACAGCCTGTTCGTCCGGCGCATCAAAGCCAATGGGCTGAGCGAGCTGAAAAACAGCGGCCATGGGCGACTTCAAACCTTTGATGCGGCCATGCGGTATGGCAACCCCATGCCCCAAACCCGTGGAGCCCAAACGTTCACGAGAAAACAAACTATCAGTGACCAACGCACGACTCAAGCCGTGGATATTTTCAAACAGCAAACCGACTTCTTCAAAAGCCCTTTTCTTGCTGGAGACGTCCACTTGGACAAGCACTTGAGAGACAGAAAGGATGGACGCGAGTCGGTTCATATGTTTCAGTAAATGATGCACCCTGAAAATTGGACGCAAAAAAAAGCCGCACGCACCAGCGGGCGGCTTTCCCGAGTTTAAGTTACATCAAACGTTTAGGCGCTTCATGGTGATGCGATTGCAGACGATCTTTGTGGCGCACCACTTGCCGATCCAGTTTATCCACCAAATCATCCACCGCAGCGTACAGATCGGAATGCGCACTTTCTGCAAACAGCTCAATGCCTTTGATGTAAATATTGCATTCTGCCTTCTGCCTGCGCTCCTTCTCCTTCTGATTCTCCAATGTAAGCAAAACCTTGACATCAACTACTTGGTCAAAATGGCGTTTTATCCGGTCCATCTTGGACGTCACATACGTCCGCAAAGCGGGGGTTACTTCCAGATGGTGACCACTGATCGTCAAGTTCATATAAAGCCTCCTAAGCTCCTGGTTGAAATGATTGCCAACACCTCTGTCGGCAACCGGAAGAATCATGTTTATGACCTCTTGATGTCACTATGCACGGCCTTGGGCATTTATGCAATGACTATTTTTGATGTCATGCAACACAGTCAGGAGATAGCCCCAAAAGCTCGCCACCGTGCTTTTTGCAGTGCAATAATGAAAAATCATTTCGCGACAAACCGTGTTGCTTGCCCTTTTTTTTCATGCGGCTATCAGCCGACATTTCCGAGGTAACGGGCTGTGGCAAAAGCTGCTACCCAGCTCTGCTGTACTGATGACTTTGTGGCCGCAACACCGGTAGCATCTACGCGTTGAAATTCTTCGCTAGCCACGCTTCTGCCAAACGCACCCAATAGGTTGCACCCAGCGGCAGAAGGTCGTCGTTGAAGTCATAGCTGGGGTTGTGCAGCATGCAAGGCCCGCCACCATGACCCATCGCGCGATGGTCGCCCTCGCCGTTACCAATGAAGGCGTAACAGCCCGGTTTTTCCAGCAGCATGAACGAAAAGTCTTCCGCTCCCATGGTGGGTTCTTGCGCGAGAACGCGGGCTTGCCCAACCACATCAGCCATCACTCGACGCGAGAACTCAACCTCTGCGGCGCTATTGATCGTGGGGGGATAGTTGCGTTTGAAGTGGAAATCCACCGTCAAGCCGTAGGCCACGCAGGTGTGTTCCGCCATGATTTTCATGCGCTGTTCAATCATGTCGAGCACCTCGATCGAGAAGGTGCGCACGGTGCCCTGCAGCTCACACTGGTTAGGAATCACGTTCGTGGCCTCTCCGGCATGCACCATGGTGACCGAGATCACACCCGCATCTATCGGTTTGACATTGCGGCTGATGATGGTCTGAAACCCCTGCACCAGCTGGCACGCCACGGGCACAGGGTCCATCGCGTTGTGTGGCATGGCGGCGTGTCCACCCTTGCCACGAATGGTGATATGAAACTCATTGCTGGACGCCATCACCGCCCCCGCACTGGCCGCAAACTCACCCACTGCCAGTCCTGGCCAATTGTGCAAACCGAACACCGCATCCATTGGAAACTTGTCAAACAAACCGTCGCGAACCATTTCTCTGGCACCACCCCCACCCTCTTCTGCGGGCTGAAAAATCAGATAGACGGTGCCGTCAAAGTCGCGCCGAGTACCGAAGTACTGTGCCGCTGCCAGCAGCATCGCGGTGTGACCATCGTGCCCACAGGCGTGCATCTTGCCCGCCAAGGTGCTAGCGTGGGCGAAGGTATTGCCCTCTTGCATGGGCAGCGCATCCATGTCGGCGCGCAATCCAATGGCGCGTTGGGAGGTGCCGTTTTTCACCACACCCACCACACCGGTTCGCGCCAGTCCACGGTGCACCGGGATCCCCCACTGTGACAGCTTGGCCGCAACAAGGTCCGCCGTTCGCACCTCTTGGAAGCACAACTCAGGGTGCGCATGAATGTCACGACGCACTGCGGCCATAGCATCTCGTTGTGAAACGATGTCATCAATTAACTTCATAGTATTAGCACTTGGTTCTGTATGGGCCGACGGCCAAAAACTTTCATGATTTTCTGACACAGTGGTCCGCGCCAGCAAAGCCATTGTCACGCTGACCAACCGGTCGTGCTTCACAATCAAGGTTTAGCCAGTCTGCCTGTGCGGGCGGCCCTTGCAACCCAGACGGATCGACCATGCCCCACACGCCCGACAACGCCGCCACACACCCCGTACTGGTCATCGGTGCCTGTCCGCACGACTGCCCCGACACCTGCTCCCTGATAACCACGGTGGTCGATGGCATCGCCACCAAGGTTCAAGGCAACCCCGCCCATGCTCATACCGACGGCGCGCTGTGCACAAAGGTGTCGCGCTATACCGAGCGAACCTACCATTCCCAGCGCGTGCTGCACCCGCTCAAGCGTGTCGGCCCAAAGGGTTGCGGACAGTTTGAGCGGGTGACCTGGGAGGCGGCGTTGAGCGACATCGCCCTGCGCCTCACAGCCCTTGCTAGCGCCGGGCCTGAAGCTGCACAAGCCATCCTGCCGTACAGCTATGCTGGCACGATGGGCCTGGTGCAGGGTGACAGCATGTCCGCGCGTTTTTTTCACAAACTGGGTGCATCCCTGCTGGACCGCACTATATGTGCATCTGCCGGGGGTGAAGGCTTGCTCCATACCTTGGGCGCCAAGGTCGGCACGCGCGTCGAATTCTTTGCCGAGTCCAAACTGATCCTGATATGGGGCAGCAACTCCATCACCAGCAACCTGCACTTCTGGCGCTACGCCAACCAAGCCAAGCGCGCGGGCGCCAAACTCATATGCATCGATCCACGCAAGTCCGAAACGGCAGAGAAGTGCCACGAACACATCGCCTTGCTGCCCGGCACTGATGGCGCGTTGACGCTCTCGATCATGCACCAGCTCATCACCCACGATTGGTTGGACCACGACTACCTTGCACGCTACACCTTGGGCTGGGACGCCTTGCGCGAACGCGCTTTGCAGTGGCCGCCTGCACGCGCGGCGGCGGTGTGTGGCATCGACTCGGCCCAAATCATTGGCCTTGCGCATGACTACGGCCGCTGTGCAAAAACCGGCGAACCCGCCGCCATCCGGATGAACTACGGCTTGCAGCGTGTTCGCGGTGGCGGTAACGCAGTGCGGCTGATCGCCATGTTGCCCGCGCTGATTGGAGCCTGGCGCCACCGTGCAGGCGGTGTGTTGCTGTCCAGTTCTGGGGTGTTTCCAGTGCAAAAAGACGCCTTACAAAGACCCGATCTTTTGGCTGGACGCACGCCACGAACCCTCAACATGTCGACCATTGGTGACGATCTTCTGCGCCCAAGCAGCCCAAATTTTGGTCCCTCCGTTCAAGCACTCATCGTCTACAACAGCAACCCCGTGGCGGTTGCACCCGAATCCGCCAAGGTGACGGCAGGCTTTGGGCGTGATGACCTTTTTACGGTTGTGCTGGAGCACTTTCAGACCGACACGGCAGACTATGCCGACTACATCTTGCCCGCCACCACACAGTTGGAGCACCAAGACGTGCACCTGAGCTACGGCCACACCGACGTGCTGCTCAACCGCGCCGCTATAGCCCCGCTGGGTGAGTCCAAGCCCAACACCCAAATTTTCCGTGAACTCGCGCATCACATGGGCTTTGACGATCCATGCTTTTCGGACAGTGACGAGGAGCTTTGCCGCTTGGCATATGGCGACCGCATCGACTTCAACACCCTGCTGGCAGATGGATTTGCCACCCTGCCAACGCCGCAAGCCCCTTTCGCGCAAGGTGGTTTTCCCACGCCGTCCGGAAAATGCGAGTTCTTTAGCGAACGATTGGTACGTCGAGGCTTGGACGGATTGCCCAACTACATTCCCAACCACGAAACGCCCCGAACCGCTGCCCAGTACCCCTTGGCCATGATCTCACCGCCGGCACGCAACTTTTTGAACTCCAGCTTTGTCAATGTGACCAGCTTGCGGCAATCCGAGCGGGAACCGCTTTTAGAAATGCACCCAGAAGACGCGCTGGCACGCGACCTTCAGTCGGGTAACACGGTGCGGGTGTTCAATGCCCGAGGCGAACACCATTGCAAAGTCAGTGTGAGCCATCGCGCCCGCCCCGGCGTTGTCGTCGGGTTGGGCGTTTGGTGGCGTAAGTTTGGACTCAACGGCACCAACGTCAACCAACTCACCCATCAAAAACTCACCGACTTGGGTGGCGGAGCCACGTTTTACGACTGTTTGGTGGACGTGCAGAAACTACCCCTACCTCGCCATGACTGATTCACCACACCAACGGGATTAGGTCCAGTCGAAGCGAGGATGCGGCCCACATTTTGGCGGCGTGTCAGCGCCGGGATCCTTGCCATTCTTGAACCGTGTGTCTAGTCGGATGCCCGGGGGACGCGCTGGGACCGCCACACGAAAACATCCTACTTCAGTGCTTCCTCAAACTCAGCCAGTTCCTTGCCAATGGCGGCGTATTTTTTTGACTTGGCGCGGTTTTCGGCCCAATTGAGCAAGGCGCCTTCCAAATCTTCTTTGTAGTGGGCGAGCGCTGATTCCTTGATCTCACGGCTTGCGTCGCTTGACCAGAGGTCAATGAGCGCTGACAACCCAATGTCAAAATCGTCGAATGTTTCGAGGTGAGTCCACTGACCGGTTTTGTCAAACATGTGTTTCCTTGGGTGATTGTTTGTGTTGGATGGTGTATTGCGCGTGGGCGGCGTTAGTGCAGCTGTTGACCTTGCCGGCCAATGATGTAGACGATTGCGTCTTCACACAAAGCAAAGCAACCAACCCCGCGCAAAGCATAACGCACTGCTACGAACGCACGCGGACAAGAAAAAAGCCCCAGCAATTTCTCACAAGGGCTTGAGTCGCTTGAAATTTTATGGCTCCTCGACCTGGGCTCGAACCAGGGACCTACGGATTAACAGTCCGGCGCTCTACCAACTGAGCTATCGAGGAACATCTAACCAATTTCGCAAAACGCTTAGCAAAAGCATCATGCCGAACAAAACACCAAAGAAAAAGCCTGCTGCAAACAACAGGCTTTACACCCTTACGGGTTATCTTGGTGGCCCGGGGCGGAATCGAACCACCGACACAAGGATTTTCAATCCTCTGCTCTACCGACTGAGCTACCGGGCCTAAGCCATCAATTATAGCAGTTTTACACAGCTATTGTCCAAATGCCTCAGAATTTTACCCGCGTTTGCCGCGGGAAAGATCCACGCCCAGTTGTTTTAACTTGCGATATAAGTGCGTTCTTTCCAATCCAGTCTTTTCTGCAACTCGGGTCATCGAGCCGTTTTCCTTGGCAAGATGGAACTCGAAATAGGCTTTCTCGTATTCGTCCCGCCCCTCTCGCAACGGCTTATCGAGTATGAAACTTTGCGTAGCGCGTGGCCCTGAATCAACCACCGCATCGACAGCATGGAGCAGGCCCTCCAAGGCATACGTCGTACCGTCCGCAGGACGTGAGACCATCGCCACGGGCGCAGGCGCCACTTTGCGCAGGCTATTGCGAGCCAATCCCTGCTCAACGGCTTTGAGAAGTTTTTGAAGCGTAATGGGTTTCTCTAGGAACGCCAACGCACCAATCCTGGTCGCCTCCACCGCCGTGTCAATGGTTGCATGACCACTCATCATGATCACCGGCATAGTCAACGCACCAGTCGTAGACCACTCCTTCAACAGTGTGACGCCATCGGTGTCTGGCATCCAGATATCCAACAAAACCAGATCAGGCCGTTCGCGTAAACGTGCTGCGCGAGCCTGTGCGGCGTTCTCGGCCACTTCAACTGTATGGCCTTCATCGTTCAGTATCTCGCTCAGCAGATCGCGGATGCCGAGTTCATCGTCCACCACCAGAATATTTGCCATATCGTTGTGAATCCCTTGAGTAAAACGGTGCCTTATTGAATCTTTTTAAGACTGTGGCGGCAATTCACGGTCAATGCTGAATGATAACGAAACTTGCGCGCCTACGAGTTGGCCGTCCACCAAGCGGTTGGAGATATCCACTCGGGTTCCATGTTCATCGGCAATTTTTTTGACAACAGCCAAACCAAGGCCCGTCCCTTTATCCTTGGTGGTAACGTACGGCTCAAAAGCCCTTTTAAGAATGTTGTCAGGGAATCCGGTTCCACTGTCCACCACGCTCAGTCTCACGCGGTTCGCGGCATCGAGCCATTGGGTCTTAAGGATCACTGCCTGGGGCTCACCTTCACGCGCGGCACTCTCCGAGGCATCTTGTGCATTTTGCAGTAAATTGTGCAACACCTGCCGCAGCTGTTGTGCATCACCCAGAATCGGTGGACATTGCTCGTCTAGGTGGGCCACGACTCTCGCTTGCGCATGGTCATGAACGTACAAACTCAACACTTCACGCACCAACCCGTTGAGGTCAAGCGACTTGAGCTCTGCCGCTGGCAGTCGCGCATAGTCGCGAAACTCGTTGACCAGCCGCTTCATGGCGTCAACTTGATCAACAATGGTTTTGACGGACCGGGTCAACAAAGCCTGCTCTGCGGGCGCGACCTTACCGGTCAGTTTCATCTCCAAGCGCTCGGCCGACAGTTGAATCGGGGTCAACGGGTTTTTGATCTCATGCGCCAGCCGTCGCGCCACCTCTCCCCAAGCCTGCGAGCGCTGTGCCGACACTATTTCAGAAATATCATCAAACACCAACAAACGCTGGTTATCAGGCAATTCAGCGCCCCGTGCAATGAGCGTGATGACGTCGTTGGCAGCACGACCGGTTTGGCCCGCACCGACATTACCCAGTTCAAACGACTGCTGCCAGTGATCGAGACTACGGTCGCGACCATGGTCACAAAACACCTCGAATTGTTGCTCCACACCTTGGCCAAACACTTCCAGTCCCTCAATGTTCGCGAGCTTTCGGCCCTCGTGTGCTGCAAGCGGCAATCGGAGAATTCGGGTTGCGCCTGGATTGGATGACGCGATAACGCCTTGGGCGTTGAGCACGATCACCCCAGCCGTGAGGTTGTCCAAAATGGTTTGCAGATTGGTGCGTGCGGCACTCACCTGCCCCATGCTGACCTGAACGGCTTGGCGCGCATCCGACAGCTGCTGCGTCATATCGGCAAACGAGCGCGTTAAGCCATCGAGCTCATCACGCCCCCCCAAGGTTTGTTTCGGCGTCAGGTCCCCCGCAGCAACCTGGCGCACTCCATCGGCCAACAGAAGTAACGGCCGCGCAATTTGATTGCCCAACACCACGGCCAGCAGCACGCCCCCAAACACCGCCAAAAACAGGCTCAAGGTCAAGGTTCCGATGTACATGCGCCGCAACCCATCTCGCGCCAGCGCGCGTTCTTGGTACTCGCGGTTCGCCTGCGTTACCGCATGGGCATTGCTCACCAAAGCCCGGGGTAACTGTTTGCCCGACAGCAGGTAACGCGGCTCAGCCAAGGAGCGGTAACCACTGGCATTGACCAGCACCAACGCTCTGGTAATCACCCGGTCAGGCTCTGCACCGGTGGCATCGTCGAGCCCATCCACCCACGTGATCGCATCTTGCGCGCGCGCAGCTCTGAACTGTTGCTGGGTGGGCATGTCCGCCGACAGTTGGTATCGTGCCTGCCCAGCCGATGCGATCAGGTTTCCTGAGGCGCCCCACAAAACTAATTCATCGGCACCCATGGTTTCACGGGCGCGCTCTAGCAGCAATGCTGCGCCCGCGTCACTGGTTTCTGCCAACCGCTGCGAGATCGCCCGTGTTTTGGTCACCTGTTCGGCCGACAAAGCTTCCAGGGTTGCACGCCCCAAGTTCAAGCCTGCCTCCAACGCCCCCTCAACCTTGACGTCAAACCAACTCTCAATCGACCGCGATACAAATTGGTAAGACACCACATAGATCAACACACCGGGCGCAAACCCCGCCAAGGCGAATACGGCTGCAAGTTTCACCAACAGTCGACTGCCAAACTTCCCTTGCCGTAGCCTTTTGATCAAACGAAAAGCAATCCAGCCAATCACCAGCAGGAGCAGCGCGGCGACGATGACGTTGACGACGAACAACTGGGCATAGTTGCGCTCATAAAAGTCCCGGTTGGTTGTTGCTTGGGTCAACAAAAATAACAACACCAGCCCCACAGCGACCATGGCGGTCAGTCCCAGACCAATGGCCCAACGCAAGTTTCCCAACTTTCGCGCGGACTGCATTTGTACAGTGCTTGGCTCAGAACTCACTTGGCAGGTTCCATCTCAAAAGACTGCTCAGCGACTTGGGCAATCGACCAGTCCGACTGCCCCAACGTTCCAATTTGTAGGGGCCTTGGCAATTGGGAGACGTCCAGAGAAAACTTAAACTCGACAAAATAGCGCGTGCCGGGCTCAAGCTCTGCTGCGTCCACAATTTTCCAATGGGAAATACGTCGAATGGTCGACATCGCTTCCGCTGAGGACTCAAAGTTTTGGTTCAAAGCCACGCCAAGCCCAGCTTCTGAGGGCTCACCGGATCCAATATTGACGCGCCAGCGACGCGTCAGCGGATGATATGACAAGCGCATGCGCCGCTGCACGACCACTACTTTCTTGGTCAACCAATACAGCCACTGGCGGCGCAGTTCGACCTGCGCGACAAAGTAAATAGGAATGCCTTTTAACAAAGCCTCTTCCACCACCCCTGGAAGTTCAAACTTAAGTTGCGCCGACAGCTTCAGGGCATCGTCGGCGCGCACCAACTGGACCGCAGGCAGGACACCGTCCGACTGTGCAACCGCGTTTGCCCATCCCAAATTGAGCACAGCCGCAACCAGCAACCACATCCATTTTTCAGGATGCAGTTTTTTCAAGCAGTGCGTAATAAAAGCCATCGTAGTCACGGGGACGATTGTCCGTTGGTGAGCAACCGTCTGTGTCCGCGTTTGGTAACAAATGACCGGGGGACACTAATAAAGCAGCGTCGGTGTTGCAGTTTAGAAACGCGGCGATTTGATCTTGGCCCTCGGCCTTGAACACCGAACAGGTGCAATAGAGCAATCGACCGCCGGGCTTCAACAAGGACCACATGACCTTGAGCAATCTCGCTTGAATCGCCACAAGTTGACCAATGTCTGTCTTTCGTCGCAACCAGCGGATATCGGGATGCCGCCTGACAATGCCAGATGCCGAACACGGTGCATCGAGCAGAATGGCGTCAAACAACACGCCATCCCACCACGTGGCCGGGTCACCGGCATCTGCGGCCAATACCTTGGCACTCAAGGCTAAACGGTCCAAGGTCTGGTCAATGCGCGTGCATCGGCTTGGATCAATGTCAAGGGCGGTCACAGTGACATCTGCCAACTCCAACAAATGGGCTGTTTTCCCGCCGGGTGCTGCACATGCATCCAGCACACGAACGGGGCGCTGGAGAATCGTGTTGGCCAGCAGCAAAGGCGCAGCCAACTGCGCAGCGCCGTCTTGCACCGATACCCTTCCGTCCAAAAAACCAGGAAGTTCATGCACTGGCCGGGGAGATTCCAGCAGCACACCAAACTCACCGACGGGATGGGCTGCAATCCCAGCCGCTGCCAACTCCGTCAGGTACTGGTCCTGCGAGCCACGCCGCCCATTGACACGTAACACCATCGGCGCGTGCTGGTTCGCCTCGACCAGAACGGTTTCCCAGTGGTTTGGCCAGTCGGCTTGTAGCTGCTCAATCCACCACACGGGGTGGTTCCATCGGGCGACCGGGTTGTCGGATATTTGCGTGAGCAATGCCTCACGCTCTCGAAGAAAACGGCGCAAACAGGCGTTGACAAATGCCGCTTGTGCTTTGATCGGCGCAGACCTTTTGGCTGACTCAACTGCCTGGTTGACCAAGGTAAAGGCGTCGTACACGGCCTTCCCATTGCCGCAGAGCAAGGCCAAGGACGTGCACAAGAGCGCATCTGCAGCAGGCGCCGGCGTGCGCGATGCAAGCAGTTTTCGCAGTGCCTCGGCTGTACCCAACGACCGAAGAACAGCAAATGCCAACGATTGCACACCGGGGCGCAGACTGGCGGGCACGGCCTCAATTGCCGCAGACCCTGACTGCCCCTGCCGAATCGCCAACACCACGCCTGCAACTGCTTGTAACTGACGCCACAAGGGAACGGGAGCCAAGTCTGACTTCATTGAATACTCATAAAAAAGCCTCACGCCCTTGTGATAAGAGCGTGAGGCGCTATATTAACTATAGTTTACAACCTA
>Ga0136636_10001589_pt1 | contig 13321 bp, 10 predicted proteins | sample AntDrymUQ8522106_2_FD_104653 | JGI IMG/M metagenome (GOLD analysis project Ga0136636, IMG submission 104653) | Polar desert sand microbial communities from Dry Valleys, Antarctica - metaG UQ852 (21.06) | ecosystem: Environmental > Terrestrial > Soil > Desert | place: Antarctica: Dry Valley... | reverse complement strand
TAATTACTAAATAAGCCAGCGCCCATATCTCCAAAAGCAAGAGCAACATATTGTAGCATCAATGATTTTGGCTGGTCAAAATTGGCAATACCAAACTGCCTGGCAAATTCGTCGGAAAAGCTTATCATTACACCAATTACATACCAAACCGGAAGGCCGATAAGAATACAGCGGAAGTATCTCCAAAATCGTTCCCGGTTGTTGAGTATCATCCAAAAATTACCCATTTGTACATGCGTGTGTTTGGCTGCATCGTACATTTTACTTTCTAAAACACCCAGCCTTAAAACCAGTAAAGCCAATCCCATTCCTCCACCAATAAAATAACAAAGCCGCCAATTTTCGTTGCTTAGGTAGTAAATAAAATAAGCAGCAATAGTACCCATTACACCACTTGTAGCTATAATAGCTGCGGCAATGCCCCGCTTATTTTTAGGTAACATTTCGCTTACAAGGGTAATACTTGCACCCAATTCGCCAGCAAGGCCAATACCTGCAATAAAACGTAGCAACATGTACTGATTGGTATTTTGTACAAAACCATTGCCAATAGTGGCCAAAGAGTAAATAAGGATGGAGGCAAACAATACCTCTTTGCGCCCCCTTTTATCGCCCATTATCCCCCAAAAAATACCCCCAATAGTAAGTCCAATCATTTGCCAGCTCAAAATATTTTCACCAGTATTTTTCATGAGGGCATCTGCCACGCCAAGATCTCTGCAACTTGATTTACGTACAATATTAAACAACAACAAATCATATACATCTACAAAAAAACCAAGTGCCCCCACTATTACAGGAAGCGAGAAAATACCATATTGCTTTTGGTGCATGAAAAATATTTAGAGATAAGCAGTAAGCAACAAATATCTGTATTACCAGCGATATAAGACTAGTAGGTGTGTGCATTTTAAATTGTTGCAGCACTTAGTGTTTGGTGACCACACCAACTATGGCCAACAAGCACAGGTAGGGTGTACCCACCAACAGAGATCGGGTGCGATAATTGGTAATGCACTAAAGTAGCTAAAACTTTTTCTTATAAAGTATGAGCCAAAGTTTAAACATGTTGGTTTTTACTATTCAGGAGCCAAAGCATTTATTATTGTAGCATTTTCTTTGTTATTTTTTGGCCGGCAGCATTTGTAAAAGATAAAAAATATATCCCTTTTGTTAAATAAGGAATAGTAATGGGTATGGTAGTATATCCGGCAGTTACGTTTACAATTTTAGCATGCATTTGCCTGCCTAAAATATCTGTAATGGTTATTGATATCGGCTGATTTATTGCTGATTGAATACTGATATTGTTATTAAAATTAAATGGATTGGGCAAATTTTTAATTAAGAAATTTGTTTCAATAGTAACAGGGAAATTAGCACAATTACCCGTGTTAGGTAAGTTTTTATCTAACCAGCCAATTCTTGCTGCAAGCCATGTTTTTAATGTTTGCAACTCCCCCTCATAGCTGTTAGCAATAGGCAATGGATTGGGCCAAATATATTGACCAAGTACAGGCCATTGTTTAAAATGTCGTTCTCTTGCCTGGGCTGTAAGTGTGGCAACAGAATCAATTAGAGCATTGGTGTTGGCAGTGCTAAATACCGTTTGCCGCAACAGTTTCCATCTACAGCATAGATTATTTTGAAAAGCTGTGACGTTCATCAACCTGTTCCACCAAAATGGCACTTGCCAAAAATCTGCGGGGCAAATAGTATTAAACTGATAGCTCCAACCATTAGTATCACTTCCATTACAATAATTTGCGTTACGAAAAGCAAGATCATAATCCCACACCGGCCCTGCAAAAATTTTACCCTTTTTACTCGCTTTATCTTTGTAAAAAAAGCTGCTAAGCCGGTATCCATCTACATTTCGGCTAACTTCATTCACTAAAAAATAATCTATAAAAGAATTTTCATCAGCAAATATTCGCCATCCATTTATTTTATCTTGAAAAGTATTGCTGTTTAATGCATTTTCAAAACTATCAACATACAGCTTTAGATAATTTTTTTGTGCTGCAACTATATTAGTTTCTTTGGGATAAACATAGCTAAACTGAATACTACCTTGCCCTGCTGCATAAGCAGAGTACCAGCCATTGGCTTGTTTATCAATACTAAAAATATACCCTCCGGTTACTGCATCACCGCTTATATCAGTCCTTTTAAGTTTTGAAATATTAACCCTTTCATCACTTTTTTTAATTTTTTCCATCAAAATGTAAATACCCTTGTATTCACCATTTAAAAGTAGCTCTACATACCTGCAATTAGAAGCCCAATGCCCCATTTGTCTGCTAAAAGTATAGGCCAAAAAATTGTGTAACAAAGTTTTTTCGTTATAAGGTGCATATAAAATCCAGTCGCTTTCCTCTGGTAAACCAAACAAGGATTTGTTGATAGAGGCACCACTGCTGTTCCATAGCTCAAAACCATAAGATTTCATTGGAAACTGTTGAGAGCTTTGGCCCCTAATTTCGATACCAACTTTACCATTGTAATGATTATAAGCATCTAACACATTATTGCTTAGCCCAGCGCCGTTGTAAATAATACCCATGTCGGCCATTACTTTAGGGTCATCTAAAATAGCTTTACCGTTTGTATTAAGCACTATTATGGGTAAGTTAGAAGATTGTAATTGATGAGAATAAGCTATCGAAATAAAAACTAACAGATTAGAAAATAACAGTATTTTTTTCATGGGAGAAGCAATTTTTATAAAGTTAGGCATTTTAACAAAAGGTATTTAAATAGTAAAATGGGGTAGATTTTATATATTGCACAAGCTTGAGAGGTTGTAGAAAACAATTGTAAACCCAAGCAGGCTGTAAAGAAGTATCAATAAAAAAATGTTATAACAGTTACTCTTTTTTACAATACCTATATTTAACGTGGTTTAACCGTATTTTGGAAATGAAATCGTATTTCTTAGAAATAAACATTCAAATTAAATATAAATAAAATTTTATGTAAAAAATTTATACATAAATAAGGTAACTTCAATTTAAATATCTTTAAAGTGTTTTTAAAATTGCTGTTTAGGATTTATGGAAGTGGAGACAAGGACATAAGATGAACAGTAGTTATCATCATTTATAAACAAAAAATGCTGTAATTAATTTTAAATGCACCCAATAAAAGAACTAAATTTTATAAAACTAAAATTATTGTAATTTTATACAAAAACTTTCGTTAGATATTACTAAGAGCATTTTTAAGAGAAATTTATCAATAATAAACACTATTTAAAAGACTTATTTAAGTCTTTTAAATTAATTACCATATAATCAATATGAACAAACAGCTTAAAAGCTATCTGCAAAAATCACTTATTGGTTTAGACTTTATAGTTCTCAACTTAACGTTTTTAATTTCCAGTGTTCTTTTAAAAGAAAATGATACTATATCATTCAGCAATTCTTATATTGAGTTTTGGTTGGTGTCTAATGGAATATGGATGTTTGTGGCATTTTCTGTAAGAACTTATTCGGATAGCAACATCATCAATTTTGAACACTTTACAAAGCGAACATCGCAAACTTTTTTATTGTGGATTATCGGGTTGCTTTTTTACCTTTTTTTCTCAAGACAAACAGATTTATCAAGGCTCTATATTCTTTCTGTAATTATTATTGTGGGTTGCTTACTATTGTTAAACAGGTTTTTATACCTCGGCATAAGTAATTATTTTAAAAATAAAAACCACCTTTTTAATAAAGTTATTATTATAGGTTATAACGATACAGCTAAAAAACTAGAAAACTATTTTGAAGAAGAAGGCTTTAATACCCACCTGTTGGGCTTTATCGAAGATGAAAAAAATATTAAGGAGCTAACCCGTCACCCAATACTGGCAGATTTAAAGCATGCTATGCAGGTAGCCATTGACATGGATGTGCAAGAGATATTTTCTACCATTACGCCAGAGCAAAACAATTACATCTACACATTAATGAATAAGGCAGAAACTGAATGTATTCGGTTTAAAGTAGTACCAGACCTTTCTGTATTTATTAATAAACCTGTAATTATCAATTACATACGAGAGTTGCCTGTATTATCTTTAAGAAGTGAGCCCTTAGATGACGTAGGTAATAGGGTAAAGAAAAGAATTTTAGATGTTACCGTAAGCCTTTTGGTGGTTATATTTATTCTTTCCTGGCTTGTACCAATTTTGGGATTGATCATTTACTTAGAATCAAAAGGGCCAATCTTTTTTTCGCAGTTAAGATCGGGAAAAAATAACAAAACCTTTCATTGCTATAAGTTTAGAAGTATGAAAGTAAACAAAGAGTCTGACAGCAAACAAGCTACCAAAGATGATAAAAGAATAACGAGGATAGGGAGAATTTTGCGTAAAACCAGTCTTGATGAATTTCCACAATTTTTCAATGTGCTTAAAGGAGAAATGAGCCTTGTAGGCCCAAGACCGCACATGGTAAAGCATACTTCGGACTATTCAAAAATTGTTGATCAATATATGATACGCCAATTTTTAAAACCTGGTATTACAGGATGGGCACAAATAAATGGCTACAGAGGAGAAATAACTGAAAATGAGCAAATTGTAAACAGGGTAAATGAAGATTTGTGGTACCTGGAAAACTGGAACATTTGGCTGGATGTAAGGATACTATTTCTTACCATATATAAAGTGTTTAAAGGAGATGAAAAGGCGTTTTAAAACTGTGGGTATTTTATCAAAAAACAAATTATGATAGCCATATAAAACGAGGATAAATAATTTGTTTTTGCCGCCAATTGATTATAATATTCTATGTTTAAACAATAAGTTGCTTCTTTTATTAGTTGATTATATTAGCCAATGTTATATTGTACAAACCTAATGTGCTATAAACTTATCATAAAAATTTATATTTAATGTATTATTTACTAGATTGATGCATCTAAATATATTTTCTTCTAAAAAATAATAAATAGTTAGCAGTGAATTTTCTATAAAAAACTTTTAGTCTCTGTATAACAACATTACATGAATTCATTTTCACAATTAAAAAAGAATTTAAAAAATGACTTTACTGGTTTAAAACCAGTAAAGCTTGCCATTTTGGGTGATTCTGCAACACAGTTTTTATCTATTGCCATAAGAGGTGCTGGCTATGCAGAAAAACTTGATATAGAAACCTGGGAAGCTGATTTTAATCAGATTGAAAGGCAGGTATTTGATTTAAACTCTTCATTATATGAATTTAAGCCTTCAATTGTAGTGATATTTTTTTCTACACACAAGCTTTTAGCAAAGTACAATAAACTAAAACCTGCGGATTACAACAGTTTTTCAACCTACCATCTGGATTTGGTAGAACGTATTTATGAAGCCCTTATTACCAACTTATCTGCAAAAGTTATTTGTTATAATCATCCGGAAATAAATGATGCAGTTTTTGGCAATTTTGCCAATAAAACGGAAGCCTCCTTTCTTTTTCAACTGCGAAAAATAAACTTTCGGTTAATGGAATTTGCGGTAGCACATGCCAATTTTTACATTGCAGATATTTCAACTTTACAAAATCAAATTGGAAAAAACAAACTCTTTCAACCCGCCGTTTACATTAATACAGAAATGGTGCTTAGTATTGATGCGCTACCACAAATTGCATCAACCACTGTTACATTAATAAGTGCACTACAAGGTTCTTTTAAAAAATGTGTAATTATAGATTTAGATAATACTACCTGGGGTGGTATTATTGGAGATGATGGCATAGAAAATATTCAAATTGGCAGCCTCGGCATTGGAAAAGCTTTTACAGAATTTCAATATTGGATAAAAAAGCTACAACAAAGAGGTATTATAGTAGCCGTTTGCAGTAAAAATACAGAAAGTGTGGCCAAAGAACCTTTTGAAAAACATCCAGACATGGTGCTAAGGCTGGATGATATTGCTGTATTTGTAGCCAATTGGGAAAACAAAGCGGACAACATTCGGCATATACAAAGTATATTAAATATTGGGTTCGATTCGATGGTATTTCTTGATGACAACCCATTTGAGAGAAATATTGTAAGAGAAAACATTGCAGGTATTTCAGTGCCTGACTTACCGGAAGATCCGGCAGAATACCTTGAATACCTGTATGAACTCAATCTTTTTGAAACAGTATCATTTTCTAATGAAGATGAAGGAAGAACAAAACAATACCAGGTAGAGGCTGAGCGAAGCACACTACAAAAAGCATTTACCAATGAAGATGATTTTTTACAAAGTCTGGATATGGTATCATTGGTAGAACCATTTAATAAATTTAATACCCCGAGGGTAGCACAGCTTTCTTTAAGATCTAACCAATTTAATTTACGAACAGTTAGGTATTCGGAGGCTGATATTGCAAATATTGCAACTGATGACAACCACTTTTCATTTTCATTTACGTTAGAAGATAAGTTTGGTAATAATGGAATGATATGCGTTATTATTCTTTCTAAAATGAGCTCAGATACCCTTTTTATAGATACCTGGCTAATGAGTTGCAGGGTTTTAAAAAGAGGTATGGAAAACTTTGTACTGAACACCATAGTAAATTTTGCAAAAGAAAATGGCTATCAATTTTTAAATGGTGAATACATCCCCACGGCAAAGAATGAGATGGTAAAATTACACTATCAAAATCTTGGCTTTAAAAAAGACAGTAATAATTGGATATTGGATACACTACAATACGAACAAAAAAAATCATTTATCAGCTTAAAAAATTAAATCATGGATACAGACCAACTAATAGAACAACTAATACCCATTTTTAAAGATGTTTTAGACAATGATGATATTAAGTTAACAGCACAAACCACAGCAGAAGACATCGAAGAATGGGATTCGCTTTCGCACATTGAATTAACTGTGGCTATAGAGCGACATTTTAAAATCAGGTTTGCTGCCAAAGAAATTCAAAACTGGAAAAACGTGGGTGATTTGCTCGATAGTATTTCACTAAAAATAAACTGATTTGTACACTGCTGGTTTAAACCTGAATGTATAATTTATACACTATTTTTTATAACCTGTCGTTTTAGAAATAAATATACCTGGTTACATGATTTTTAATTCTGTTGCGTTCATTCTGTTTTTTGTAGTTACTCTGTTGCTGTATTATTGTCTGCCGTTAAAGTACAGGTGGTGGTGGATTATAGCTACAGGTGTGTTTTTTTATTGCTACGCCAATCCGGTTTACATAATTGTACCGTTATTTATTGCCACAGTTACCTACATAGCTGCTTTACAAATGCAAAAAGCTGCTACAGAAAAAAAAGCCACCTCAATTTACTTATTGGCAATTATTACCAATATTGGCCTGCTGGTATTTTTTAAATACACTAACTTTTTTACCAATACTTTTATTGATGTATTTAATTTATTTAATAGCAGCAACGTAAAAGTAAGTAACCCTTTTTTGTTAAATATTGCAGCTCCTTTGGGTATTTCTTACATTACTTTTCAAGCAATTGGTTACCTGATAGAAATAAAAAAAGGTAATCACGAGGCAGAAAAACATTTGGGTCATTTTACAGCATATCTTTTATTTTTTCCAAAAATTATTGCAGGTCCGGTAGAAAGAGCACATAATTTTTTACCACAGCTTAAAGCTATAAAGCCACTGCAATACGATGATATCAGTATTGGAATCAAACAATTTATTTGGGGGCTTTTTAAAAAATTGGTAGTGGCAGACAGGCTATCTATTTACGTAAATGCAGTGTACAATAATTACGAACATCATTCTGGAATTACCTTGCTGGTAACGGCTATATTTTACCTTTTTCAAATGTATGCCGATTTTTCTGGCTATACAGATATGGCACTAGGCCTTGCAAGAATGATGGGCTTTAACTTAACTCAAAACTTTAACAGACCGCTTTTTGCAAAGTCAATAACAGAATTTTGGCGTAAATGGCATATCTCATTATCTACCTGGTTTGCAGATTACTTTTACAACCCAATTGCCATTAAAAAAAGAGACTGGGGTAAATGGAGTATTGTATATGCATCCTTTACCACTTTTATTGTACTAGGGTTTTGGCATGGAGCCAACTGGACATTTATTATATTTGGAGCCATGCATGGTTTATTGCTAAGCATTGAATTTTTTACCCGAAAATCAAGAAAAGATTTTAGAAAAAAGATACCTGCCTGGTTCAACAGTATAACTGGAATAGCATTTACCTGTGGTTATTTTGCATTATCTCTTATCTTTTTTAGGGCAGATACTGTTACAGAGGCACTTAATATATTAAGAAAAATTATTACGCTAGAAGGTAGATTTTTTTTAGTGGATCCTCCTACCCTTTTATTATCATTAGTTGTAATTGGCATAATGTATTTAATAGAATTTAAAAAAGAATTTTTCAATAGTGCTTTCACTTTTTCGGAGAACAACAATTGGTTAGTAAGAAGTTTATTTTATAGTTTTCTCCTTATTATGATTTTACTAACTGGTGTATTTGATGGAGGTCAATTCATCTATTTTCAGTTCTAATTAATTATAAAAAAATGAAAAAAATTAAATACTACTGGAATAAAAAATCAAAAATTTCGCTTTTTTTGAAAATGTGTGCTTTTTTACTGATTGTTATATTTTTCGATCTGGTAATAGGGAAAGTAATGGCTCATTTCTATTTTAAACAAATTTCTGGTTGGGAATACTTTACCAGGTATGCAATTGAAGAAACAAAGGCAGATTTACTAATTTTTGGCGCATCAAGAGCTCAAAAGCAACATATACCAGCTATTTTTGAAGATAGCACTAATATTGATTCATACAATGTTGGTAAAGATGACGTTTCAATTTTATATAGTTATGCTTTACTTAAAAGTGTTCTTAAACGTTATACCCCTAAAGTAATTATACTTGATTTTGAAAACAAAGGCTTCGTACAATCGGCGGTTAGTTATGAAGTATTATCTTGTCTTTTGCCTTTTTACAAAACGCATCCCGAATTAAAAGAAACGATTGAAATGCGTAGCCCCTTTGAAAAATATAAATTATTATCATCCATATACCCTTATAATTCATTGATAATAAAAATTATAGCGGGCAACACTACATTTTACACAAAAGGAAAAAAGGAAGATAAAGGATATATACCCTTAGATGGGAAATTAAACAGGTCACCTTATGTTGTAAATCTTTCAACACCCAACTTTGAAATAGACAGTGTAAAAGTTGAGCAATATCAATTATTCATAAATGATTGTAAAAAAAGAAACATTAAATTATTTATAGTACGCTCACCTTATTATTTTAAAACAATTGGGTTAGATAGTTCAATAAGTCTAGCAAAAACTATTGCAGCAAAAAACAATATAGATTTTTTAGACTATTCCACAAACGAACTATTTTTAAAAAGCCCACAACTTTTTAATGATACCATTCATGTAAACACTACAGGTGCCACCATATTTTCTGCAATGCTGGCAAGTGATATTAAAAAAAGACTAGCCAACAAATAACACCGGTAAAAGATTTTTATTATTAAATAAAGCTTTGCTCATTGCATTACTACTATTTTACAACAGAGGTAACACTGCAAATTATAGGGTAGTAGTAAACTTAAGTATACAAAGTATTGGTAAAATTTAACCCAGCCTTTTGGTTAAAAAGCATAATGGGTTTTCAATTGCATTATCCGGATCAAAAAAATAAGGCCTGTTTGTGTAGTTTTAAATGCTTTCAAAAAAAGCTGTAAAAAGCATCGAATACTACCACAGCGTTTAAACAACTTATAGTGCATAAACAGTAATTCATTTTACAGCAAGCTTACTTTTGCGATAACCATACAATAAATAAACAATTAACCCAATCAATAGCCAGCCAGCAAACCAGGCCCAGTTTCTCGCCGTCATTCCCGTAAGCAGGTACAGGCAGGTAGCAAGCCCCAACAGCGGTATCAACGAATATTTTTTTACAAAAGCAAGTATGCTAATAGCAAAGCAAAGCAGCCAAAAAATGATAGTAGATATATTCAAGGTTTCTTTTGCAATTTGAGCTGCATCAATATTGGTTTTTATCACATCGGCCTTTGTTGGGTCTAAGCCAGCCACAGCTATTTTCATTTCTGCATCGGTTAATTGCAATGTAAATAAATCCTGTATATAATTACCATTAAAAAAAATAACTGTACTTAAGCTAACCACAATCAACAGCGGAAAAATAAACTGCCCGTTTATAAATGGTATATGAAATTTACCCACTTCCTTTTCTCTTTTGGGTATTATTAGCACACCACCACATACCAATACAAAGGCAAACAAGGTAGCAATACTTGTAAAATCAAGCACAAAAGTTTTGTCGGTAAAAATAATAGGCACGCCCACAACAAGCCCGGTAATAATGGTAGCAAAAGAAGGCGTTTTGTACCGTGGGTGAATTTTTTGAAACACAGGAGGCAGCAAACCATCCCGGCTCATGCTCATCCAAATACGAGGCTGCCCCATCTGAAACACCAGCAGCACACTCGTCATGGCAACTACAGCAGCAATAGCCACAAAAAATTGCATCCATCCAATATTTAGGTTTTGCTTTTCAAAAATAAATGCAAGCGGATCACCCACACCCTCAAAAGCACGGTAATTAACAGCACCTGTTAATACCAGCGTAAGCAGTATATACACCACGGTACAAATTACAAGCGAAAATATCATACCCCGTGGCAAATCACGCTGCGGGTTTTTACTCTCTTCTGCCAGTACACTCACCGCATCAAAACCAATATAGGCAAAAAATACACCACTTACGGCCGCCATTACACCGCTAAAACCATTGGGCATAAAAGATTGTACACCAACATCATTAGCAGGATGCCAGTTGCCAGTAAGTCCGTTGCTAAACACCATGTAGCCACCCACCAATATCACCAATACCACCACTATCATTTTCAAAATAACCATTACGTTACTAAAGTTTCTACTTTCCTTTATACCTCTAAAAACAAGGGCCGTAATCAATACATTTATTACCAATGCAGGCAAATCAACAATCATACGAAGCCCGCCAATAACGGGAGCACTGTTCCATGCCTCCAGCACCGCAGCATTGGTACTACCAGCCGCCAACGCATGCTTCACTTCCATATAACTGGTACATAAATACTCAGGAATATGCACATTAATTTTTTGTAAAAAAGAAGTAAAATAGTCGCTCCAGCTATAGGCAACATAAATATTGCCAATGCTATATTCCATAATAAGTGCCCAACCAATAATCCACGCAAACAACTCACCAAACGAAGCGTAGGCGTATGTATAAGCACTACCCGCCACCGGAATACGACTAGCAAACTCCGAGTAACAAAAAGCCGTAAAAGCACAGGCAATAGCGGTAATTACAAATAAAATTACCACACCCGGCCCACCATGAAAAACGGCCCCACCCAAACTACTAAAACTACCAGCGCCCAAAATAGCCGCAATACCAAAAAAAGTAAGATCCTTTAGTGTAAGCACTCTTTTTAACCCACCGCCACCATGAGCATCATCGCTACCCTCCGCTAAAATATTGGCAATTTTCTTTGTTCTAAATAAAGAATTAGACATGTTAGTTTGGTTTTTAATAAAAAAAGGAAATTAAGGAATTTATTTTACTGATCGCCGTAATAGCAACACCAAATAAAATATAAGCAGTAAATATATAACTCCCTCACAACCAATTATCAAAAATAATTATAAAAATATTGGGAGCTATCAGCATTGCAGCAACAGGCAACTTTGGTTGGGGCTATCCCCGTCCGAATGGCGTTAGCCGGGCGGGCCCGTCTATCCCAGCCCTTGAGCAATTGATAATTAATTTGGCTTTTACCACAATATCACAAAAAAATACTGACCATTATTAACAATAGTAAAATTACAAGCCAGCAAAATGTTATAAAAAATTGTAAAAATTATTTAGGTGGCTTTAAACAAATCTAAGTGCAATTAATAAGTGCAAAAATTTAGTATGTTCACTTTCCACGGAAATATTTTTTTTCATACTCCTTAATCTTTCAAATACACTTTAACTTCAATTTTTAACCAGTTTTCTTCAAACTCTTTGGCTTCAACGGTGGCAAAAAAACTTTTTCCTGCATCCATTAATTTTGCTACGGTTTCGTTTTTATCTTTTGGTATATAGCCTATTTTATTTTTTTGAAATGAAGTGTCACAGCAAACGTATCAAATTCATTTTTCGCTTCTCTCACCATTTCTAATTGTCTTTATGCAACAATTCAGGTTCAACCGTTTTTAAATTTCTAAACGATGTACCTGCCACTAAACACTCCAGCACCAATATATCTTTGGGCATTATATTAATGTTGATAGCACCTTGACTGAAAGCCTGCATCAACCCACCACTAATTTGTATTAAACTATTATGCTCACTCATTTGAGTTGATTAAATTTGAATAATTTGTTACTAATTCTTTTTCATAATTGTTTAGTTGTGTAATTTGCTCATATATCTTTTCTACCTCTTTGGCTACCCATTCTTCATCTCTAATTTGTTCTTCTATGGTAAAAGGATATTGTAATTTAATTTCATTTACCTGCTGATATAAAATTTTTATACCTTCCTTCATAACGTCATTCCTCAATAAAATTTCGGATGCTGTTAGTGCCGCTGACTGTATTTTTAATTGATTTAATTCATTTCCATACACTACTTCAAATGCTTTTAATTGCTCCAAATCTCCATACTTATATGCATCATTTATTTTGAGCCAGAGTTCCATTTGCTCTGTAGTTAAATCTGGGTTAACATCGGGGTGCAGTTGTTTGGCAAATTGTTTAAACAAAGCTTTTATTTCGGCACTTCGTTGCGGTGTATCCAAATTGCTTAATAAGTTTTTGGCAGCATTTATTACACCAGTTTGCTGCATAATTTTTTCTTCTGCATGGGCCAGTTCCTGTGCTACTATAAATTCTATTTCATCTACATTATATTGCTGTTGGGTATTAGCTGCCTGTATTAATTCGATCTTTCTTCTTAATGCTTTTATACGAAGTTGTAATTGCAGTAAATTAATTTGATGCACACCTATACGGGTGGCATACAAGGCTTCTAATTGAGGCTTACCCCAGCTTAATAAAATATCCTTATCGTTCAGCAGCTTTACATATTCTGCTTCTAATATTTCGTGCTGTTGTAGTAATAATTCTTTTTCCATTATGTTTTTTTTACTCGGGTTTTTTAATTCCCCTCCTTTGGAAAAAGTGAACCACCCCTAACCTTTCCATGGGAGGAGAACTGGTTTCTCCAATTGTTAGATTTTTATTTTCTTCGCCGGTTCTTATTCCCCTTAGCAATATTATACCACCCCTAGC
>Ga0136636_10001588_pt1 | contig 13321 bp, 14 predicted proteins | sample AntDrymUQ8522106_2_FD_104653 | JGI IMG/M metagenome (GOLD analysis project Ga0136636, IMG submission 104653) | Polar desert sand microbial communities from Dry Valleys, Antarctica - metaG UQ852 (21.06) | ecosystem: Environmental > Terrestrial > Soil > Desert | place: Antarctica: Dry Valley... | reverse complement strand
GTAATATACCAACAGATATACAAGTGCAAAACTGGCAGCCAATCCCAATACAGGTTTCATTAGCTGGATTATTTTAGCTGAATTATTTCTTGGTTTTGCAGACTGTTTAATTCCGGCCATGATGCGATCCTCCAATGAATCAAAATAATGATCGGGTGTCTTGAACGGATTCGTTTTTGATCGTTTTAAAAAATCGGGTTCTATCTTATCTTCTTCGTACATGATCGTGTAATATATTTGACTTTGACAACTTTAATTCCAAATAGTTTAATTCCCTGAAAGGTTTATTTTCTGTTTCTATAAATCGATTTTCGTTTCATGCGATTTGACGTATTCTTCAATTTTCTTTACGGCATGATGGTACGAGGCTTTCAGCGCCCCAACTGATGTACCGAGAATATCTGACATTTTTTCGTATTTGATCTCATCGAAATATTTCATATTGAATACCAATCGCTGTTTTTCGGGCAAAGTGGCGATGGCTTTTTGTAAAATTAGTTGCCATTCGTCACCATCGAAATAACTATCACCTTCCAGATTTTCAATCAGGTATTCGTTTTCGTCAGTCAGACTCGACATTATTTTACGTTTCCGCTGATTCAGAAATGTAATCGATTCGTTGGTAGCAATGCGGTAAAGCCAGGTAAATAAACTCGATTCAGCCCGAAAAGAATCCAACCCATTCCAGATTTTTATGAATGTATTTTGCAGAACATCGTCAGTGTCGTCATGGTTCAGTAAAATTTTTCGGATGTGCCAATAGAGCCTTTCCTTGTATTTGGAAATCAGATGTCTGAAAGCATGCTCTTTTGTTGAAGGATCTTTCAGGCTATCCAATATTTGCTGGTCATCGGTCATACTCGAAACAATCGTTTGTTATCTGACGGTGAAAAAAGGAAATGGTTTAATCCGACAATTTGGCGATTAAGTGTTTAGTCTTTTTCAGTCACAAGGCTTGCATTTCTGACCACTGAGACTGGCCACTTGTTTTTATTCGATCCTGAAGTTCAGCCCTTCTTCTTTCAGTTTTTCATACATCTGAATGTCGAACTGATACAGTTTTGCGGCACGGTGGGCTACATGCTGCTGCTTTTCGCCCGAATCAACCAATAATTCCATTTTGGCCAGTTTTTTTCGGAAGTTTCGGGTATCCATTTTTTTATTCAGGATCACATCGTAAAGCGATTGTATTTCGGTGAGTGTAAATTTTTCGGGCAAAAGATGAAATCCAACCGGATGGTACATGACTTCCTGACGCAATTTCAGAAGTGCTTGCTGAATGATTTGATCGTGATCGAAACAGAGAACGGGCAACTCATTGAGATTAAACCATTGAAGTGATTTCGCCAGGTTCGACTGTTTTAGATCGTGATATTCAGGATTTATTAACGAATAATAACCGATTGTAATGACTCGCACGTAAGGAACCCGCTGAAGTGAGCCGAAAGCATGGATTTGCTGAAGGAAAACATCATTCAGACCGGTAGCCTGAAAAAGCAGGTTCTTGGCAAATTCATCCAGATCCTGAGCTTCAGGAACGTGGCCGCCAAACAAGGTCCAAACAAGGTCGCTGGTAAATACCGGATGCTTTTCGTAGAGTTGTTTAATCTGATCGGAACTGGCCTGTTCTGGAAGCGTGCGCCGAAGTGCTTCTTTATCAGTTTGATTTAGTAATACTCGTAATCCTGATTTGTCAAATCCGAAAATAACACAATCTACTGAAACTGAATTTAAAATCATAGTGTTCTGGCTTTACTGCAAAAGTAATATCCGGAATTTAATATCTGGCATTGTATCTGGAATAATTGCTTCATAGTTGCCTGAATCGTTTATCTTTGCACCGAAATTCAAAAAAAGATAAAGAAGAATGGCTTTAAAGTGTGGAATTGTAGGACTTCCGAATGTCGGAAAGTCAACCTTGTTCAATTGTTTGTCGAGTGCAAAGGCACAATCGGCTAATTTTCCGTTTTGCACCATCGAACCCAATTTGGGCGTAATTACTGTGCCCGACGACCGCTTGATTAAACTCGAAGAATTGGTTCATCCTGAGCGGGTTGTTCCTACCACGGTAGAAATTCTGGATATTGCAGGCTTAGTAAAGGGAGCTAGCAAGGGCGAAGGTCTTGGAAATAAATTTTTGGGGAATATTCGCGAAACAGATGCAATCATTCATGTTTTGAGGTGTTTCGACAACGATAATATTACGCATGTTGATCATACCATCGACCCGGTCCGTGATAAGGAAACCATTGATATTGAATTGCAATTGAAAGATTTGGAAACGGTTGAAGGCAGGATTGCCAAAGTAGAAAAGCAGGCCAAAGCAGGGAACGATCCGGAAGCCAAACGAATGTATAAGCTTCTTTCGGTTTACCGTGATATTTTGAATCAGGGAAAATCTGCCCGTACTGTTGAAGTTGACGATCAGGACGTTCGTTTGGTAAAAGACCTCCAGTTGCTCACAAACAAACCAATTCTGTATATCTGCAATGTTGATGAAGCTTCGGTGGTGACGGGCAATGCCTATGTTGATGCCTTGAAAGATGCCATTAAAGATGAAAATGCCGAAATGCTGATGATTGCGGCAGCTACCGAGGCTGATATTGCTGATCTCGAAAGCTTTGAAGAACGGCAGATGTTTTTGGAAGACCTAGGACTGAATGAGTCGGGAGTGCATAAACTGATTCGGACAGCTTACAAATTGCTTCAATTGGAGACTTATTTCACTGCCGGAGTTAAAGAAGTTCGTGCATGGACTTACAAACGCGGATTTAAAGCGCCTCAAGCTGCAGGAGTAATTCATACCGATTTCGAAAAGGGATTTATCAGGGCTGAGGTTATCAAATATACTGATTACATACATTACAAATCGGAACAAGCCTGTAAAGAAGCTGGTAAAATGGCTGTTGAAGGGAAGGAATACGTCGTTCAGGATGGTGATATTATGCATTTCAGATTTAACGTATAGACCGTATTTTGTCGAATATATTCAGAAGGCAGTCGATTTTGACTGTCTTTTTGCATTTTCAGACATAAGATGCAGTAAAATTCGTTGGTTTAGGTATTTCCTGAAAACTCTGCCTATTTTTCGTTGCTGTTGTCTTTGGATGAGGGGTCAGCAATTAAAATTTCGGTTTTTTCTGAAAGTTTGATTTGAAAAAGGGGAGGTTCGGTATAAATATTAAATTCGTAAATTTTGAAAAATGAATACAAATTGATTTATTTGACAGTAAATGACATATAAATAAGAAAAATGACAGGATTACTTGCTGTAATTAATCAAAATGACTATTTTTGGACACGGATTTAATTTCAGTTTTGCAAATAATAATAACAAGATAGATTATGTGTGGATTTGTAGGCGTATTTGATTTAAAAGTTCCGGCGCAGGAATTGCGTCCTCAGGTTTTGAAGATGTCGAAGAAAATTCGTCATCGTGGTCCGGATTGGTCGGGCATTTTCTCGTGCGAGAAGGCTATTCTTTCACACGAGCGTTTGTCGATTGTTGACCCTGAATCGGGACAACAACCTTTGTATAGTAAAGATGGCAAATTGGTATTGGCTGTAAACGGCGAAATATATAATCACCTTGAAATCCGCGAGCGGCTTGGTGATTCTTATGAGTTTCTGACTCATTCTGATTGCGAAGTAATTTTGGCTTTGTATCGCGAAAAAGGTCCGAATTTTCTGGAAGACCTGAATGGTATTTTCGCCTTTTGTTTATACGACATCGAAAAAGATGTTTATCTGGTTGCCCGCGACCATATTGGCATCATTCCAATGTATCAGGGATGGGATAAACAGGGTAATTACTATGTGGCTTCAGAGTTGAAAGCTTTGGAAGGTCATTGCAGTATCATCGAAGAATTTTTGCCCGGAAAATATTTATATAGTGCCGATGGCGAAGTTAAAACCTGGTACGAGCGTGAATGGACATCGTTTGATGCCGTTAAAGACAATGGATTTGATATCGACGAGTTGCGCAAAGCGCTCGAAGACGCTGTTCACCGTCAGTTAATGTCGGATGTACCTTATGGCGTTTTACTTTCCGGAGGACTTGACTCATCGGTTATTTCGGCCATTGCCAAGAAATATGCCGCCTTCCGAATCGAATCTCAAGGTTCTGAAACCGCATACTGGCCTCAGTTGCACTCATTTGCCGTTGGTTTGGTCGGCTCTCCCGATTTGGCGGCAGCTCAAAAAGTTGCCGATCATATCGGAACCGTTCACCACCAAATCCATTTTACCGTTCAGGAGGGATTGGATGCTATCCGCGACGTGATTTATCATCTGGAAACATACGATGTTACTACGGTTCGGGCTTCAACGCCGATGTACCTTTTGTCCAGGGTTATCAAATCGATGGGCGTAAAAATGGTGCTTTCGGGCGAAGGTGCCGATGAAATTTTCGGTGGGTATCTTTATTTCCACAAAGCGCCAAATGCAAGGGCTTTCCACGAAGAAACCGTTCGTAAACTGAGCAAATTACATTTGTACGATTGTTTGCGTGCCAATAAATCGCTGGCTGCATGGGGAGTTGAAGGTCGTGTACCGTTCCTCGATAAAGAGTTTTTGGATGTAGCTATGCGTATTAATCCGGAAGAAAAAATGGCTAAAAATGGTCGGATGGAGAAATGGGTGATCCGCAAAGCTTTTGAAGATTATTTACCTGCAAGTGTTGCCTGGCGGCAGAAAGAGCAGTTTTCGGATGGTGTTGGCTACAACTGGATCGACTCGCTAAAAGCGATGGTGGCCGATAAAGTAACAGATGAGATGATGAATACTGCTAAATTCCGTTTCCCTATTAATACGCCAATGTCGAAAGAAGAATATTTTTATCGTTCTATATTTACTGAACATTTTCCATCGGATTCGGCTGCAAGTTGTGTGCCTTCGGTACCATCTATTGCATGCAGTACGCCAATTGCACTCGAATGGGATGCCAGTTTCAAGAATAATGCCGATCCATCGGGTCGTTCAATTGGCAGCGTGCATCTGGAAGGATATGTCAATAAATAGACTTTATGGCTTTAAGATAATTCACTCAAAAAAATTAAGACAAAAGAACCGGGACATTATCCCGGTTCTTTTTGTTTATGAAAACCGGAAATCCTGAATTAATTTCTTTTATTTTGTAATCATCGAATTGAAAAATCATTAAAGAACTACAACTATGAGAAATCTTATTCTGCTTGCAATGGTGTTTGGCTTTTTTGCCTGTAAAAAAACGCCTTCGTATGAATTAAAAGTAAAACTGACAGCTGCTGAAGGAAATTTATTGTGATGGAACAACTGACACTTACCACACCTGCATTGCTTTTTTCAGCAGTTTCGCTGATTATTTTGGCATACACCAACCGGTTTTTGGCCTACGCTTCGGTTATTCGAAATTTGCATACAACATTTAAGGAAAACCCGAATTCAGTATTACTTGGGCAGATTCACAACCTGAGAAAGCGTCTTCGTTTGACTCAGGCCATGCAGATACTGGGTATTTCAAGCCTTCTGTTATGTGTAATTTGCATGTTTCTGATCTATGTCCATCTTCATGTTTGGGCTGAGATTTTATTCGGAATAGCATTGGTTTTGCTGATTCTATCTCTGGCCATTTCAATCCGCGAAATTCAGATTTCGGTCAAAGCACTAGATTTGCATCTAAACGATATGGAATAGAAGAAGTGCGAAGTGCCTAGAGTTCGGAGTGTCCAAAGTTTTTACTCCGAACTTTAGGCACTTTCGTTCACTTTAGGCACTACTTTTCCTATCTTCGCCACTTCATTTTAAAACTCACATGGAGCACTATACAGGCGAGATCGCGGCATTGCTGACTGCCGTTTTCTGGACAGTTACCAGTATGTCATTCGAATCGGCGGGCAAAAAAGTAGGTTCACTTCAGGTAAATTTAATCCGGTTGGTCGCAGCTTTTTTCATTTATTGTGTAGTCAATTATTTCCGGAGAGGTATGATCTTGCCACTGGATGCCAGTGCTGAATCATGGGCATGGCTGGCCATGTCGGGATTGGTTGGTTTTGTTATTGGCGATTTGCTGCTGTTCCAGTCGTTTGTAGTTGTTGGAGCCCGAATCGCGATGCTGATTATGGCCTTGACTCCACCGATTACAGCCTTTGTGAGTTGGATTATCCTCGACGAAGTGATGAGCCCGATGAATTGGGTTGGCATGATTGTTACGCTTACCGGAATTTCAATTGTCATTCTGAAGCGGGAAAAGCAGGAAGACGATTCAACAAAAGTCCGAAGAATTACCACCAATTACAGTATTAAAGGGCTTTTACTTGCTTTTGGAGGAGCTGCCGGTCAAGGAGTAGGATTGGTCCTTAGCAAAAAGGGAATGGGCGATTACGACGCTTTTGCAGCTTCGCACATTCGTGTGATTACCGGAATGATCGGTTTTGCGATTATCATTCTGTTCGCCAAACGATACGGAAAAGTTTGGAAAGCCTTACAGCACAAGTCGGCCATGAAGCGGGTTGCCCTTGGATCGGTTTTTGGGCCATTTCTGGGAGTTTCATTCTCGTTGATTGCCATCCAGCATACTCAGGCCGGAGTTGCCGCAACCATCATGTCAATTGTTCCGGTGCTGATTATTCCTCCGGCAATTCTCTTTTTTCATGAAAAAGTAAACTGGAAAGAAATTATAGGAGCTATAATTACTGTTTGCGGTGTGGCAATTTTCTTTTTGTAAACAGCCTACTGAATCACCAGTTTCGAACTAACCTGCTGTTTTCCGTCCATTTTTACTAAAACCATATAGATTCCTGAACTCAGTTTGGAAACATTCACCTGGGTTTCGTAAGCCGATATTCCGGAGAGATGAAGCACGCTTTGCCCGCTGCCCTGAATAATTTCAACATCCTGAATTTTTGAAGATGCTTCAATATAAATCAAATCAGAACCTGGATTAGGGAAAATCCGGTAACTGAATTCGGGCTCAAGCTGTTCGTTGGGAACTGAAGTGATATCTGAGGGAATGTGCACATCAAGCCAGGCCAAACGTGTTTGAATCCAATTTTTAAATTTAAGCACCTGACCGTCATAAGTAGCTGGCTGCGCATCAATTTCAGCATCGCCAACCGGAGAACTCAGAATGTTCCATTTGGTATAATGTCTAACCTGAGCTTCACTCGCCAGATTCTGAACCGAATCAATGAAATTGTTCAAATATCCTGAGCTGAGGTATGAATTCCGCATTAAAGTATACCTGGCATTCACAGCACTTGCAAACGCCGGATCCTGCAATAAACGCACGATCCATCCATTTGAATTGGTTTTATTATCGGGGCAGTCATTGATTTTATAACTCCATCCTGAACCATCAGTGGCACTGAAAGGAGAGCAGGCATCTAAATTTTTATAACCTGAATCAAAATCCCAAACCGGACCAGAATGAATTTTAGAATCCTTGCTGTCCTTATTTTTGAAATAATAGCAATTCTTCTTGTAGGCATTTATATTTCTTGAAAATTCGCTGACAATGAAATAATCGAGCCATGAATTTATCTTGATCCAGGCCGGATATCCGGTTGTTTGATTCTGATATCCAGAACTGTATAATACTTTCTCGAAGGAATTTACTGCCGATTGGAGGTAAGTTTTCTGTTGAGCCACCAAATCGGTAGCAGCGGGATCATCGTAGACAAAATATACGGGTTTTTCCGGATGATCGATTGAAGTATAATTACTTTTCCAACTGTTTGTGGCGTCGTAACTATCTATCTTGAAAATGTATCCACCTGTTACGGCATCGCCGGTTACATCCGCACTGGTTAGCTTCGAAATATCTACCCGGCCTTTATCCTGTTTTATTTTTTCGGTCAGGAAATAGATTCCCTGGTATACATTGTTTACAATCACCTCAACCATTTTAGCGCGTGGCGAGTAGTGTGCCATTTTTCGGAATATTTCGAAAGAAAGTGCATTGCGGATCAATGTTTTGTCGTTGTAGTTGGCCAATAAAATCCAATCATTCTCTTCGGGCATTCCTAAAAGCGAAACATTTAAGTTGGAGCCTGAAGCATCCCGGGTTTCGATTGTATAGGGATTTTGTTCCGCAGGTTTTGCTTTGCCTCCACGGTATTCAATTCCGATCGTACCATCAAAGTTATTTCCCGGATCGGTAGGTTTATTAATGTGGTTTGCATTGTCAATGACTTTCATTTTTGAAGTAATCTTGGAACCATCCACGATGGTTTGTCCATTGGTATTGATTACAACCAAAGGAAGATTGGAGGAAGTTATACCGGGAACCTGAGCAGTAATCGGTTGACTAAAAAAAAGAAGGGCAGCAAGAATGGATAAATAAATTGGTTTCATGGTTTATCTGAATTATTCTAAACGTTGCAAATCTAATAAATAAAGACCAACAAAATGTTAATGTCTTATCTGATGACCAGTTTGGAACTTATCGTTGGTTTGTCGTGCATTTTTATCCGTGCCACATAAATTCCTGAAGTAAGGTTGGAGACAATAAGTTGAGTCTCGAAAACGGATATTCCGGAGAGATGAATCACTTGTTGCCCGCTGCTGTGAAACACTTCAATTTCATTGATTTTCCGGAAGATGTTTCGATGAAAACGATTTCGGAAGCAGGGTTCGAAAAGAGGCGATAGCTGATGATTGACTGGACATCAGTAGTGGTTAGTTTGGCAATGTCTACACGGTTTTTATCCCGTTTTATTTTCTCGGTAAGAACGTAAATGCCGCGGTATTTCTTCAGGCATACCCAAAAGCGAAACATCCCGGTTATTTTCAGCCTGATCTCTGGTTTCGAATCCATAGGGTTTTTGGGGTAAAGATGCTGAATATGCTCCGCGAATCTCGATTCCAATATTTCCGTCATATATATTTCCGGGATCGGAAGGTTTATTGGTTTTTCCGTTTCCGTTGTGGATAATCTTCATGTTTGCCTGAACTTTAGCGACATCCTGAATGGTTTTACCATTGGTGTTTATTACAACCAATGGCAGATTGGTTGAAGTAATTCCCGGGACTTGTGAAAACCCTGACTGAATCAGGAAAAATAAAATAAACGTGAATTGTATTCTCGAGTAGAATGGTTTGCTATTCCTGATCTTTCAATTTTGGATTGATGTACATTTCGTTTGCAAATGGTTTGAAATCGTGACTGTCAGCCACTTTCTTCAAGCCGATTTTAGCAGATTTTAAAACCATGCCAGTAACCGGAGCGCCTTTAATGTCATCCAGAACAACTTTTAACAGGGTTTCATTCGGATCACCAAATGGTAACAGGTTGGCAATATCTTCTTCGGCTTTAAAAGTTGGAGATAAACCATCAACAAAATCTGTCACCCCATCAACATTGGCATATTTGACAACGATTGGCTGCATCGCATATTTGTGATTTGGATTTACCTTCCCATTTTCGTCCCAGTCTTTTACGGTAAATGATCCGGTATATTTACCTACCGTATTAATTCCAACGACTATAACCTGCATATATGGACGGAGGCCGTTAATCAGCAATTCGCTGGCCGAAGCGGTATTGTCTGAAACAATGATGTAGATTTTTTTCAGGTTAAGTGTATTGATTGGGGTAGCTGGAGTTTTGTCAGTAGCATCAATTGATTTTGCGAAATAATCATCAAGGGCAGTGATGCCTCCTTGCTGCTTAAAATATTCCTCCAATCCGGAATTGTACATAGAGCGGGCAAAAACCTTTGTATTATCGGTACCATAAATCATACTTGCCAGATAAATACTGCTCAAAACCGATCCTCCGCCGTTGTATCGCAAATCGAGTACCATCTGATCTACAGCAGCATCCTTGAATTCTTTAATCACATCATTCAGCTGAATATCGAAATCTGCATTAAATCCATTATAAACCAAATACCCGATTTTCTGATTATCGATTGTGAAGATGGTGTCTTTATTGATTGGATTTTCCTGCATCTCAATGGCAGTCATCAACAATGTCTTCAGGCTTGGTTTTATTCCTTGGGGTTCGATGGTAGCAAATCCCATTTTATAGGTTTCAGTCCCTAACAATAATTTCTGATAGTTTGAAACAGAAAGCTGCTGGTCGTTAATAGTGAGAAAAACATCTCCACGTTTCAATCCGGCTTTTTCGGCTGGCGAACCACTAAATACATAACGAACAAATCCGAAAACGTCGTTTGAATTTCCAATTCTTCCAAGCATAAAATCATATCCCATGGTTTTCGATATCCCGCTAATCCAATCGTCAATGGTTTTTGAGTCATCTACCAGAAACGACCATTTGTCAACTTCTTCGTAACGGTATAACAGGCTGGCAAATAACTTCTGAGGATCAGTATAATTATTGAGAAACGCATTTAAACTATCCGCTTTTTCATATTTCACATTCGAAAGGGCAGTTACCTGATTGTTCCATAAATAATAATCGTGCAAGCCTTTGTATATAAACTTGTTGACTTCAGTAGCTTCAGGAACTACAACAGGCGGAGTGACATTTTCTTCGTTACAGCCATTAAATAAAAGGGCAGAAAAAAGTACGAATAAAATGGTATTTACTGGGTTAAGCCTTTTCATAATCATTGAATTGTTTGAATTATTTGAAATAATATCTGGCTAAAGTATATAAAAGATCAAAGACAGAAGCAATCCGGAACCAATTAGTATTGAAAAATTTACAATTAAGCTTCGGTGGATAGTCTTGCTGCTTAACATGATTGCATAGATCATTTTCAGCAGGTTGTTGCTGTTGGTAGCATTTAAAATGGCCAATACAATAGTTAACTGATTGATGCCAACTTTTTGCTGCAACAGATTGAGAAGAAAGGGATCAATATCGGTCACTCCAGCAACAAAGGCCAGTCCGGTCACTCCTGAACTTCCGTAGCTTTTTAAAACGAAATTGGTAATCAGTGCAAACACCACAAATAAAACTCCGAAAATGGCGGCAGTTCTGAATTCGAGAGGGTTTTTATTGGTAGCGGGACTTTCTTCCTGGTTTTCGATTGCGCTAATCTTCTGATTCTTCCCTGAACCATATTTGGATAGGATCAATGCCATCAGGAACATTCCGGCAAAAGGAATGCACAGTTGAATGGCAACCGATGGATTGAAGATGAAAGTTAGAACAAGAATCCGTAAATACATCATTCCGTTGGCAATCATAATGGCCGATACCGTTTGAGAATTGGGAGATCCATGTTTTTCCTGCCGGGCCAAAATAACTGTTGTTGCAGTACTGCTGTAAATTCCACCTAAAAGTCCGGTCAGGAAAATTCCTGAATCGGGGAATACAAACTTCTTAAGCAAATAACTGGCATATGAAATGCCTGAAACCACCACAATGGCCAGCCACAAATGATAGGGTGAAATGGGTAAATGCTCCGAAATATTCGCTTCAGGAAGAAGTGGAAGGATGACCCCTGCAAAAGCAATGAACTTGGCCAAAGTGATAAATTCTTCTTCTGAGGCTTTTTTCGACAGGGATATAAAGTTGCTTTTCATTTCGGCGATGAGCAGAAGCGCAACGATGAATGACAAAACGAGCCAAACCGGCTGGGTAAATACCATTATGGGAATACAATAGGTTAAAAGCGCAAGAATAGTGCTGGTTAAACCGTATTTCCCATTTTGACCTGTTTTGCGATAGTAATGTATTCCAAGTAAAAAACCAATCATTATAAATCCGATCAGAAAGGGAATAAAGGTTACCGGATCGGCAATGAATAAAACATAGGCGAGCAACCCGATAAATGTAAAGGTACGATCGGTACCAAACAAAAGAACCTCGTTTTCGTCATTGTGATGGCGCCTCTGTTCCAATCCGATCAATAATGAGAAAATCAGAATCAGAATAAATTTTACAAATCCGTCAGGTATATAATTCAGAATTTCCATCATGTATTAATTATTCCAAATCAAAGGTAAACAAAAGTGCCTAAAGATAAATTAATTACTATTTAGTTATTGACTATTTACTACTGATGGTTGTTCCTGATAACCAATGTAAATAGTAAATCGTCAAATGGTCAATTTTTATTCGTTTATCTTTGGGCACTCCGAACTTCTTTGGTAAATACTCCTGACTATTCTTTGCTAATGCCAAACAAACTGTTACTTTTGTCGCCGATTCGGCTCGTAGCTCAGTTGGTAGAGCAGCTGACTCTTAATCAGCGGGCCCAGGGTTCGAATCCCTGCGAGCCGACTTGAAAATGAGGTAATTACAAAGTTCGTAATTGCCTCATTTTATTTTGATACATACCATATACATACAAATCGTATCAAAAAGGTATTACCAAAGGATAATAAAAACAAAAACCGCCCTCTGAAAGAATTAGGACATAGCGCTGTTGAAAGCTGTCATCTTCACAGCGTAATTCTTAAAACCAATCCTCAGAAATGGGGTTAATGGTTGTAAGAATCCAATAGCATGATAAAATGATACTAAAGGCTGATTAAAGAGACAATGATCAGGAATCGGGGGGTTATGGGGTAAACACTTCGCAGGACATATCGCTGATTGGGTTGGCCGTAAAACAATTAATGGCCTGCACATTAGACGGGTGGATGGACTTTTTATTAAGCGTTTAATAGATTTTGTTGACTTATTAGCAGATCTTTAATAATCGCGTTAATTGATCGACCGGTTAATTGAGCTTTTAGCGCTAATTGACTATGTACCTCTGATGGAATTCGGATATTTAATGATCCGCTGTATGGTTTTTGAGGTTTTACTCCCCGCTCTTTGCAGCTTTCGAGGTATAATTCAATTCCGGCCTCAAAATCAGCCTTCAATTCCTCTACAGTTTTCCCTTCATAGGAAATAAGGTTTTTATTCATACCAATTACCTTGCCGAACAGACAATTGTCTTCTTCGCTATATTCTACTGTTCCTGAATAGCCTTTGTATTTTAATGTTCCCATAATGTGATCTAAATTAACTTGTTCGATGATATAAATTCCAAAACTTGTTTCATTACATAGCTTTTCATTGCGCTGTCGGGGTGTGGTTTATGAGTACCGTACGAGAGTTCTTTTTCGCTATTGACAAATTCAATGCGCGAGCCTGATGTTTTCCCTTTTTGACTGATCTCAAACCCAAGTGCCTGAAACAGACGTGTAAGTTCATTAAAAGTAAAATCTTTCGGTTGTCTTTTAAACCGTTCAATCAGCTTTCCTTTGTTCCCATTCATTCGTATTTGCATAGCAAATGTAACTATTATTAGTTGCAAGTAAGGATTTGTTGGCAAATAAATTATACCGATTGAAGAAATATAACAGTCCAATCTTCACACACTCGATTGGACTTAACATTTCTATTCATCGGCATTATACCAGAATGGGATTG
>Ga0136636_10001587_pt1 | contig 13327 bp, 10 predicted proteins | sample AntDrymUQ8522106_2_FD_104653 | JGI IMG/M metagenome (GOLD analysis project Ga0136636, IMG submission 104653) | Polar desert sand microbial communities from Dry Valleys, Antarctica - metaG UQ852 (21.06) | ecosystem: Environmental > Terrestrial > Soil > Desert | place: Antarctica: Dry Valley... | reverse complement strand
GATCGGCCGCAGTGATCGGTCGCAGTGACCGGCCGCAGTGATCGGTCGCAGTGACCGGCCGCAGTGACCGGCCGCAATGCCAGGCCGCAATTTCGTGCCGAAGGGCAGGCCGAAGGTCGGCCTGCACCCGCTGCGCCGTTGCGCCAGCACGGGCTAGAAAGCCCGCACGGCCGCCGCCAGCAAGCCGGTGATCTGCACCACTGCGGTGGGGTGGGGCACGGCATCGCTGCTCCACACATGGCGCACACCGGCGGCGCGCAGCTGGTCCAGCGCATCGCCGACGAACAGTGCATGCGTCACGGCCACGTCCACGCTGGCAGCGCCGGCTGCCAACGCTGCGGTGGCGGCTTCCACCAGGGTGCGGCCGGTGCTGGCCACGTCGTCCATCAGCACCACGGCGCGGCCCTGCAGCGACAGCGCGGGCAGGGCCACGCGCACCTCGCGGTCGCCCAGGCGCTGCTTGCGGCACACCGCGTGGTCCAGGCCATGCGCCCGGCTGGCGGCAGCCACCCATTGCAGGGCCTCTTCGTCAGGGCCCAGCAGCAGTGCACCAGGCACCTGCTGCGCCACCCAGGCACCCAGCAGCGGCGCTGCACTCAAGGCCAGGCTGCGGCAGCCGCGCATCACCTCGTCCAGCGAGGCGATGCGGTGCAGGTGCGGGTCGACGGTGATCAGGCCGTCCACATGCGCGGCCAGCAGCGCGGCGATGTGGCGCTGGCTGACCGCCTCGCCCGGGCTGAAGGCCATGTCCTGGCGCATGTAGGCCAGGTAGGGCGCCACCAGCAGGATGCGCTGCGCGCCCAGCGCCCGCGCGGCAGGCAGGGTGATCAGCAGCTCCACCAGCTTGTCGTGCGGCTGGTGCAGGCCACGCAGCAGCAGCAGATCGGCCGGCAGCACTGGCGGCAGGCGCAGCTTGCTCTCGCCATCGGGGAAGCGGTGGCGAACCACCAGCGCCCAGGGCACGCCGAGCGCCCCGGCCAGGGCCTGGGCGGCGGGCTGTTCATCGTCGAAAGCCAGCAACAGGCCAGGGGTCATGCGGTGGGGGCTTTCATGGCGGGGTCGGCCAACTGAGGCCGCAGTGGGCCGGGGCGCGCAACAGGAACCGCACTGTAGGCGCGCTGCAGGCGGGCCCCGGCTTCAGGCCGCCAGCCGTGCCGCCATGCCCTGGCGCAGGTGCTCGGCCAGGGCGCGGCGGTCGGCATGGGCGCTGCCCTGGGGCGGCAGCAGGTCGACATGGGCCACCAGGCCGCGCGCCGAGGCCACCCGCCACAGGCTCTGCAGCAGCGTGGTGTCGCCGACGAACTGCACCGCCGGGCTGAATCGCTGCTGCGCATCGGCAAAGCGCAGCACGGCCGGCTGCACTGGCGTGGCGGTGGCGATGGCCGCCTGCAGCAGGTTGGCATGGAAGGGCAGCAGCTCGGGCCCCGGGCCGGTGGTGCCTTCGGGGAACACCGCCACCGTCTCGCCGGCGCGCAGCGCCTCGGCCATCGCATGCACCACGCGGAGCGCATCGCGCTTGCGTTCGCGCTCGATGAACAGCGTGCCGGCACCGGCCACCAGCCAGCCCAGCAGCGGCCAGTGCCGCACATCGGCCTTGGAGACGAAGCGAGCCTGCGGCACCGCTGCATGCAGCGCAGCGATGTCGAGCCAGGAGACATGGTTGGCCACCAGCAGCGTGGCACCGGGGCGCGGCACGCCGCGCACCTGCAGCCCCACGCCCACCGCCCGCAGCAGGCCGGCCGACCACCACTGGATGCGGGCCTGCCGGCCGGCAACACTCAGCGACGGAAAGCGCAGCGCCATGACCGCCACGCCGTGCAGCACATGCAGCACCAGCCGCAGCACACGCCACAGCACCCGTGGCACGCTGGCCAGGCCGCCCATCAGGTGCTGGGTGCCGCGTACGCCACCGTGCCCGCCACCACGGTGGCGCGCACCCGGCCCGGCAAGGCGGTGCCGGTGGATTCGAATGCGAACGGCGTGTGCTTGCCCTGGCTGATCAGGCCGCCGGGCTGCACCGTCCAGGTGACATCGGGGTCGAACACGCAGACATCGGCCACCCCGCCGGCCAGCAGTTGCCCGGCCGACGAGGCCAGCGAGCCCAGTGCGTCGCCCAGCACCCGCACCGGGTCGCTGGTCACCCGTGCCAGGGTGGTGGTGATCGGCAGGCCGCTGTCGGCGCCCCACTTCAGCGCCAGGCTCAGCAGCAACTCCAGCCCGGTGGCGCCGGGCTCGGCCTCGCCGAAGGGCAGGGTCTTGGCGTCGCCCTCGACCGGCGTGTGGTCGGACACCAGCGCGTCCAGCGTGCCGTCGGCCAGCGCGGCGCGCAGCGCGTCGCGGTCGGCACCCTGGCGCAGAGGCGGTGTCAGACGCATCGCCGGGTTGAAGAAGCCGATGTCCACGTCGGTGAGGTGCAGCGAGTTGATCGACACGTCGGCGGTGATCGGCAGGCCCTCGGCCTTGGCTGCGCGTAGCAGGGCCACGCCGGCGGCGCTGGACAGCCGGCACAGGTGCACCCGCGCGCCAGTGGTGCGCACCAGTTCGATGATGGTCAGCAGCGCCACCGTCTCGGCGGCCACCGGCACGCCCGACAGGCCCAGCCGCGTCGCCACCGCGCCGCTGGCGGCCACGCCCTTGCCCAGCCAGCCGTCCTGCGGCCGCAGCCAGGTGCTGTAGCCGAAGGTGGCGGCGTATTGCAGCGCGCGCTGCAGCACCAGGGTGTCGATGATCGGCACTTCGGCCTGGCTGAAGCCGACGCAGCCGGCCTCGGTCAGCTCGGCCATCTCGGTCAGCGTTTCGCCAGCCAGGCCGCGGGTGAGCGCGCCCAGCGGAAACAGCCGGCACAGGCTCAGCTTGCGGGCGCGGAACTTCAGCATCTCGACCAGGCCGGGTTCGTCCAGCGTGGGGTCGGTGTCGGGCGGGCACACCAGGCTGGTGACGCCACCGGCTGCAGCCGCATTCAGCTCGCTCTCCAGCATGCCCTCATGCTCATGGCCGGGCTCGCGCAGGCGCGCCGCCAGGTCGACCAGGCCGGGTGCCACGATGCAGCCGGCCGCGTCGATCACGCGCTGGGGTGCAAAGTCGGCCGGCACCGCGCCGATGGTCAGGATGCGGCCGGTGGCGATGGCGACATCGGCGCGTTCGTCGCGGCCCGTGGCCGGGTTGATGACGCGGCCACCCTGGATGAGGATCTTCACGCCGGCCTCCTGGGAGCCGCCCCGAGCTGGCCTGGCGCCCTCTCGGGGGGCAGCGAACGGATGTGGGCGTGGGCCTGCATGGTCAGGCCTCATTGCCAGCGAGGATCGACATCACCGCCATCCGCACCGCGATGCCGAAGGTGACCTGCGGCAGGATCACGCTGTGGCTGCCGTCGGCCACGGCCGAGTCGATCTCCACGCCGCGGTTGATCGGCCCCGGGTGCATCACGATCGCGTCGGGCTTGGCCAGCGCCAGCTTGGCGTCGGTGAGGCCGTAGTTCTTGAAGAACTCGCCGGCGCTGGGCAGCATGGCGCCGCTCATGCGCTCGTTCTGCAGGCGCAGCATGATGACCACGTCGGCCCCGCGGATGCCCTCTTCCATGCTGTGGCACACCCGCACGCCCATGCCCTTGAAATCACCCGGCACCAGCGTCTTGGGCCCCACCGCGCGGATGTCGGGCACGCCCAGCGTGGTGAGCGCGTGGATGTCGCTGCGCGCCACCCGGCTGTGCACGATGTCGCCGACGATGGCCACGCTGAGCTGGGTGAAGTCCTGCTTGAAGTGCCGGATGGTGTAGGCGTCCAGCAGGCCCTGGGTCGGGTGGGCGTGGCGGCCGTCACCGGCGTTGACCACATGCACATGCGGCGCGCAGTGCTGGGCGATCAGGTAGGGCGCGCCGCTCTCGCCGTGGCGCACCACGAACATGTCGGCATGCATGGCCGACAGGTTGGCGATGGTGTCGAGCAGGCTCTCGCCCTTGCTGGCGCTGCTCTTGGCGATGTCGAGGTTGATGACGTCGGCGCTGAGCCGCTTGGCGGCGATCTCGAAGGTGGTGCGGGTGCGGGTGCTGTTCTCGAAGAACAGGTTGAACACGCTCTTGCCGCGCAACAACGGCACCTTCTTGACCTCGCGGTCGTTCACGCTCAGGAAGGTGCCGGCGGTGTCGAGGATGTGGGTCAGCACGTCGCGCGGCAGACCCTCGATGGACAGCAGGTGGATCAGCTCACCGTGCCGGTTGAGCTGGGGGTTGCGCTTGTTCAGCATGTCAGTTCCGCACGGCCGTTCCGAAGGAACTGGCCTCGCCCTCGGGGGGAAACGAGCGCAGCGAGTCAGGGCGCTGTTTCATGTCAGCTGCTGCCCTGCACGCTGAAGGTGAAGCGGCCGCCGTCGGTGCGGGTGAGCGCCAGCTTCTGCCCGGGCGGCAGGTGGATCTTGGCTGCGGCAAAGGCTGCCTCGATGGGCAGCTCGCGCCCGCCGCGGTCGACCAGCACCGCCAGCGTCACGCTGGCCGGGCGGCCGAAGTCGTAGAGCTCGTTGATCACCGCGCGGATGGTGCGGCCGGTGAACAGCACGTCGTCGAGCAGCAGGATGTGCGCGCCGCCCACCGCGAACGGGATCTTGGTCGCATCGGTGCCGCTGGCCATGCCGCGCGCCGAGAAATCATCGCGGTGCAGGGTGCTGCTGATGACGCCGGGCTTGCCCACCGCCAGGGCCGCCGGCAGATCGGCCGCCAGCCGCTCGGCCAGCCAGGCGCCGCCCGACCACACGCCCATCAGCGCCATGCCGGGGCGCCACAGCTGCTGCACGCCGGCCCGCAGCCCGGTGTAGAGCGCCTCGGCATCGAGCGTGAGGGTGGTCATTCCAGGCTTCTCAGGTATTGGTCGAGGATCACCGCGGCCGAGGCCGCATCGAGGTCATGGGCACCGCCGGCCGCTGCCTCGGTGGTGCTGTAGCGCTCGTCCACCTGGTGCACCGGCAGGCCGAAGCGGCCGTGCAGCTGGCGGGCAAAGCGCTGGGCCCGGCGGGTATTGTCGTGCGGCGCGCCGTCGGGGTGCAGCGGCACGCCGACCACCAGCGCATCGGGCTGCCATTCGGCCACCAGGCGGGCAATGGGTTCGAAGCGGGCGTTGCCCTCGGCGCCGATGGTGGTCAGCGCGCTGGCCTGGCGCAGCAGGCTGTTGCCGACGGCCACGCCGGTGCGCTTGCGTCCGAAATCGAAGGCCAGGTACGACAGCGTCGGTGCCGGTGCAGGTGCCGGCGCAGGGTTGGCCATCCTCAGGCGTGGCCGGCCTCGGCACTGAGCATGCGCGGGTCGAAGCCCAGCAGCGACACCGCACGGTCGTAGCGCTCGGCCACCGGGGTGTCGAAGATGATCTCGGGCACCGCGTCCACCGTCAGCCAGCCGTTGCGGCCCAGTTCGTCCTCCAGCTGGCCGGCGGCCCAGCCGCTGTAGCCCAGCGTGACCAGCAGCCGGCGCGGGCCGCCGCCCTGCGACAGGGCTTCCAGCACGTCCTTGCTGGTGGTCATCTCCAGCCCGCCGGGGATGGACAGCGTGCTGCTGTAGACCGGCTGGTCGGCCAGCTTCTCGTGCAGCACGAAGCCACGCTCGGGCTGCACCGGCCCGCCGAAGAACACCGGCTGCTCGGCCAGATGGGGGCTGTCCAGGCTCAGGTCGACCTTCTGGAACAGGTTCTTCAGCTTGATGTCGATCGGCTTGTTGATCACCAGGCCCAGCGCGCCGCCCTCGGTGTGCTCGCAGAGGTAGACCACCGCACCCGAGAAGGTGTCGTCGCCCATGCCCGGCATGGCGATCAGGAACTGGTTGGTGAGATTCAAGCGGTCCGTTGCCATGCAACGATTCTAATGATCGAAGAGACTGCCGCCGTGCCGAACACCCTGCCCCACGCTGCCCAACCCGCCACCGCACTGGACCGCGCCCTGGTCTGGCTGCGGCGCGACCTGCGCGCCGACGACAACGCCGCGCTGCACCACGCGCTGGCTGCTGCCCGGCAGGTGTGGTGCGCCTTCGTCTTCGACAGCGCCATCCTCGACGCGCTGCCGCGCGCCGACCGGCGGGTGGAGTTCATCCGCGACAGCCTGGCCGACCTGGACGGCCAGCTGCGGGCGCTGGCCCTGGCGCACGGCGTGGCCGGCGTGGGGCTGCTGGTGCGGCATGGCGACGCGCGCGATGCCCTGCCCGCGCTGGCGCGGCAGCTCGGCGTGCAGGCGGTGTATGCCAGCCACGACGACGAGCCGGCAGCGCTGGCACGCGACGCCCGGATACGCGGCAGCCTGGCCGACGCCGGCATCGCGCTGCACACCGGCAAGGACCATGTGGTGTTCGAGCGCGGCGAGCTGCGCACCGCCGCCGGCGGCGCCTACAGCGTCTTCACGCCCTACAAGAACGCCTGGCTGAAGAAGCTGGACGCCGCCGCGCTGGCGCCGCGCGCGGTGGCAGCGCTGGCGGCCCGCCTGGCGCCGCCGCCAGCGGGCATGGCCACCGGCGTGCCCACGCTGCGTGAGATCGGCTTCCAGGCCACCAATCTGCACCAGCTGAAGCTGCCCACCGGCAGCACCGGGGCGATGGAATTGCTGGACGACTTTCTCAGCCGCATCGACGGTTACGGCGGCGCGCGCGACTTCCCCGCCGTGAAGGGCCCCAGCTACCTGAGCACCCACCTGCGCTTCGGCACGGTGTCGGTGCGCCGGCTGGTGCGCGAGGCCTGGCAGCGCGTGCAGGGCGGTTCACGCGGGGCCGAGGTGTGGCTGTCGGAGCTGATCTGGCGCGACTTCTACCACCAGGTGCTGCACCACCATCCGCGGGTGGTGGGACACAGCTTCAAGCCGGCCTACGACGCCATCCGCTGGGAGCACGGCAAGCACGCCGATGCGCTGTTTGCCGCCTGGTGCACCGGCCGCACCGGCTACCCGCTGGTGGACGCGGCGATGCACCAGATCAACCAGACCGGCTACATGCACAACCGGCTGCGCATGGTGGTGGCCAGCTTCCTGACCAAGGACCTGGGGCTGGACTGGCGCCGCGGCGAGGCTTACTTCGCCACCCACCTGAACGACTTCGACCTGGCGGCCAACAACGGCGGCTGGCAATGGGCAGCCAGCTCGGGCTGCGACGCACAGCCGTACTTCCGCATCTTCAACCCGGTGAGCCAGAGCGAGAAGTTCGATGCCGAGGGCAAGTTCATCCGCCGCTACCTGCCGCAGCTGGCCGGCCTGCCCGACAAGCTGATCCACGCGCCCTGGCTGGCTGGGCCGGTGGACCTGGCGGCGGCCAACCTCCGCCTGGGCCAGGATTACCCGCTGCCGGTGGTCGACCATGCGCAGGCGCGCGAGACCACGCTGCAGCGTTATGCCGTTGTCAAGGCCGGTTGATCCAGCCGGTGCGCAGGGCGGGTGCGATGCGCGGGTGGGCCAGCGCGGGCGGGCAAGCGTGGGTCGGTCAGCGCGGACCGGTCAGGGCGGCGTGAAGCGTGCCAGCAGCCCCGCAAAGCGCTGGCCTGCCAGCCGCAGCGCTGCGCTGTCGCCGCTGAACACGCTGCCCAGGAAGGCGGTGGACAACGCCTGCGTGGCCGCCTTCACCTGCGGGTTCAGCAAGGCGCCGCCAGTGCCGGGCCGATCGGTGAAGATGCTGTGCGAGCCGCCGGCGAACACCGCCAGCGTCTTGGCCGCGCCGCCGGTGGCCTCGAACACCGCCACCCGGTCAGTCGCAGGCGAGTAATAGCCGGGCATGCGGATCACGTCTTCGGTGGCGGTGATGTGCAGGCTGGGCACACGGATGCCGCCCAGCACCTTCTGCGGCGTGCGCTCGCCATAGAACGGCGGCGCCGAGATGACGATGGCCGCCTTGATGCGCGCATCACGCAGGTCCAGCAGCTGCCCGTTGCGTTCCACCAGGGCACCGGCGGCCAGCAGCGTGGTGTTGGCGCCGTAGGAATGCCCGGCTGCCACGATGCGGCTGGCGTCGATGCGTGCGGCCAGCGGGCCGGCCAGCAGCTGGTCGAGCGAGAAGCTCAGGTCGCGCACCCGGTCGGTGGCTTCGCCTTCTTGCGCGGCCGCTTGCAGCCGACCGGCCAGGGCCAGCAGGTTGCCGGTCCACAGCCCGCGGTCGCTGCCCACATGCTGCAGATGCAGGCTGGCATAGCCCTGGCTGGCCCAGTGGCGGCCGAGATAGCTGTAGCCGCGGCGCGAACCGCCGATGCCGTGCGAGAACACCACCAGCGGCAACGCCTGGCTGAGCGCCATGTCGGCCGGCAGGTACAGCCGCACCGGCACCTGGCGCTGGCGCGCACCATCGAACCAGTCGAACTCCTGCACCGTGACGCGGCCGGCCACCTCGGCCTCGGCGCTGGCGAACCGTGTGTCGGGCGCTGCGGACTGCGTCGTCTGTGCCCGCAGCACCGCAGCCGGCACCATCAGGGCCACGGCCAGCAGCGCCGCGCACCAGCGCGGCGACGCCGGCGGCGACTGCGGCGGCGGCGTCATGCCCGGGCTACGTTCTGAACAGTTCCACATCACCCACCTCGTCTGCCAGATTCGGTTCTTCGGCCAGGTCGCCGCTTGCCACCAGCGTGGCATGGCTGCAGACCTGGTCACGGCCATGGGCCTTGGCCCAGTAGACCGCACGGTCGGCACGGGCAAAGGCCATGCCGGGGGCGTCGCCCGGCCGCAGCCGGGTGAAACCCGCCGAGACAGAGATGGTGCCGACCTGCGGAAATACAAACGCCCGCAAGCGGCTGCGCAGCCGCTCGAAGGCCAGACCAGCCTCCTCGTCGCCCGGGCAGCGCATCAGCACGACGAATTCCTCGCCGCCGAAGCGATAGAGCCGGTCATGGAAACGGAACACCGCGCGCATCAGCCGCGACAACAGCAGCAACACCTCGTCACCGATCAGGTGGCCGTGGTTGTCGTTGACAGCCTTGAAATGGTCGATGTCGATCACGCCCAGGAAATGCGGCTGGTCTGCCAGCGGCAGGTTGCGCCGCTCGTCCCCGGCAGAGGCCAGGTCCGATGCCGCTGCCAGCTCCGGCATGCCGGCCGAGGAAACCTTGTAGAACGCATCGTCGAAGGTCTTGCGGTTGAGCAGGCCGGTGAGGGTGTCGCGTTCGCTGTAGTCCAGCAGCGCCTGGAAGTTGCGGTAGATGCGCAGGATGCCGACCACCTGCCGCTGCGCAGCCGGTGTCAGCGGCGCGTCGGTCTGCAGTTCCAGCACCGCCAGGTCGTCGCGGTCGTCGCTCAGCGGGAACACGGTGGTCGGCTGCGCCCCCGCCAGCACCACCGCAGTCTGCTGCCGCAGCGCCTTCAGCCGGGCCGGATGGCCGGCCAGCGGCGCCAACGTGGCCAGGTCGGTCCACAGCGGGTCGGCATGGGCCACCAGGTCCTGCGGGCCGATGCGCGCCCGCGTCAACCAGCGGCGGTCACTCTCGTCGCCGACGCAGCGGTAGACGGCCACGGCGCAGGGCTGCAACAGGTCGCGCAGGGCCGACGCCAACGTGGCGTCCCCCACATCGCGGTCGCGGAAGGCCGTCAAGGCCGCCAGTTGGTCCACCACCTTCGACATCGGTACTGCCTTTCACGACGTGGGTAGAGGGCGCCGCTGCGGGGGCTGGTTCAGGCCGCCGCAGCCAGTGCCGAGCGCGCATAGCGTGCCACCAGGCCCAGCAACTCATCTTCCGAATAGGGCTTGCCGAGGTAGTGATCAACGCCGAGTTCGGCCGCGTAGTCCCGGTGCTTCTGGGCGATGCGCGAGGTGATCATGATCACCGGCAGGTCGGCCACGCGTGCGTCGGCGCGCATGTTGCGCACCAGGTCGAAGCCGTCCATGCGCGGCATCTCGATGTCGGTGAGCAGCACCGCCGGGCGCTCGGCGGCCAGCTTGTCCAGGCCGTCCAGCCCGTCCTTGGCCACCACCACGCGGTAGCCCTCGCGCTCGAGCAGGCGCTGGGTGATGCGGCGCACGGTGAGTGAATCGTCGACCACCAGCACCAGCGGCGCCAGTGTCGCGGCAGGCGCGGCCCGGTCGTCGCTGTGCTGGGCACCCTCCAGCGCCGCCAGCGTGGCTGTGCGCGCGGCCTCGCCATACAGCGTGGCCAGGGCCACCGGGTTGTAGATCAGCGCCGGCAGGCCCGAGGGCAGCAGTGTCATGCCCACCAGGCCGGGCACGCGCGACAGCTGCGGGCCCAGGTTCTTGACCACCACTTCCTGGTTGCCGATCACCTCGTCCACATGCAGCACCACACGCTGCTGGGCGCTGCGGATCACCACCACCGGCGCGCTGCGGCCGCCGCCCAGGCCCCGGGCCGACCCGCCCAGCAAGCCATCGAACCAGAAGAACGGCAGCAGCTGCCCGCCTTCCTGGAAGGCACCGCGCTGGTAGGCCAGGGCCAGATCGGGCAGCTTGATGCGGCGCACCACCTCGACCAGCGTGGACGGCACCGCAAAGGCACGTTCGCCGCAACGCAGCATCACCACCTGGGTGACGGCCGTGGTCAACGGCAGCACCAGGCGGAAGCTGGTGCCCTGGCCCGGCGCGCTGGCAGTCTCGATGCGCCCGCCCATGGCGTTGACGTCGGTGCGCACCACGTCCATGCCCACGCCGCGGCCGGCCAGTCCGGTGAGCGACTCGGCGGTGGAAAAGCCGGGCTGGAAGATCAGGTTGGCCAGCGCCGCGTCGTCGGGCCGGGCGCCGGGCGCCACCAGGCCGAGGGCCTGCCCGCGCGCCAGGATGCGCGGCAGGTTCAGGCCGGCGCCGTCGTCGCGCACTTCGACGCCCACCTCGTTGCCGACCTGGCTGACGGCCAGGGTGATGGTGCCGGTGGTGTCCTTGCCGGCCTTGGCGCGCTCGGCGGCTGGCTCGATGCCATGCACCACGCTGTTGCGCAGCAGGTGTTCAAACGCCGGCGTCATGCGGTCGAGCACGCCGCGGTCGATCTCGACGCCGCCGCCCAGGATGTCCAGCCGCACCGGCTTGCCGGTCTCCTTGGCGGCCTGGCGCACGACGCGGTACAGCCGCTCGGACAAGCCTTCGAACTCGACCATGCGGGTGCGCAGCAGGTCGTCCTGCATGTCGCGGTTCATGCGCGCCTGGTGGGCCAATGCATCTTCGGTGGACTGCAGCGTGCGCTGCAGACCGCGCTGCACCGTGGCCACGTCGGCCACCGACTCGGCCATCATCCGCGTCAGCTCCTGGAAGCGGGTGAAGCGGTCCATCTCCAGCGGGTCGAACTCCTGCGCGGCAGCGCGGGCGGCCTCCATGCGGGTGTCGATCTGGGTCTCGGCCTGCAGCTCGATGTCGCGCAGTTGGGCACGCAGGCGTTCGAGGTTGTCGGTCAGGTCGCCGAGCGCGCTCTTGATCTGGTGCACGTCGGACTCGATGCGCGCACGGGCGATGCTCACCTCGCCGGCCTGGTTCACCAGTCGGTCGAGCAGCGGCGTGCGCACCCGCACCGAGCCGGTGATACCGGCCTGGCTGCCGGTGGCCAGCGCGGGCTCGGCCGCCGGTTCGTCCTGGACGAAGCGTTGCCAGTCGATGGTCTGCGGCGGCGCCTGCGTTGCAGGGGCCGGTACCGGTGCGGCCGCGGGCGGCCGCACGGCGGCCGGTGGCGGCAAGGGCGCGGGCGGCGGCGGCGCAACAGGCAGGGCGGCTGCAGCCGGGGCGCGCGCTGCGGGCGCCACCGCTGCAGCGGGCGCCGTGGCAGCCGGCTCCAGCAGGCTGTCGACGCGGGCCTGCAGCACATCGGCATGGCCTGCCAGGGCCTCGATATCGGCCGTGCTGGCGCCACCGGCCGCCAGGTGCTCGACCATCGATTCGAGCCGGTGCGCCATCTCGCCCAGGCGCATCGCACCCGCCAGCCGGGCGCTGCCCTTGAAGGTGTGCAGGCAGCGCATGCACGACGACGGCGCCTGGGTATCGGCAGGCTGGCGCGCCCAGTCGCGCAGGCCGGCATGCAGCGTGGGCAGCAGTTCTTGCGCTTCCTCGGAGAAGATCTGCAGCAGGTCGTCGTCGATCGCGTCGACTTCGTCGATCTCCTCGTCGAGGCCGCCGGCCAGCACACCGGCGTCACTGCGCATGGCGCGCTGCGGCAGATCGACCAGGTCGGTGAACGGCAGCAGCGCGGCCCGACCGAAGGCGCCCGGGGCGGCAGCGGCGGCAAAGCTGTCGGCCAGCGGTGCCGCTGCGGTCTCGGCTTCGGCTTCGGCTTCGGGTCCGGGTCCGGGTCCGGCTTCGGCTTCGGGTGGGGCCTGCTGCAGGTCGGGCTCGGGTTCAGCCAACGGCGCGGCGGTTGCCTCGGGCAGTGCTGCGGCATCGGGTTCGTCGGCCGGCACCACGGCCGCTGCGGGCAATTCCACAAGGGGCATCAGGCCGCTGGGCTCCGGTGCCGGTGCCTGCGGCGCAGCATGCGCCAGGGTCTGCAGACCGACCACCAGATCGGGGTCGGGCGACTGCAGGAAGCCGGCGGCAAACAGGTGCAGCAGGCGGCGGATCTCGTTGGAGGCCTGCAGGTACAGCGCCGCCTCGTCGGCATGGCCCCGGCCACGCGCTTGGGTGCGCTCCAAGGCATGTTCCAGCGCCCGCGCCAGCTGCGAAAGATCGGCATAGCCCACCGTGCCCGAACTGCCTGCCAGGGAATGCGCCAGCGCCACTGCCGTCTCGCCCACCGGCCGGTGCTGCTCCAGCGCCCATTCGGCCAGTTCCTGGCCGAGCCGGCGCGACAGCTCGTCGGCCTCGTTGAGGTAGATGTTGAACAGCGGGACGCCGATGCGCAGCGGGCCGATCTGGCGGAAGCTTTCTGCCTCAGGCTCTGACTCTGACTCTGACTCTGACTCTGACTCTGACTCTGACTCTGGCGCGGGCTCAGGCTCCGGCTCCGGCACATGAACCGGTTCCGGTTCCGGTTCCGGTTCCGGCTGCGGCGCCGGCTCGCCCAAGCCGAAGGCAGCCTCGAAGTCCTGCGACAGGTCGAGCTCGGTGGCCTCGGGCAGCGCGTCGATCGGTGCCGCCAGTTCGTCGTCCAGATCGGCAAGCCGGATATCGGGCAGCGCCAGGTCGTCGGCTGCCGCAGGCGGCGGCAGCAGCGGCGGCGGGCGCAGGTCCAGATCGCTGGCCAGTGGCAGGTCGGGCACCCGCTGGCGCAGGTCCAGCGTGGCGTCAGCCGGCGCTGCAGGCGCCGGCAGATCGAGCGCCAGATCGCTGAAGTCCAGCGCGTCCAGCAGCGTGTCGTCAGCGGGCACCGCCTCACGCACGGCCGGTGGTGTGGCAGGTGGTGCGGCCACGGTGCCGCCCAGCGACAGTCGCCGCCGCTCGGTGCGCAACGCGACAGCGGCGCGCACGATG
>Ga0136636_10001586_pt1 | contig 13341 bp, 12 predicted proteins | sample AntDrymUQ8522106_2_FD_104653 | JGI IMG/M metagenome (GOLD analysis project Ga0136636, IMG submission 104653) | Polar desert sand microbial communities from Dry Valleys, Antarctica - metaG UQ852 (21.06) | ecosystem: Environmental > Terrestrial > Soil > Desert | place: Antarctica: Dry Valley... | reverse complement strand
TGCTCTCGACGCAGGGCGTTGAGAAAAGGGTCTTGAAGTAACTGACTTTTGTTGCTCACGATATTCTCCGTGTTCAGAAATTAATAAGAGACAACGATAACACAGTCAATCGGTCTGACGGGCTAGGTGCAATTAATCCCTTTGGGATGCCGCTTTGCCGAAACTATCAAGACTTGGACGTTACTTTGTCGGTGAAGGGATTGCTGGAAGTTTTCATCTCGATGCGCATGGGCGTCCCTACAAGATTAAATTCCTTGCGAAATCGCCCCTCTAGAAACCGCTTGTACGACTCGGTCACATGCTCTAGCGAATTGCCATGAATGATGATGACTGGCGGGTTCATTCCGCCTTGATGCGCGTAGCGCAATTTGGGTCGAAACATGCCCGAACGCTTGGGGCTTTGGAACTGAACGGCCTCGAGCAGCAATCGAGTCAAAATCGGTGTGGACATTTTACAGTTGGCAGCCTTGTACGCCTGCGCAATAGAAGCCCACAAAGGGCTAAGGCCTTGACGCTTTTGAGCCGATATCAAATGCAACGCTGCAAACTTCAAAAACGGTAGACGCGTCTCAATTGACCGCTTCACAATCTCGCGCTGATACTCGTCTACAGAATCCCACTTGTTCACCGCGAGAACCACGGCACGACCGTTTTCAAGAATGTATCCGGCGATATGCGCATCTTGATCCGTGACACCTTGTGTCGCATCGATCAATAGTAGAACGACGTTAGAAGACTCGATCGCCTGCAGCGTCTTGACAACGGAGAACTTTTCAATCGCTTCAAAAACTTTGCCCTTACGGCGCAAACCTGCTGTGTCGATTAACTCAAATTTCTGCCCATTGCGTTCAAAAGGCACCGAAATGGCATCACGCGTAGTGCCGGGCATATCGAAGGCGACTAACCGCTCCTCACCTAGCCATGTGTTGATTAGAGTCGATTTACCAACATTGGGGCGCCCCGCTACTGCGAGTTTGATCACGCCAAACTCAGACTCAGCCAAATCTGAATCTGCATCTGCCAGTTGCAGTGGCGCCAGCGCCATCTCCAAAAGTGCATGGATACCTTGACTGTGCGCCGCTGAAATGGGGTGGACTTCGCCGAGACCTAATTCAAAAAACTCAACCAATTGGCCGCTAGCAATCATGCCCTCTGATTTATTGGCTGCAATCAGACAAGGTTTTCCTAGTCGCCTCAGATACTGAGCAATTTCGTAATCTTGAGCAGAAATGCCCTCACGCGCGTCCACGACGAAGATAACTACGTCTGCCTCTGCAACCGCCTGGCGAGTTTGCTTGGCCATCTCCTTGAAGATACCCGCCGTTGCTTCGGGCTCGAAACCACCGGTATCAATGGCAATGAACTCATGCTTACCGAGCCTTCCGTTTCCGTAATGTCGATCGCGCGTCAATCCTGCAAAGTCAGCGACGATCGCGTCTCGCGACTTGGTCAATCGGTTAAAAAGTGTTGACTTGCCCACATTGGGGCGACCAACTAAGGCCAAAACAGGTTTCATATTTGCGAGGAAATCCGACTTACTCAGGCACGAAGCCGAAGATACCACCACTGCGAGTGACAACCACCAAGGCGCCCGCGGCCATAATCGGCGTAGCGGCGACTCCAGACAAGTCGGTATTTACCCTGGTCAGCAGAGAACCGTCCTCTCTTGATAAAAAATGTACAAAACCGGAGTCATCCCCAACCACAACTGAACGACCCAGTAACAATGGCGCCGTCAAACTGTGATAACGCAAGCCCTGAGTTGACCAAACGCGCTCTCCGTCACCACGCTGCCACGCTGCGAGCTGACCATCGCTCTCAACACCAAAAATAAAATTCTCATCGCCACCGATACCTACGGAGCCACTAGCGGGTTTTGTCCATATTAAGCTGCCGCGCTGGGTGTTGACACAGCCGATGGCAGACTGAAACGCACGGGCGCAAAACGAATCGCCACTGCGACTTAAGGGGCCCACCAAATCAACCAAACGTTCAATGTCATTGGTTCCCCGCGGCGTGGCGATGGGTGACTCCCAACGAATGCTTCCATTCAAAGGATCCATACCAACCAACCGACCAGAGAGCCCGGCGACCAACGTTTCCCCTGCCGTCGAAAGAACACCTGCCTGACGCAAAACCAATGATTCTCCTGGACGTCGCTGCAGCCAAAGCTTACGGCCCGACTGCACATCAAATGCACTGACAACTCTGTCCGCGGTCAAGACAAAAATCCGGCCACCGGCCACCAAAGGTACGGTAAAGACTTGAGCCGACAAGCTTTGACGCCATATTTCTTGCCCCGCATCAAGAACCACCAACTCATTGTTCGTCGTCACAACTGCAGAGTAGCGACCATCGCCGCCAACACCAGCAGCGATCTCACTGCCAATATTTACTCGCCATAAATCTCTTCCCGTTAAAGGGTCTATCGAGCCAATAGAACCATCCGAGCTGGCAATTGTCACAGACTGACGATTAACTTTGACATCCAGCGGAAAGCCCACTTTGCCAAACTTGGTCGTCCAAGCCAGCCGAACTTCCAGCAGATCTGGATTCGTCGCCAACGGCGCTGGTTTAACCTTTTCGGGCCCGCTAGCGCAGCCGGCAATTAACCCCACGCTAGCCGTTAACAAAAGAATACGGGCCAATAGCCTCGAAAATGAATGCGATATCACTTGCTACCCTCAGTCAGCGAGACTCTGTCACCACTATCGAATGAAGTCCCCATCGGATCAGTTCCCAGAGCATTCAATTTGACTTCTACTAAACGGCGATAGTCTGAGCGCTCTTCAAACAAGTTGAAGGCCTTCTTGAATTCAATGAGTGCTTCCGGCTTCTTATTTTGTAACATTAAGATGTCTCCACGACGGTCAGCTGCCAAAGCGCCAAAATCAGCTGGGAAACTACTTTGAAGAATCTTCATAGCACCGGTATAGTCCTGCATTTCAGACAAAACACCCGCTAAACGCAGTCTTGCGATTGACTTAAACCCTGTGTCCGCAGAGCTCTGAGTTACCCAAGTCAAAGCGGACTTGGCACTGTCAACATTTCCAGTTTCAAAGTTTTGCTTGGCAACCAACAGGCCCGCCTGCTGCGAGTAAATAGAACTTGGGTAGCGTTCCTTCATGTCTAAAAAAGCACGCTCCAATTGAGGTTGATTAGGCAATTGAGACACCCGCTCGACCTCGCCATACAGCGCGGCAGCCTCAATGGCCTGACTGCGTTGCCAATAGTTATAAAAATTCCAACTTGCAAAAGCACCTAAAACCACGATCAATGACCATGTGATGGCGTTGCCGTACTGCTTCCAGAAGTGCTTGAGCTGGTCAAGTTGTTCCTGTTCTTCAAGATCTAAGGGGTTTGCCATTACGTTTCTCTGTTACGACGCGGATTGTAGAGTGGGGGCCCACACTGTGAGATTGGACAAAGACTGACTTAACTGAGCGCCTGTACCGTCACGCAATGATTTGACTGTAACTAGTCCTTTGGAAATTTCATCGGCCCCGAAAATCAATGCAAAGTTCGCGCCACTTGCGTCTGCACGCTTGAACTGAGATTTCATGCTACCCATCCCTTGATCTGAGCTGGCTTGCATCTGAACGGTCACCCCAAGCAGCCGTAGCGTTTGAAGTGTACGTAAAACCAATGGCAGATCAGACACATCAGACACGATTGCGTAGGCGTCCAAACTCAAAGAAGACTCACACAGCCCCTGCTCCTTCAATAGCTCCAATACACGGTCAACCCCTAAAGCCCAGCCGACAGCGGGCGCCGACTTTCCGCCAAGTTGTTCAATTAAATAGTCATATCTACCACCAGCACAAACAGTTCCTTGCGATCCAAGCCGGTTGGTCGTGAATTCAAAAACTGTGAGGTTGTAATAGTCCATGCCGCGCACCAAGCTCGGATTGATGACATACGCTACATCGCTTGCATCAAGGATCTTCTTCAGCGCACCAAAATGGGCTAAGGACTCCACCCCCAAATAGTCCATGGGCTTGGGTGCAGAGTCGATCAAAGCACGCATTGACGGATTCTTGCTGTCCAGAATCCGCAAAGGATTGCTATGTAGCCGCCTGCGCGCATCCTCGTCAAGAACATCAATGTGATGCTGAAGATAATCGATCAATGCAGTCCGATGCGCTGACCGCTCTCGCGGCTGACCTAAGCTGTTTATTTCAAGTTGAACATCGGTTAAGCCTAACTCTCGCCACAGTGCGAGTGCCAATAAAATGAGCTCTGCATCCACCTCAGCACCGGAAAAGCCCAAGGCTTCAGCGCCGATCTGGTCGAACTGACGGTAACGCCCGCGCTGAGGTCTTTCATGCCTGAACATCGGGCCCATGTAGTAGAGGCGTTTGCCGCCGTCGTACAACATAGAGTGCTCCACGGCCGCGCGAACTACACCCGCTGTTGCTTCAGGTCGAAGCGTCAAAGAGTCACCATTTAGACGGTCTTCGAAAGAATACATTTCCTTTTCGACAATGTCGGTCACTTGACCAAGGCCACGTACGAAGAGTGGCGTGCGCTCAACAATTGGTGTGCGAATGTTTCGATAAGCGTAGCGCAACATCAGAGCGCGAACTCGCGACTCCAACCACTCGACCGCCGCCGAGTCGGGCGGCAGAACATCGTTCATGCCCTTTACGGCGGTTAGCTTTTCAACTTTGCAAGTCATTTCTTTTTCTACCATGAACAATCTCAAGCATTCGCGCTGGACAAAGGTTTGCCGAAACGCTGTTCAATGTAATTTTCGACCAATGTCTGAAACTCTTGTGCAATGGCATCACCACGCAAAGTCAGGCGCTTTTCACCGTCAATAAAAACTGGCGCAGCAGGCGCCTCACCCGTCCCAGGTAAGCTAATACCGATATCAGCATGCTTGCTCTCGCCAGGACCATTGACAATGCATCCCATCACGGCGACTTTCAGTTTCTCAACCCCCGGGTATTTTTGACGCCAAACTGGCATCTGGGAGCGCAAGAAATCTTCGATCTGTTTTGTGAGCTCCTGAAACGTTGTGCTGGTGGTTCTGCCACAACCAGGGCACGCCGTTACGCTCGGCACAAATGACCTGAGTTCAAGCGCCTGTAAAATTTCGCAGGCAATCAACACCTCCTGCGTCCTAGCCTCACCGGGCTGGGGCGTTAGCGAAACGCGAATGGTGTCACCGATACCCTCCTGCAGAAGCACTGACAATGCGGCCGCTGACGCTACAGCACCTTTTGTCCCCATCCCGGCCTCTGTCAGACCGAGGTGCAACGCGTAACTACTCCGCTTTGCTAACTCGCGATACACCGAAATTAAATCCTGCACGCCACTGACTTTGCAAGACAAAATAATTTGATTGGAGTTCATGCCCATGTCAGACGCGCGACGGGCCGACTCAAGAGCCGAAGTAATCAGCGCCTCGTACATCACCGGCTTAGCCCCCCAAGGCTGGGTGCGAAGACTGTTTTTGTCCATTAGATTTGCAAGCAACTCCTGGTCCAAGCTGCCCCAATTAACACCGATGCGAACAGGTTTGTCCCAGCGCATCGCAGCTTCAATCATCAGACCAAACTGACGGTCACGCTTATCACCCTTACCCACGTTGCCTGGGTTGATGCGGTATTTGGACAACGCCTCCGCACACGCTGGGTAATCGGTCAGCAGCCGATGGCCGTTATAGTGAAAATCACCGACCAAGGGTACGTCAATGCCCATCCGGTCCAGTTGGTCTCGGACATGGGGTACAGCATTGGCCGCCTCCGGGGTGTTTACAGTCAGGCGGACCATTTCAGATCCAGCCAGCGCCAACTCCTTGATTTGAATCGCAGTCCCGACAACGTCCACCGTGTCTGTATTCGTCATGGATTGCACTCTAACCGGGGCATCACCGCCAACGGTTACGACCCGGGAGCCCCAGACAACACGCGCTTGTTGCGACTTTCGAGGCTTAGCTGCTGCTGCGTCAATCGGTAAAAAATCGTTCATTACCTCACCTCAAATCGAGCAATATTGTCTTTAGTCCCAGACGTGACATCAAAGGGTTGGCCTTTAACTTGGACGTCAACGGCGTCAGCCCGCCCCAAAACAACAGACAGCGGCAACGCCCCAGAAACGCCAACCACGTTGCCAGGAAAAAGCGTCTTTCGAACCTGGACAACACCAACCGCATCTGTCACCTGAACCCAGGAGGCATCTCTTGCCTTCAATGTTAATAAACCAGTATTCAAACCTGAGCCGTTAATCGTTGGTGACAAAGTATCCAGTGGCGTGCTGACCGATGCAGCTTTAGAAAACACATCAATGCTCACCTGAGAACCAATAGTCGACACATCTGAAGTTGACAAAACAGTCGCCGGTGACGCTATAACGGCCCCAACTTGATCAACTCCACCAGATGGAAAAAGTGCACCGAACGGCAACTGTGTCGCTCCCGCGGAGTGTGACGTAATCGTCTCTGCGTGCCAAATTTTTTGTAAGAATGGCGCTATCAACAAAGCCAATGCACTAACTAACAACGCAATAACGGCCAGCACCACAGGTTTTGACAGATGACGCCACAAGATGAAAGTTGACGCCTCTCCAGGGACTCTGAAAGGCGTGTTAATCCCAGTCTCGTCGGTTTTCATTGAAGGCGTTGATGAGACCGGCATCTTTTCTAGTACTGGGGTCGAATCAATTTTCAAAGCCCGACACATACTTGAGGCAAGCGCACGCGCGAAGACGAGATCGGGCAACATGTCCAGCCGGTCCGCTTCTATAGCCTCAATCTTATTCACAGGAACCTTCAGTAGGACGGCCAAAGCGACAATATGGGAACCTTCCGCTTCACGGGCGCTGCGCAGCAAAGAACCTGCCGAAACCGGTATTAATAATTTAGTCACCTCTAAAGATGCGCTGGGGGATTGGACTTGTTCACTCATTGAAAGAACCCCGTTGATACGCCGCCGCTTGAGTTGACTGAGGAAAGCGCTTTTCCAATTGCCCCGCCAATTGGAGCATGGCATCTCGGTTAGCCAATTGTCTCTCCACCTTAACGCCCAACCACAGCGACTCAGCATTGGCCAACTCACTGTTATTCAAACGTCGTGCGTAAAATTGGGAACGAATAAAATCGCCACGTTGGAATAATAAATCAGCCAAGTTATAAGCTGTTATTGGATTACCAGCATCAAGTTCGTATGACTTCATCAAACTGGCTTCGGCTTTTGCGCTCAACCCGGCTCTGGATTGGCAAAGTCCCTGTGTCCGAAAAGTCTTTGCCCGTTCGCCGTATTGCGGATTACTCAAAGCTTGGTTGAAGAGGTCTGATGACTCTGTGTAGCGAGCACCCAAACACATTAGCCATCCCAAGTTGTGCATCACGTTTGAATCTCTTGGCTGAAGACTCAGCGCTTTCCTAAAACTCTCCTCGGCGAAGCGAAAGTCATCAAGACGCATATAAATGAGGCCCCTCAAGTTATAGCCTTCTGAGTAGCTGGGGTCGGCGAGAATGGACTGCTTGAGCTCATCGAGTGCGATAGTGGTTTGCCCCTGCTCGAAATACCCAACTGCCAGCTCAAGACGAATACGCGCTCGCTTACGGGCTTCCGGCTCATCAGACTCGGTCATAATTTCTGGCCGAGATTCACCTAAACCGAGCTGGTTCGTTTGATTCGCGCAACCTGACAAACCACCAGACAGCAAAAGAAATCCAACTGTCAGAAAGAGGGTTGGCGATTTAAGTGCGCCAAAAGATAAATTCCTCACGATGGTTCAGCTCTCCTTGGTCACATGGTTAAAAGACGACACGGGCTTCAACATCATGGTGCGCTGGCGCGCCATCCGTCCAGCGACACCCGTTCGATCTTTAACATCACCAGCCAATTGCCCACAGGCTGCATCGATATCGTCACCACGCGTCTTTCGAACTGTTGTAACGATTCCTGCATCAGTAAGAATCCCAGCAAAAACCTGTACTTGTTCAGCCGAAGAGCGCAGTAAACCTGATGCCGAAAAAGGATTAAAGGGAATAAGATTAAATTTGCACCACACGCCGTCGCTGGCGTGTTTTTGCACGAGGCTCACAAGCTGCTTAGCGTGCTGAACTTGGTCATTAACACCATCCAACATGCAATACTCAAATGTGATGAAATCTCGCGGAGCATGCACTAGGTAACGGCTGCAAGACTCCATAAGTTCCGCAATTGGATACTTGCGATTCAAAGGAACCAAATTACTACGCAAATCGTCACTAGGCGCATGCAACGAAACTGCAAGCGCCACAGGACAATCCAGTGCAAGGCGATCCATCATTGGCACGACGCCAGACGTTGATACTGTGACCCGACGCCTGGATAAGCCATAGCCATGATCGTCCAACATAACGCGCAACGCAGGCACTAGTTCATCATAATTTTGTAGAGGCTCGCCCATCCCCATCATCACGACGTTCGAGATGACGCGGTCATTGCGGTGGAGGTGATTTCGTAAAAAATGCTCTGCAAACCATAGCTGACCGACAATTTCACCCATTTTTAGGTTTCTGCTGAAACCCTGATGGCCAGTTGAACAAAATCGGCAACCCACAGCACAACCCGCCTGGGACGAAACGCACAAGGTTCCTCTATCACTTTCCGGAATAAAAACAGTTTCAATTGCGTTGCCAGCACCGACGTTGAATAACCATTTAATAGTTCCGTCTGAGGATATGTGCTGAGAAATGACCTCTAGCGATTTAACGTGCGCAGAAACTGCAAGTTTGTCACGCAGGGACTTGGCCAAGTCCGTCATGTCATCAAAATGAGCGATACCTTTTTGATGAATCCACCGAAACAACTGGATGGCGCGATAGCGCTTCTCACCCAGTTGGTCACAATAAAGGGCCAAACCCTCGAGGTCGTAATCGAGCAAATTGGCCGTCATTGCATTGCTTAGCGGGTGTACACATTCATGCCGGCGAAGAAGAAATTAATCTCCACTGCGGCGGTTTCAGCGGCATCAGAACCATGAACAGCATTGGCATCAATACTGTCAGCAAAATCTGCACGGATAGTGCCAGCAGCCGCTTTTTTCGGATCAGTTGCACCCATCAAATCCCGGTGCTTCAAGATCGCATTTTCGCCTTCCAGTGCCTGAATCATTACTGGACCAGAAATCATGAAATCTACCAAGTCTTTAAAGAAAGCACGCTCTTTGTGGACTGAGTAGAAAGCCTCTGCCTCCACCTGAGAAAGATGCGCCATGCGAGCAGCTACAACCTTCAGGCCTGCGGCTTCGAAGCGCGCATAAATTTGGCCGATAACATTCTTGGCTACAGCGTCAGGCTTGATGATAGAGAGGGTGCGTTCAGTTGTCATAAATTTCCAAAAATGTAAAAAAATTTCTTTCGCCTACAAGGCAAAGCCTTCCATTTTAACCGCTGAAGCGCCATCGATATGCATAGAGTGAAGGATACTTATAGGCATTTTGCACACTATTTAATTCCATTATCAACAGCGGCCTTTAGCGATTACGACCACGTTTGCGGAGCCCGCCGTTTGAAGCACCTCCCTTACGCATGCTCTGATCCTGTCGCTGCTGAGTAAAACTGTTTGCACCGATGTACCCAAAGGCGGTTTTCATAGGGTCAGGCTGCTTCAAATTGCCGGGTTGACTACGTGACTCGACTCGACTTTCACTGCCGTGCGATCCACCCGAAGGCAAACCTTGCCCAAAACCCCTCGGGCTCGCAGGGAACATACTTCTTAGACCAACACCGGAGCTGCGCGGGCCACTGCCACGGACGCCACGTTGCCTATTTTGAGCACTTCGTCCTTGGTCCAAGCTGGGCCGGGCAGACTGCTCCAATCCCGGTTGATTAGACGTTTCACCAGCAACCTTTTGAGGCCCTGCGGCATGAACCAACGACTTGATGTCACTTTCATCAAGCTCCATCCAAGCGCCGCGCTTGAGCCCACGAGGCAACACCATCGCACCGTAACGAATTCGAATCAAACGGCTCACAGCATGACCAACTGCTTCAAACATGCGCCTTACTTCACGATTTCGCCCCTCTGAAATTGTGACCCGATACCAACAATTCGAACCTTCGCCACCACCATCCTCAATCGAACCGAACTGCGCCATGCCATCGTCAAGCCTCACCCCGGACAGAAGCTTTTGTCGTTCCTCCTTGTTTAAAGCCCCCAAAACGCGCACCGCGTATTCACGCTCCAGACCAAAACGGGGGTGCATCAAATTGTTTGCAAGTTCGCCTAAATTAGTAAATAGAAGCAGACCTTCCGTATTCAGGTCAAGCCGTCCTACAGACTGCCATTTACCCTGAAACAACTTTGGCAGCCTGCGAAATACTGTCGGGCGATTTTGAGGATCGTCGTGTGTCACCACCTCGCCTACTGGCTTGTGATACGCAATTACTCGTGCGGGTGGCGCCTCGAGTCGAAATCTTATGGGTTTACCATTGACTTTGACGTGATCACCAAATTGAACGCGCTGCCCAATGTGCGCAGGCTCGTTGTTGACGGTAATTCGCCCTTCCAGAATCAGCTGCTCCATTTCCAGTCTTGAACCCATGCCTGCCTGCGCAAGCACCTTATGCAACTTGGGTGTTTCAGCTTGCGGCGCCAAAACACGTTTCAAAGGGGCAATGTCCGCGCTGTCCTCCTCAGCGTCAAACTGCCCCGACACGACGTCATCAAATCGGTTAGTCGGATTTAACTTAACGGGACCAGTAGCTCGTTCGCCGATGACTTCGGGCTTTGTAGCGGGAATAAGGCTGACGGGCATATCGACACCATTTGAATTCATAGAAGCTTCCCTCGGAAAAAAGTAGTTCAGATACATTTGAGAGTAAATCCGACCCTTAGTCGTCCTTGCCTCAATCGCACCGTTTAACCTGTTTAAATTTGTCAAAAAAAGGCAGCTATACCCGGCTACCCTCGGAAATCATAGCTACGCTGTTCGACCGAGCTCGACGTGTTGTTCACCCGCTTCAATCAAAGGCAACTGGTCGATTGATTCCAAGCCAAGATCCTCGAGAAAAAGCCGAGTCGTCGCCAGTAAGGATGGACGACCAACCACATCCTTGTGACCCACAACCTCTATCCAGCCCCGGTCCTCCAACTGCTTTATAAGTAGTGAATTCACAGCGACCCCCCTAATTTCTTCAATGTCACCCCTCGTTACTGGCTGCCGGTAAGCAATGATAGCCAGTGTCTCTAACGTGGCCCGCGCATACCGCGGTGGCTTTTCTGGCTGAATTCGGTCCAGATAGTCCCGCATTTCTGGGCGGCTTTGAAAACGCCAACCCGTGGATACACACACCAACTCTAAACCGCGTTGCAGCCAGTCCCGCTGAAGTTGCTGCAAAAGCACTTTGACCGAGTCTGGGCCAAGCTCAGTTGGAAAAAGAGTGATCAAATCATGTACGTGCAGTGGTTGCTGTGAACATATCAGCGCCGTTTCAAGGACGCGCTTAGCATCCAACATATTCATGGTGATAAGGTTTTGATGAACGCAGTTGGCCGTTGCGGGACTTGAGAGTGGCCGTTTGCGGCGAGAAACGCTTGGTTTCCCGTGCTCACCCAACAGGGCAAAGAGTTGATAGAAGTCAACACCCTTAAAGCCACATTATCGCAAATTGTAACTTAGACCCCATTTTTCTAACGCAATTCTAAAATCAAGTGGAAGCAGTGCTCGAAACACCATCTCTTGTCCAATCATTGGGTGGATAAAAGAGAGGTGAAATGCGTGTAAGGCTTGTCTTTTCATACCGGCAGCACTGGACCCGCCGTAAACCTCATCAGCCACCAGCGGGTGTCCAATTGATGCCATATGCACACGAATTTGGTGGGTGCGGCCCGTGTGCAGAACACAGCGCACTAAGCAGCCTGCCGGCGAGCGCTCGATCAAATGAACATCCGTTTTGGCCGACTTACCCGGGTTTTGCTTGAGATCAATGACGGCCATGCGCAGTCGGTTACGGGGGTCGCGACCAATGGGACCGTGGACTGTCTGCAAGGCAGCACCCACCCACGGGTGATGGGCAAGTGCCAGATATTGACGATTAACTTCGTGTGCAGCAATCAGTTTGACCAACGCATCCATGACAGCACGTGTTCGCGCGACGACCATCAAACCACTAGTATCCTTGTCAAGTCGGTGGACAATTCCGGCACGCGGCAGCAAATTAGCTTTCGCATCAAAAGCGAGTAACCCGTTGAGCAAAGTTCCACTCCAATTTCCTGGCGCGGGATGTACGACTAGGCCGGCTGGTTTATTTATAACTCGCAGATACTCGTCTTCGTAAATCACCTGCAACTCCATGATCTCCGGCTTAAAAGCTTGACTTTGCGGCGTTGGTCGTAACTCAATGACACCACAATCACCAACTTTGACGCGGCTTGACGGCTTAAGAGACAAGGCTCCGTTGACGGTAACAGACCCACGTCCAATTAGTTGCTGCAAGTAATTGCGAGAAAACTCCGGTACCAATTCCGCCAGAGCTAAGTCAAGACGCTTTCCGTGAAGTGTTTCGTCAAATACGAGGGGTCGTAACTCCCCCTCCAGCCCAATGTCAGGACCTTCATCCAAATTCTCTACACCTGACACGGTCGATATACTTAGGGAGTTCTTGTTCAAGAAAGTGGTTCCAAATGCTTCGTTCCAAATTATCTGCTGCCTCACTTTGTGTCCTTGCAGGTATGTCGCTAACGTTAACGGGCTGCTCGTCTGTCCCCGAGGACAAAACAGCAGGCTGGAGTCCCAATAAAATTTACGCAGAGGCTAAAGACGAACTGAACTCGGGAGGCTACGACAGAGCAGTCGTTCTTTTCGAAAAATTGGAAGGTCGTGCTGCAGGAACACCGCTCGCCCAGCAGGCGCAAATTGACAAAGCTTATGCGCACTATAAAGCAGGCGAAATGGCACAGGGTGTTGCCACACTGGATCGTTTCGTTAAATTGCATCCATCAAGTCCAGCGCTGGACTACGCCTTGTACCTCAAAGGCATTATCAATTTTAATGACGATTTAGGTCTTTTTTCATCGATCACCCGGCAAGACCTCTCAGAGCGGGACCAGAAAGCGGCAAAAGAATCGTTCGAGTCTTTTAAGGAATTGGTCACCCGTTTTCCAGAGTCGCGTTATTCGCCCGATGCAAGTCAGCGTATGACTTATATTCTGAACTCATTGGCACAATACGAAGTTCACGTTGCGCGTTATTACTTTAATCGGGCAGCGTATGTGGCAGCGATCAACAGAGCTCAGATCGCGATTGCCGATTATCAAGGCGCACCGGCTTTAGAGGAGGCGCTCTTTATCATGGTTAAGTCGTACGAGGCCTTGGGCATGCCCCAATTACGTGACGATATCC
>Ga0136636_10001585_pt1 | contig 13351 bp, 13 predicted proteins | sample AntDrymUQ8522106_2_FD_104653 | JGI IMG/M metagenome (GOLD analysis project Ga0136636, IMG submission 104653) | Polar desert sand microbial communities from Dry Valleys, Antarctica - metaG UQ852 (21.06) | ecosystem: Environmental > Terrestrial > Soil > Desert | place: Antarctica: Dry Valley... | reverse complement strand
TATTTCCTGATCGTCGGCTTCATGGCTACAACTTGCCTAACATTGTTTGTCCGGTTCAAACGCGCAGGATGGCTGTAGCCCCTACAGGTGAATCGCTGCCGTCTATTGCAGGAGTATTGACATGAAAGACGTGCCTTCGGTCGAAAAACTGGCGATCGACCTACTTGGAAAATCGTTGGACGAGTTAGAGGCCGAAGAGGCCAAGGTACTCCATCATATCTACCATGTGCAGCGCACCAGCCGCGACGTGGGTGAAATCGTCGATGAACAAGCGACCTTTGGCGAACATCTATCCGACAAGGTCGCAGCGATTGGCGGATCGTGGAAATTCATCATGGTCTTTGCAGCGGTGCTGCTGGGCTGGATGCTGTTGAACACCGAAATATTGGGTAAGCTTGGTCGAGCTTTTGACCCGTATCCGTTCATCTTCCTGAACCTCATGCTGTCAACGGTTGCCGCGATCCAGGCGCCAATCATCATGATGAGCCAGAACCGGCAATCAGCGAAAGACCGCATCGCGGCGGCTCATGATTATGAAGTAAATTTAAGGGCCGAACTCGAAATCCTGCGCTTACACGCCAAAATTGATGCGCTGTTGGATGTTATCAAGGGCGCAAACGGCGCTGGTCGATCTATCAGTTGACAGCTTGCGCCAAAACATCGCGATAATTCGGCGACACTGTCATGCGTGGATAATAACCCCCAGTTCCAAGCAGGCGATGTGTCTTGGCTAAATGATAGCAGGGCACGCCCATGAACAAATGATGCTCGCTGTGATAATTCACCCAATATGGCGCGACCGTGGCGCGCGCGATGAGGCCAGCATAAGTGGTTCGCGCATGCGTGAATGGGTCGCCGCTGCCCGTTGGTGTGCAGGCATGTTCAGCAATGTTGCGGATGCGCAGGAACAACTGAAACGTCGTGGCAAGCGCAGCTATCCAAAGCAAAAATGGCGTCCACCCCCACATAATTAAAGATGTCGCGAGTAATATGGATTGCACAAGCAAACCCCGGGCTACCGTGCGCGCGGTGGTCTTCGCGCCATCGACATTCGCAACAGGTGCGTCGAGGCCCGTGCGGCTTCGCATGTTAAGTGCGCGGCCAGCATGTGTGTCTGCTTTGCCGTCGCTGCTTTCGCGGGTCAGCATGGCTTTTGCACCCCGTAAGGCGACCGCGAATTGCGCGCGGCGTTGCTTGTAAAATGTCTGCCCCGTTAGGTCGCGGATGAACTTGCGGCGCAGGCTGTCGCGGCTTGTCGGGAAGGGTGCGGACAACGACAGGTCCGGGTCTTCGGGTTGCTGCGTGAACTTGTGATGCGTCAGATGATAAGCGCGATAGGCCTGCAAATCACTGCCCGTCGCCGCGCCTGTTGGCCATTGGCCAAGCCAGTTGTTCGTCTTGCGGTTCGGGTGCAACAGGCCATGCGCGCCATCATGCATCAGGATCGAAAGTCCCAACTGCCGTCCGCCCAATATCGCCAGCACAAACGGCGTTACCAAGAGCCCCGCTAGCCAGTGATAGTCCCATGCCGCCGCGCCGCCAAAGGCCGCAAGCGCAACAACCATCCAGCCATGCAGCACAAGCCAGATACCGCGCCAGCGCGACAGCGTGGTGATCGCGCGCCAGTGCTCTGCGGCGAAAACGTCACGGGGGTTGGCGGCTTTTACGGCTGGCATGATGCGTCACCTTTCATCGGGAAAGCATAGCGCGCCGATGGACCTCACGCAAATGCGCTACGTCACCGCCGGTGTAACAAAGCTGGCCATCTTGGCTTGAGCCTTACGCGACTCAGCAAAGCTAAAGATTGGCCAGTCGTGCATCATGCCCGAGAGCTCGATGAGCTCCACTGACGGCAGCTTCGCCTTTAATGCCCGCGAGTCGGTGACCAATATGTCATCGCCGCCGGCAAAGGCCAAGATCGGCGGTAGGCCATCCCAATTGCCGAAGATGGGGCTGCATCTTGGGTCGGTCCTCGGCACATCACCTGCGTAGAGGGTGCCGCCCTCCGCAATGCCGCTGATGGTGAGGATTCCGTCGCGTGGTTCAGTCGTCAACTGGTCGGGATGGGCAGGGTCGAGGTTGAGCCAGGGGCAGATAAGCAACAGGCCAGCAGGTAAAGTCTTTCCGGTATCACGTGCCATTTGCGCCAGTGCTGCGGTCAGGCCGCCCCCTGCGGAGTCGCCGCCCATGACGAACGATTTTCCGCCCATCTCCGCGTGATAGGTTGCATAATAGTCCATTGCCCAAGCGGTGATATGTCCCGCCGTATTTTCCGGCGCGAGCGGATACAGCGGCGCGGTAATTGACCAGCCATGTTGCGACGCCATATGGGACAGGAATTTCCAATGTATGTCCGTTGCCGGATAGACATAGCCCCCACCATGCCAGAACAGGATGTGTGCGGTTGGTGCACGGCCCTTCGGCGCGAGGTGCCAGACGGGGCGGCCCTGAAATTCGCTTTTGCGAATGTGGACGTCTGCATTTGCTTTGGGCGATGGCAAAGGCGCGGACCGAACCTTCGCAATGTTCTTTTGAAATTGCGGTCCGCCGGTAAACATCCGGCGATAATAGCCGGTGGTACGCAACACAAATCCAGCAAGGCTAGCGGCAAAACTTGGCATGAATAATTCCCCCTAAGAAGGAGCTATATCAACGCATTGAACCAAGCAAGCAGTTCGCTTCCCGGCAAGCATTCTCACCGGGAAGCGGGTGTTTTTACTTCGACGTTGCAATCCAGTCGTCGATTTTCTTTTCAAGAACGGTGAGCGGCAATGCGCCCGTGTTCAAAACCTGGTTATGGAATTCGCGCACATCGAATTTCTTGCCCAGTTCCTTCTTCGCCTTGTCTTTCAGGCGCATGATCGTGAGCGCGCCGATTTTGTAGGCCAATGCTTGCGATGGTATGGCGATGTAGCGTTCAACCTCCGCTGTGGCATCGGTTTTGCCCATGTCACTGTTGGCGAGCATATATTCGATAGCCTGTTCGCGCGTCCAACCCTTGCTGTGAATGCCGGTGTCGACGACAAGGCGCATCGCGCGGAGCATTTCGTCCGACAATGTGCCGAAGCGCTGATAGGGGTCCTTGAACAGGCCCATCTCATAGCCCAAGGTTTCCGAATAAAGCGCCCAGCCTTCGACATAAGCGGTGTTGCCGCCAAAACGCATGAACGCAGGCAATTTCTCATTTTCCTGCGCGATGCTGATCTGGAAATGGTGGCCCGGCGCGCCTTCATGTAAATACAGCGTGGTCATGCCAGAGGTTGTTCGGCTCGGCAGGTCATAGGCGTTGAAATAGAATGTGCCGGGACGCGAACCGTCGGGCGTGCCTTGTTGATAGCTGCCGCCAGCTTCATATTTTTCGCGGAATTCTTCGTATGGCTTGATTTCAAGCGGGGCTTTGGGAAGATATTTGAACTGCGTCGAAATCTTCGCGTCCACAAGTTTACCGATATCATAATAGCCCTGCGTCAACGCATCCCGGCTATTGAGTTTGAACTTTGGATCGGTGCGCAAATGCTCGAAAAACTCGGACAAAGTTCCCTTGAACCCGACTTCCTTTCGCACAGCTTCCATGCCCGATTTAATCCGCGCAACTTCGGACAGGCCGAGATTGTGGATGTCGTCGGCCTTCAACGGCAAGGTCGTCGTTTGCTCGATCATATATTGATAGAGGCCTTCGCCGCCCTTCATCGCCGAAAGACCAACTTGCTCGCGCGCCAGTGGTAAATAGCTGTCACGCAGGAAATCGCGCAGACGGGCATTGGCGGGATAAAGGCCGTTTTCGATGATGTCGCGATATTCGGACGTTAGGCGCGCCTTGTCCGCATCGCTGAAACCTTCAGGGAATTTCAGGACTGGGCCATAATAAGGCGACTCTTCGGTTTTTTGCGCGAGTTGCGTATTCAACTGATCCACGACGTTCGTGATGGTCATCTTCGTTTCGAACACGCCTGACGCCATGCCTTGGCGGAACCGGTCAATCGACCGATCCATGAGCACGATAAATTCCTTATGCCGTTTCAGGTTGTTGTCATAATCCTGCACCGTCTTGAATGGCGCTGCGCCCTGTCCGCTGGCGAAGGTCGGATAGAAAGTGTGAAAGCCAAAAAAGTGATTGAGCGGACGGACAACGGTCAGGTCCATGATCTCCTTGGACAGACCTTTGAGCGCGTCCATCTGGTTTTGCTTGAACACGTCATAAGCGATCTTGTCGGTTGCGTTCAGTCTGTCGCGGTCAATGGTCTTCAGGCTCTCCAGATTGGCCTCGGCGGCGTTGCGCTCATTTGCGAAATAGGCGTCAGTGATGAAATCGCCAAGTCGGTCAGCATAGCGCATGTCGCCACGGAACATCGCGTTCAATGGGTTGCGCTTCAGGCTTGCTTCGTCATCCGCGGCAAATAATGCAGCCAGCCTTTGGCTTTCGGTAGCAGCTGTTTCGGTCGCGGCAGTCTGCGCCTGCGCCGCCACCACTGCGAATGGCGAAAGCAAAGCGGCGCTAGCAAGCAGAAGAAAATGTGGTCTTATGGTCATGGGAAACTCTCCGAATACTTTATATCAAACACATCAATATGATGCGCTGTCCGATTGGGGCTTGGTCTCGGCATCGCAGCACTCAAGCACAATATGATTTCGACAGACGACAGTCCGCATGTGGCAGGCGATGCGATATGACCCTATGACGGCTTTGCGGTGTTTATCTCCAGCCAATCATTTTGGCGGTACCATTTGGTGATAACATGCTTCACCCCGCGAATAACCGGTGTACCATTGTGCAGTGTTTTATAATTAAGCGTCCCGTCAGGCTTCACATTGTTCCACATCAGCATCATCCCGGCTTGCGGGCGGACGCCAAGGCTAAGGTGCGGGAATTCGGTCGTGCCGCCTTCTTCGGGCTCATTGAGGAAGATCATCGCGGTCCAGCTGCGCTGGCCACCGGCTGGGCCTTCCTGCATCCAATAGCTTTGGCTGGGATGGAAGAAATCGTGATGCGCCTTGAACTCTTGCCCGACTTGATAGCGCTGCCCTTGCATGGTCTCGGCATAGTTATTGTCGATGCCCAACACATCGCTCATGCGCACTTCGACCTTGGCGATGAACGCGTCCCAGCGGTTGAGATGGCAACTGAAACTGGTCCGGAAGCCCTCTTGCTCGGTGCCCTTGTACAACGTGGAGGGCACGGCATCGGCATCAATCTTTGCGATCAAAGTCTTGCAGTCCGCCGCGCTTAAGAAGCCCTGATACAGATAGAGCTGCGCATCTTCATGATCGACCTGCTGCACAAGCGGATTTGCGTTTAACCGCTTTGTGACATGCGTCCCAATCCGCGCCAGCTTGGCGGGATCGTTGTTGGGATCAAATTCTTTGGTGGGCGTATCTGCTTGCATAGGTTCACCGAATCACGGAATGATGCGCCCTCTTACCATGACCCATTCGGCCTTTTCGAGGGTGCGAATGTTGGTGAGCGGATTTTCATTCACTGCGACCAGATCGGCGGAATAACCAACCGCAATCCGGCCAATTTCATTTTCCATCCCAAGCGTTTTGGCGGCAATTGTTGTGGCGCTGGCCAATGCTTCGGTTGGGGTCATGCCCGCGTTGACCAACAAGGCAAATTCGCCGCCATTGTTGCCATGCTCAAACACGCCAGCGTCAGTCCCAAAGGCGACAGTCACGCCCATGGCCTTTGCGCGCTTTACTTGGCGACCAGCGGCTTCAACTGCCTGCTTTGCTTTTACCTCAACCGTCGGGGTGTAGATGCCTTTGCCGAGACGGGCGCGGACGCCCTCAAGCGCCATCAAAGTAGGAACCAGGGCGGTGCCCTTTGCCTTCATGACCTTTAAAGCTGCATCATCGGCAAATGTACCATGTTCGATGGAATCAATTCCTGCGGCGGATGCTGCCTCAATACCGCGCGCGCCATGGGCGTGGGCCATCACCTTTAGCCCAAGCGAGTGCGCGGTGTTGGTGATCGACACCATTTCTTCGCTGGTGAAATGGGCTTCCAAGCCCCTACCCTGTTGTGACAATACGCCGCCGGTTGCGGTGATTTTGATGACGTCCGCGCCGGAGCGTGACGATTTACGGACTTTTTCGGCGCATTCGGTTGGACCTGTGCAGGTGTAGCCTGACTCAAGTGCGGTCAGAACATCATTTCGGAAACCTGTCACATCGGCGTGCCCGCCGACGATTGAGAGGGCTGGCCCGGCAGCGATAATCCGTGGCCCCACGATGCGACCCTCGGCAGTGCCGCGACGCAAGACAAAGCCGGTATTTTGCGCAGAGCCAGCTTCGCGAACAGTCGTAAAGCCAGCCTTGACGGTCAGTGCCGCGTTTTTAACGCCCATGACCACGCCCCATTCGTCGGGGTTCACCGCCTCGTCGCGGAAATCGTCGCCGGGGTCGCCGGTCAAATGGACATGGAGGTCGATGAGGCCGGGGACTAAAGTCTTGGTGGAAAGGTCGACAACCGAGTCCGCCTGAAACGGATTAGCGGTGCCCTTGGCGATTTCTTTGATGCGCCCGTCTTCCACGAGGATCACCGCTGGCCCGGTTGGACCCGTCGCAGCGTCAGGGATGAGGTTGCCCACAATTATGGCTTGCGTCGCGGCGGATGCTGGCACTGCAATCGACAAGGCTGCGCCCGCGAGTAATAGATAACGTAACATTACAACCTCTCCCATATTTAGTTGGGGGAGCTTGGTCAGCTTGGGCCAACGTTACAAGTAAAAAAGCCCGGACGAGTTGGTCCGGGCTTTATTTTAGGGGCTTACCAGAAGAAGTCGCGAATGACGTCAACGACACGTCCGTTGCGCAAGTCTACCAGAAGAACGTCGTCATAATAACGTACCCAGCGGTAGCTGCCATAAGCGGCTGGCAAACGGTACTGCCACGGGTCGTTGATCCAATAACGCGATCCGTAATAGCCGGACCCCAACGAGAAACCGATGGAGATGCGGCTATGATTCCGGTCACGATACGGCGAGAAATAACGGCCGGGACGGTAATAGTTTCTGTTTTGCTCGCGGTAGCTGCGCCAGTTATAGCGGTTGCCGTTGCGCCAGTTGTTGGTCCAACGGCCAGCTTGCTGACGATCCAGCCGGTTGTCATTGTTCCGGTCGACGCGGCGGTCTAGCTGACCATTGCGGTTCCGGTCGTAGCGACGATCAATGCGTTCATCGTCATTGCGGTCAAGGTGGCGGTCGAGGCGGCCATCACGGTTACGATCCCAGTTCCGGTCAAGATTGCCATCGCGATTTTGGTCCCAGCGGCGGTCTAGATTACCATCACGGTTGCGATCATAATAACGGCCGTCTTGGCTTGCTTCACGGCGTTCCGTGCGCACACCAGCACGTTGGCGTTCGGTACGCACAACCTCTCGTTGACGGTCTACGCGGACGCCGTCACGTTGCCGCTCCGCGCGATTTACGACCTGTGCTTGGGGCGCAGGCGCTTGCACAGCCTGTGTGCGTTGTGGTCGGCCTTGCTGACGCTCTGCGCGGCGTTCTGCGCGTTGCTCCGGCGTCCGGTTGGCGCGGGCGTCTTGGCGCTCGGCGCGCCGGTCTTCACGCTGAAAACCAGCATTGTCTTCTAATATACTGCGCTCGCTGACCGGTGCGATCTCGGTAGCATGCGCCGCGATCGGGGATAGCGCGGTCGCGGTAACCAATGTCATTAGGATAAACTTTTTCATGGCAGATCCCCATTGCAGAGGCACCATGCTTCTGCGTTGGACCCTGTCTGCACTGATTCTGCTGAAGCCAAGCTGAACTGCTCATATATGTTTATGAAAGGAAGCATTTTGATGAACAAGGACGTTAAACGATTTTGTTAAAGGGTATATCCATCACCGGGAACTGCTCCCACCCGTTGAAATCAAAATGCCACCACTCGTTTGTCAGACCAACAAAGCCTTCGGCTTCCAGAAAACGTGCTAGGCGTGCGCGGTTGGAAATAGCCGCCGCAGAAGCGTTCATATAATCGCGGTGGGCTTTTTCGGAAAAATCATCAAACTCGGTCGGCATTTCGACGAGCTTGCCGGTCTGTAAATCATGCAAGGTCAAATCGACCGCACAGCCACGGTTATGTTTCGACCCGCGTTTGGGGTTGGCGACATATTCCTTTTTCGGGCCAACCGGCGTTGCATCCCACAGTTTTTTGGTAATGCGCCATGGGCGATAGGCATCGTAGATTGTCAGGCCAAAGCCATCGGCCTGCGCCGATTTGCTTGCGCGTGCGACAGCTTGCGCAGCGGGAGCAGCCAAAAAGGCGCGCGCCGCATCATATAAAACACGGCCAGTGAAATTGTTGCTGGTCGCATAGCGCATGTCGAGCTTGATCGCTGGATCAAGCCTCACCAGCTCTAATAGACGTTTCGGGTCATCTGGCTTTGACGCGGAGGCCTTGTTCGCGGGAATGAACAACACATCGCGGTCGGGACCAAGCGGCGCGCAGCCGACAAGCGGCAGGGCCGCCAGCCCAAACGCCACCTCACGGCGGGAAAGGATTATTCCGCGTCCTTCGCCAGCCATTCTTCAAGCCATTTGATGGTGTAATTGCCGTTCTGGAAATCAGGTTCTTCCAACAAGCGTTGATGCAAGGGAATGGTGGTCTTCATGCCCTCAATCACAAATTCGCCAAGCGCACGGCGCAGGCGCATCAGGCAGCCCTCACGCGTCTGGCCATAGACAATCAGCTTTGCGATCATGCTGTCATAATATGGCGGGACTTTGTACCCGTGATACAGTCCACTATCGACACGCACATACAAGCCACCGGGAGGGTGATACCATGTGACAGTGCCCGGCGATGGCATGAACGTCCGCGGGTCTTCGGCGTTGATCCGGCATTCAACCGCATGGCCAGTGAAGGTCACCTCTTCCTGCGTAAAGGAAAGCGGCTTGCCTTCGGCAACGCGAATTTGTTCGCGCACAAGGTCGATGCCAGTGATCATTTCGGTGACAGGATGTTCAACCTGCAACCGGGTATTCATTTCGATGAAATAGAATTCACCATTTTCCCAGAGGAACTCGATAGTGCCAGCGCCGCGATAGCCCATGCCGGCCATCGCCTTCGCGCAAATATTCCCCATGCGATCGCGCTCGGCAGTTGCAAGGACGGGTGAGGGCGCTTCCTCCAGCACCTTCTGGTGCCGCCGCTGCAACGAACAGTCGCGTTCGCCCAAATGCACGGCCTGGCCATTGCCATCGCCGAAAATCTGAAATTCGATATGGCGCGGGTTGCCGAGATATTTTTCGAGATAGACGGTCGCGTCGCCAAAGGCCGCTTTGGCTTCGGACCCTGCTTGCTGCATCTGGGTCTCAAGCTCTTCCTCGCTGTTCACGACCTTCATGCCACGCCCGCCGCCGCCTGAAGCGGCTTTGATGATCACTGGGTAGCCGATTTCGCGCGCAATAGCCTTGGCCTCAGCCACGTCCTCGATTGCGCCGTCGGAACCGGGAACCAGGGGCAAGCCCAAAGCGCCCGCTGTGCGCTTGGCTTCAACCTTGTCGCCCATTGTACGGATATGCTCCGGCTTCGGGCCAATCCATTTGATGTCATGGCTTTCGACGATTTCGGCGAATTGTGCGTTTTCCGACAGGAAGCCATAGCCTGGATGGATGGCATCGGCATGGCTGATTTCTGCTGCCGAAATAATTGCTGGAATGTTGAGATAGCTGTCGGTCGCGGAAGGCGGTCCAATACAAATCGCCTCATCGGCAAGCCGCACATGCATGGCGTCTGCGTCCGCTGTCGAATGGACAGCAACCGTCTTGATCCCCATTTCGTGCGCGGCGCGGTGAATACGCAGCGCAATCTCGCCGCGGTTGGCGATAAGGATTTTCTCGATGGCCATCTTTACGCAATCACCAACAAAGGCTGGTCATATTCGACAGGCTGGCCGCTTTCGACGTAAATTTCAGTAACGGTGCCTGATGTGGCGGCGACAATCGGGTTCATGACCTTCATCGCTTCAATGATCAGGACGGTGTCGCCTGCCTTCACTTGCTGACCAATGGTCACAAAGGGTGCCGCATCGGGTTCAGGTGTCAAATAGGCCGTCCCGACCATGGGTGACTTCATGGCGTTCGCGGAGATGGCAGGGGCGCTTGGCGCAGCCGCTGCTGCTGTCGGGGCTGCGGCAGGTGTTGCAACAGGCGCTGCCATAATGGGCGCAGCAACCGCAGTCATCGTGCGGGAAACGCGGATTTTGCGTTCGCCGTCCTCAACCTCGATTTCACTAAGCCCAGTGTCGTTCAGCATCGCCGCCAGTTCGCGGACGAGGTCCGTGTCGACTTGCATGCTGCCAGTAGTTCCTGTCTTCGCCGCCATGTAAAACTCCTTGGGCCCCTGTAATTAATTGCAGCGCCTAATGTCAAAGTTGTAACGCTACGTCCAGCGCCAGTTCATACGACTTCGCGCCATGTCCCGCAAACACCGCTTTTGCAGCCATGCTGACATAGCTCAAATGCCGGAAAGCTTCCCGTTTGTGCGGGTCGGATAAATGCACTTCGAAAACCGGGACAGTGATCGCCTTAATCGCATCCAAGATCGCGATTGACGTGTGGGTAAAACCAGCGGCGTTTAAGAGCACAGCCTTCGCACCTTCGGCTTGCGCTTCATGCAGCCAATCGATCAAATGGCCTTCATGGTTCGATTGCCGAAAATCGATGACGGCGCCTGCGGCGCGCGCTTGATCATCCAACCGCCCAGCGATATCGTCAAGCGTATCGGTGCCGTAAATTTCGGGCTCTCTGGTGCCAAGCAAATTCAGATTTGGGCCGTTTAGAACAAAGATTATTGGCCGGTCAGCCAAGGTACGTCCCCCAGATAAAGTCAAAGCAGCGGTTGCGTACCGTGTCTGCCACGCACTATATGCCCCTCAATAAAAATAGCGAGATGAAATGACCTCTTCCCTTTCCCCCGATTCTATCTCCCTGACGCTCAATGGTGAGGCGCGCCGTTTTCGCAGCGCCGCCACTGTGGCCGACCTAGTCCGCGATATTGGCCTTGATCCAGCGAAGGTCGCGGTCGAGCGTAATTTGGAGATCGTGTCGCGGTCGACGCTTGAAGATGTTGTGCTGGCCGATGGCGATAGGCTGGAGATCGTCCATTTCGTCGGCGGCGGGCAGGATGATGTCGCCACTGACAGCTGGTCAGTGGCAGGCCGCACGTTCCATTCGCGGCTGATTGTCGGTACGGGCAAATATAAGGATTTTGAACAGAACGCCGCTGCGCTTGTGGCGTCAGGCGCGGAGATCATCACCGTTGCCGTTCGGCGCGTCAATGTGTCGGACCCCAAGGCTCCTATGTTGACGGACTATATTGACCCGAAGAAATATACGTATCTTCCGAATACCGCCGGCTGTTTCACTGCGGATGACGCGATCCGGACATTGCGATTGGCGCGCGAAGCTGGCGGCTGGGACCTTGTAAAGCTTGAGGTACTTGGCGAAGCAAAAACACTTTACCCCGACATGCGCGAAACGTTGAAGGCAACTGAGGTTTTGGCCAAGGAAGGCTTTTTGCCGATGGTTTACTGTGTTGATGATCCCATCGCGGCCAAGCAATTGGAAGATGCAGGCGCCGTTGCCGTTATGCCGCTGGGTGCGCCCATTGGTTCGGGGCTTGGCATTCAAAACCGAGTCACCATCCGTTTGATTGTTGAGGGCGCTAAGGTTCCTGTTCTTGTCGACGCTGGCGTCGGCACTGCATCCGATGCGGCAGTCGCCATGGAACTGGGCTGCGACGGCGTGTTGATGAACACCGCCATTGCCGAAGCCAAGAATCCCATAGCCATGGCAATCGCAATGAAACTTGCGGTCCAGTCAGGCCGCTTGGCGTATCTGGCAGGCAGAATGGGGCGGCGAATGTATGCGGATCCCTCCAGCCCGCTTGCTGGCCTCATTTAAACCTACCTATTCCGTCGACGAAATGGCCATTTTGGTCGTTGGTCGACCAGCTTGGTGCGTTGGCCGCGACGCTGGTCGAACAATCGATTGTCTTTGCACTTAATCGAAACTGTCATGCACGAGCAACACAGCTGGAGTATCTGTGTTTGCGCAGGCCGGGCTCTTTTCATGCTCCCCAGCTTCGGATGTTGTCCGGCCTGCAACCCTCTCCCCCTTTGGCTGACTGCAAAATGCAGCGGCCATATGAAAGGTATTATGTATGGCTACCCCCAAGCTAATATTACTGTCATTGTCTGTTGCTACCTCGCTCCTTGCCACCGCCCCAGCGATGGCCGATTGGAAGTCGAAAGAAGTACGTCACGCCGATTTGGATCTTTCCTCCCCAGCTGGGCGTGAGCGTCTTCAGTTGCGGATCAGACAAGCTGTAAAGCAGGTCTGTGGAACACCGCGGGCGTTTACGGTCAAGGAACGTCAGGATCGATGGGCATGCGAAAAGCAGGCTAATCTGAAAGCTGCTCCACAAAGCGAACGGATTATCGCTGCCTATATGGAAAAGCGCCGCCTTGCCTTTGACGGCACGGCAGGTGTCGCCACCAACTAAGGCATCAGCGTCAAATCAACGAACTCCGGCAGATGAAGCCGGAGTTCGTTATTTTCCGGCGAGACGTTTAACGTCGGCCAGATATTTACGTCCGATACGCATCGAGTGGTCCTCACCCAATAATGCGTGCCAGACCCCGCCACCTTCGTGCCGCAGTCCGGTAATCAGGTCACGCCGCACAATATGGCTTCGGTGGATGCGCTGAAACTGTTCTGGGTCCAAACGCTGTTCAAGCGCCGAGATGGTCTGGTGCAGCAAATAGCTTCGTCCCGCGGTATGCAACCGCATATAGTCACGCTCAGCCTCGATCCGTTCAATGTCCATTGCAGCAATGCGGATAAGCTCGGCGCGATGCGATACCCAGAATTCGCTCGCATAGCGGCTGTCCGCCTTCGCCGAAGGACCCGGCAAATGCATATCGGCGTCCGGTGCGCCACATGCACGCGTGACAGCTCGGCCAAGTCGTTCGCTGGAAACGGGTTTCAATACATAATCGACGACGTCGAGGTCAAATGCCTCAACCGCAAAATTGTCGTAAGCGGTGATCAGGATAATTGCCGGTTTCTTGTTCATTAGGCCCAATGCGCGTGCAGCATTGATACCGTCCATTTTGGGCATGCCGATATCGAGGAAGATGAGGTCAGGCGTCAATCGCTGCGCAAGCCGCAATGCCTCAACACCATCATTTGCGGTGCCCACGATTTCGATAACAGGATGATCAGCGCTGAGTATCTCGAGGCGCTCGATGGCCAACGGTTCGTCATCGACGATCAATGTACGCAGGCGCTTCATGAACTGAGCCTCCGGCTCAATGGCAGGGTGAGCATCGCAACAAAGCCTC
>Ga0136636_10001584_pt1 | contig 13357 bp, 9 predicted proteins | sample AntDrymUQ8522106_2_FD_104653 | JGI IMG/M metagenome (GOLD analysis project Ga0136636, IMG submission 104653) | Polar desert sand microbial communities from Dry Valleys, Antarctica - metaG UQ852 (21.06) | ecosystem: Environmental > Terrestrial > Soil > Desert | place: Antarctica: Dry Valley... | reverse complement strand
CTCGAATTTAAACGTCGGTTTTTTTTCGTACTTATTTTACGCTCTATCTAACTCTAGTTAATCAAAACTAAAGTGCTGTTGTTTCCATACTTTCAAAGATCTTATGTCAACAGGTTATTTACCTGTGAAACTTAATTGCGCAATAACCAGAAATAAATCATAAGCTATTGATTTTCAAACTTTTTATATGTCAAAAAAAACTTTCCACTGAGATGAACTACTTTTTCGTTTCGATATTTCATCATTTGGGAATGCAAAGATAAGCGGTTCAGACATTCAACAATCAAATGAAAAAAATAATTCTAAAGTTTTTAAAACAAGATGTTGTCTCAATAACCAATAAAATATACTTTTAAGCCGCTATATGCAAAGGTCTTGAAAATTCAAATACCTTTATTTTGGAAAGAACTAGACCGCTTTCATTTGCGGGATAGTAAAGGTAGGACTGTCATTTTGTTCTACCAAAGCATTTGGTTAATATTTACATATTTCTTGCATAAGTTTTTTTAAAGAACACCTGAAATTGCACGATATACCATTTATGTGAAGGAAAGCAACCATTTCTTTTTATATTTAAATAGGGTATCTTAATATTGCATCGCCAAAGCGAGCCATTAAATAATTGTTTCTCGGGTTAACTGGCTTTTAAATCATCATTACAATGAGCAATCAGCTATTAAAAGGAAAAAAAGGTATCATTTTTGGTGCGTTGAATGAACAGTCTATTGCATGGAAAACAGCTTTGAAATGTTATGAAGAAGGTGCTTCTCTCATACTTACAAATGCCCCTATTGCTTTGCGCATGGGCGAAATCAATAAATTGGCCGAAGCTTGTGGACAGGCACCGGTAATTGGTGCGGATGTTTCCAATGATGAAGATCTGAAAAACCTCTTTACCAAATCGGTGGAGCATTTTGGTGGCTCTATTGATTTTGTATTGCATTCTGTAGGTATGAGTATCAATATCCGGAAAGGCAAACATTACACGGATCTGAACCATGAAAACCAGCACAAAACGCTTGATATTTCTGCTATGAGTCTGCACCGCGTTTGCCAGGTGGCTTACCAAATGGACGCTATGTCGGAATGGGGAAGCATAGTGGCGCTTACCTATATAGCGGCTCAGCGTGTTTTTCCCGACTATAATGAAATGGCTGATGCAAAATCACTTTTAGAAAGTATTGCCCGCAGTTTTGGTTACCATTATGGCGTTCACAAGAAAGTTCGGATCAATACCATTTCCCAATCGCCCACTCCAACCACTGCCGGGAGTGGGGTTAAAGGATTTGACGGTTTTATTTCTTTTGCAGAAAAAATGAGTCCTTTGGGCAATGCTACCGCAGAAGATTGTGCAGCCTATTGTGTAATGCTATTTAGTGATTATACCCGCAAGGTAACTATGCAAAATTTGTTTCATGATGGCGGGTTCAGCTTTACCGGAGTAACGCAAGACGTAATTGAACAAATGGAGAAATAACAATTGTTTTATGACTAAAGAACATGAAATCAGAAGGAAGTCTTCCTAAATTAAAAATTCGCTTTTTTTGGCTTGCAAACTGCAAAATGGTTCTTTTATGCACCAATATCGATCGTTTTTTTACGAAAATGAAGAAAAACACAGATTGCAACACCGTTGTACCTTACTTTAGCCGCCCCGTATACACCGGGGTCTATCTTGTAATTTTTTAACTACAATACACATGGATATCAAACAAGTCCAGGAGTTGGTGAAAATCATCAACAAAACAAATATTTCAGAAATCAGCATTGAAGAAGAAGGGTTAAAAATAACTATTAAGCAAAAGGAAGATCCGGCACCCCAATTGATAGCCGCAGCTCAACAGCCTACTTATTTTCCAGCAGTCCCAGCTCCAGTAGCTCCGGTAGTAACCCCGGCAACAGTAAAAACAGCAGAAGCCCCTGCACCAACCGATAACTATATTACGGTTAAGAGTCCAATGATTGGAACTTTTTACCGAAGTTCTTCTCCCGATAAACCTGTTTTTGTAAATGTAGGGGATGATATTTCGGTTGGAAAGGTTGTTTGTATAATTGAAGCCATGAAGCTTTTCAATGAAATTGAAAGTGAAATAAAAGGAAGGATTGTAAAAGTGCTTGTAGAAGACGCCTCTCCTGTTGAATACGATCAGCCACTCTTTTTAGTAGATGCTTCCTAACGATAAAGGATTATTTAGCAGAGACTTAATAGCTATGCCCTTTGTTAAAATCATCCGCGGTAATATAATTTCACTCACACTTTCTTAAAGGCACTAACCCTCCTATTTTTTATTCAAATAGCACGAAATGTTTAAAAAGATATTGATAGCCAATCGCGGTGAAATTGCCCTAAGAATCATTCGCACTTGTCGCGAAATGGGCATTCGCACGGTGGCTGTTTACTCCACAGCCGATAAAGAAAGCCTTCATGTAAAATTTGCGGATGAGGCAGTTTGCATAGGTAAACCCCAAAGTTCCGACAGCTACCTGAGCATGCCCCGGCTGATAGCTGCGGCTGAAATTACGAATGCAGATGCCATCCATCCGGGCTATGGATTTCTTGCTGAAAATGCACTTTTTGCAGAAATATGCGGGCAGAATGGAATTAAATTCATTGGACCAACGCCTCATCAGATAAGAATGATGGGTGATAAGATTACTGCAAAGGATACCATGATTAAAGCCAATGTACCCGTGGTACCCGGCGGCAAAGGATTATTGGAAAGTGTAGCCGATGCGAAAAAACTGGCAACGGAAATTGGCTATCCTGTTATGTTAAAAGCGACTGCTGGTGGCGGTGGTAAGGGGATGCGGGTCGTGTATGGAGAAAACGAAATCGAGAAAGCATACGATTCAGCCAAGGCCGAAGCAGGTGCATCGTTTAAAAATGATGGCATTTACATGGAGAAATTTGTAGAAGAGCCGCGCCATATTGAAATACAAGTAGCAGGGGATCAGTTTGGAACTGTATGCCACATGAGCGAAAGAGATTGTTCCATCCAACGGCGGCACCAAAAACTGGTGGAAGAAAGTCCTTCTCCTTTTATGACTACAGAATTAAGGGAAGCCATGGGTGAAGCTGCCAAAAAAGCTGCTTCTGCTATTGGTTATGAAGGTGTAGGCACCATTGAGTTTTTAGTTGATAAACACCGTAATTTTTTCTTTATGGAAATGAATACACGGATTCAAGTAGAACATTGCGTGACCGAGGAAGTCATTAATTTTGATTTAATAAAAGAGCAAATAAAGATAGCAGCCGGAATACCTATCAGTGGCAAAGATTATTTTCCACGGGAGATGCATGCAATTGAATGCCGCATCAATGCCGAAGACCCATACAATGATTTCAGACCGAGCCCGGGTAAAATTACCGTGCTGCACCAACCCGGCGGACACGGAGTGCGGGTAGATAGTCATGTGTATGCCGGCTATACCATTCCACCATATTATGATAGTATGATTGGTAAACTGATTACAGTAGCAAGAACCCGTGATGAAGCCATTAATACCATGTACCGTGCCTTGAGTGAATATGTAATTGAAGGCATTAAAACTACCATCCCTTTTCATTTACAGCTTATGCAAAATGAAAAATTCCGCTCAGGTAATTTTAATACTAAGTTTATGGAAAGCTTTAAGATGGTATAAATTTTATCTATAATAAAGAAAAAGCCCGGAATGCGATAAGCAACCGGGCTTTTTTAAGTTGAAGGAGACTACTATATGAATATTAAAAATTAAGGAAAATATTCATCTTATAAAAGTCATTATCGCTAAAACTTTCAGAGTCCTTGGTAAGATCTCCACCAAATGAAAAACGGAATCCTGCTATACCTTTACTAACTTGAATAAAAGGTCCTATCCACTGAAAACCCTCCGTACGTTCCAAATCAGGGACGCCGTTTCCTTTGCCACCAGCGAGATATAAATGTTCGAAATGTGCCCCAAGTGCAAGCCATGGTGTAGCTTTTGCCCCCAAATTAAACCAATAGTGCATGTAGTTATTGGTTGCGTTTCCTCTTTGAGTTTCTTGCCTTAAAGCAGCATAGTAGCCTCCATAAGCCTGCCCAATGAGTTTAGTATTGTTGAGATTTATAGTAAGGTTGGGAACGATACCATCGCCAATGACACCTCTTTGAGCCGCACCACTACTTAATAAAGAACCCATTGTAAAACCTAACTGAGGATTGATTGCAAAATCGCCAGCTTTAATATTTACACCCATGCCAAATTCTGTCCAATTTGCCCATGCACTTGCTGTTCCCGCACCCCACTGAATACCATAAAAAGTAAGTTCAGATTTTTTATTCAGTGGATAAGATGCGGTAATCATAGGATTAAAACCGAAAAATGCATCATGGTTTAATGAAACGCCTACCGCTAATTTTTCAGCCGAACCTGAATCCTGGGCAATTAAAGCAGAGGATGCAATTAAAGCAAAGGCTGCCAGTAATCCTAATTGTCTTGTTGATTTTCTCATAGTCATTCTGTTTTTGTTTGTTTTGTTATTAAAAAAAGTTTATTAATTAAATACCGGATTTCATTATTTTTTTATGTCCTGGTCACAGGCAGGCAATCAAAAGATTTTGATATAAATAAAAATGGTTATATTAAGTGGTTAAGGATATAACCAGCTATACATATATAATTATACTAAATGTCTAATACATCTTCTTCCTTCAGTATTCCATTGTTATGTACCAGAAGTGTACCCTGTAAATATTTTTCATTGTGCTGTGTTGCATCAAGCCCTGCCTCCTCGTCGCCTTCACTTACACGAAGCGGAACAATAAGACCAATAAATTTGAATATTAAAAAAGACATGGTAATACTAAAAACTATTACAATAGCCATACCTTTAAATTGTGTCCAGAGAAATCCTGGATTGCCATAAAGTAAGCCATCGGGTCCAAGACTATTTACTGCAGAAGTTGCAAATACACCAGTCATCAGCATGCCCACCATACCCCCAATACCATGACAGGGAAAAACATCGAGGGCATCATCAAGTCTTGACTTTGACTTATAGTAAACTGCAAGATTAGAAATAATAGCAGCTACAACTCCAATAAAAATACTTTGAGGAACCGCAACAAAACCGGCTGCAGGGGTAATAGCCACGAGGCCAACTACAGCCCCTATGCAAAAACCAAGGACACTTGGCTTTTTTCCGCGTACTACATCAAAAAACATCCATGATAAACCAGCAGCACCTGCAGCAATGTTGGTTACTAAAAATGCTGATACGGCTAAACCATTTGCTGCAAGTGCGCTACCTCCATTAAAACCAAACCATCCAAACCAAAGAAGGCCGGTTCCAATTAGTACGTAAGGAACATTTGCAGGTGGTAATTCTTGCTTTTCTACATGAGACTTGCGACGCTTAAGGATGAGGGCACCAACCAATGCAGCGCAGCCTGCTGAAATATGCACAACCGTGCCACCTGCAAAATCAAATACACCCATAGTAGCTAAAAAGCCTTGTGGATGCCAGGTCCAATGAGCTATTGGTGCATATACAAATAAACTAAATAAAGCAATAAAAAGAATGTAAGATGTAAAGCGGATTCTTTCTGCTACCGCACCTACAACTAACCCCGGCGTAATAATAGCAAACATGAGTTGAAAACCTGCAAATAGGGATAGAGGAATGGTTGGAGCCAGTGGCCAAGGCTTACCTGACATTACATCTTTGAACATAAAGAAAGTAGCAGGATTTCCTATAAAGCCGCCAATGGATTCTCCAAAACAGAGGCTGAAAACAATAACTACCCAAAGAACGCTAACAATACCTGCTGCTACTACACTCTTCATCATGGTAGAAATCACATTTTTACGGTGTACCATACCACCGTAAAAAAAAGCCAAACCGGGGGTCATCAAAAAAACTAAAGCTGTAGCAACCAATATCCAGGCAATATCTGCAGGATTGTACACAGATTCGTCGGCAAATAAGGGCTTAGTTGGCAAGAAGGCTGCCACCAGGGATATGGCCGCAAGCACTATAAAAGGTGCCATTTGCTTTACATGAATTTTATTCATCTGTTGATTTGTTTACATGAACGATAAGTACCAAGGGAAAAATCCCAGTAACATAAGTAGCAGCAATCAAATCACCAGTTCACCTTTATACAAAGACTATGGTAGGAGTAAACAATCGTTTAAAAGAGAATTCAATAGTAAAAGTGCAGTTTATGTGTTCTTCTATTAATTGTTACGGTGTAAAAGTAGTTATTAGAATGATTTTACCAAATATATTTAACATATTTTAAATCTTAATATTATTTTGTAATCTTATTCACATAGCATTTTATATAGACTTTGCAGTTAGTTGCAGGAATTTCATTTTTTATACTCATAAAAAATCAATTTTCCGGCTTCAAAACGCAATCTTTATTAAACTAAACGGCATAAAAAAAGGGTATTTTAAAAACTAAATGGCATAAAAAAAGGCCATTTCATAAACGAAATGGCCTAAAAACTTATGGAATATTGATAATTATCTTAAAAACAGCATTTCACGATATTTAGGCAGTGGCCAGAAAGTATCATCAACATGCAACTCCAATTTGTCCACATGATATCTTATCTGATCGAAATACGCTTCTTTTACGTTGGTACAATAAGCGATTGCTTTTTCCCTATTATTTTCGATAGCATTAGTTTTTTTGCGCGCCTGAATCATTTTTTCCACCAGGTCGGCCATCAAATTAATATGAAGGGTAATTTTTTCAAGTATTTGTAGCTGATTGGCATAAGACTCGGGCTTTAAACCAATTTCCTTAAGCCCTCTGATATTCTCAATCAATACATTTTGATACTTTACAGCCGAAGGTAAAATATGGCTTGTTACCAGTTCCCCCATTATACGGCCTTCAATTTGTACATGTTTTATATAATTTTCGAGCATGATTTCGTGGCGGGCTTCACTTTCGGCATGTGAGAGGATATGGAGAGATTCAAAAAGATCTATTGCCTTAGGATCAATAAATGCGTCAAGTGCCAGCGGTGTGGTTGGCAAGTTGGGCAAACCTCGCTTTTCGGCCTCCGCATGCCACTCTTCGCTATACCCATCGCCTTCGAAAAGTACTTTTTCGGCACTTACTATGTATTCCTTTATCACTTCCATGATGGCCACTTCCTTTTTCTCCCCCTTCTCAATTAAAGCATCTACCTGCAATTTAAAATTTTCAAGTGTTTTTGCCATAATAGCATTCAAAACAGCCATAGGAGTTGCGCAGTTGGCAGAGCTACCCACTGCGCGGAATTCAAACTTATTTCCAGTAAAAGCAAAAGGAGAAGTCCGGTTTCGATCAGTATTATCAAGTAATAATTCCGGGATAGTTTTATGGATATCTAATTTCAACAAAATTTCGTCCTGTTCGGTAAAGTTATCTCCTACCCTTTCTTTGATTTCTTGTAAAACCTGCGTAAGGAATTTGCCGATAAATATAGATATAATCGCAGGAGGTGCCTCATTGGCACCAAGTCTGTGGTCATTTCCTGCTCCTGCAATGGAACCTCGCAACAGTTCCGCATAATCATGAACCGCCTTGATAACATTCACAAAAAAGGTAAGGAACATCAGGTTGGTTTTTGGTGTTTTACCCGGAGCCAACAGGTTTATACCAGTATCAGTACTTAAACTCCAGTTGTTGTGCTTACCACTACCATTGATGCCTGCAAAAGGCTTTTCGTGGAAAAGCACAGCGAGCTGATGTCTTTTGGCAACCCTCGACATAACATCCATTAAAAGGATATTATGATCAACAGCTATACTTGCTTCTTCAAATATAGGCGCACACTCAAACTGTGCAGGTGCTACTTCATTATGTCTCGTTCTTAAAGGAATACCCAATTTGTAGGCTTCTTCTTCAAAATCACGCATAAAGGCATACACTCTTTCAGGAATAGAACCAAAATAATGATCTTCAAGCTGTTGACCTTTGGCGGAGGAGTGTCCGAAAACAGTACGACCTGTCATTAAAAGATCGGGACGGGAATTGGCAAGCCCTGCATCAATTACAAAATACTCCTGTTCCCAACCAAGAGTTGCTGTTACCTTACTAATATTGCGGTCGAAATACTGGGCTACAGAAACCGCAGACTTATTCAAGGCATCGAGTGAACGAAGCAAGGGCGTCTTTGCATCGAGGCTTTCGCCGGTATAGCTTACAAAAATTGTAGGGAGACAGAGGGTTTTGCCACGACCTACTTCAAAAATAAAAGCGGGAGATGAAGGATCCCAGGCGGTGTAACCCCGTGCTTCGAAAGTTGCCCGCAATCCACCACTTGGAAAGGAAGATGCATCAGGCTCCTGCTGAATAAGAGCATCCCCATCGAACTGCTCAATAGGCGTTCCATCACCTTTTAAAGTAAAAAAGGAATCGTGCTTTTCCGCTGTAGTACCCGTAAGCGGTTGAAACCAATGGGTATAATGCGTAACACCCCTACTTTCGGCCCAGGCTTTTATACCACTTGCAATTTGATTGCCCATGGAACGTTCGATTTTTTTTCCACTGTTGTAACTAGCCATCAAACTTTTGTAAGCCTCATCACTTAAATAGTGGCGGGCAACCGTGTGTGTAAAAACATTTGCACCAAAAATTGCTGTAATGCGGGTTGAACCTTCAACCTGAACATCCACAGGGTTGGCAAAAAGGCTATTGAGAGCTTTAAAACGCAATGACTCCATAAATAATTATTGATTAATTTAAAATAAAATAGGCTACAGATAAATACATTATAATTGATAAAGGAGACAAAAATACATATTGATCCATTAAAACATTATAAAAAAAGGTATTTTTTTTTAAAGAATGACTAAATTTTTAAAAATAATGCGGTATTGGTATAAAAAAACACATATAAATTATATTACAATTCGTTTTATAATACCAGCCATTTCTTTACACACTCCACTTGTTTTTTAAATACCCTTTCTCCTCGAAACCATTCCCAAAAAAACCAAGCTATAAAGGGCATAAACACACTTCGGTAGCGAATAATAGCACCTATATTGGTGATGGTGTACCCAATTATCAGCAGGTTTACCAGTGCAAAAAATAAAGCTCCTATGGCTAAAGGGGATATTTTTGATAAAGATTGAGGACTTCCTTTTAAAGCTAAAAAAACAATAAAACCCCAAAACAGCATGAGTTCTATCGAAAAAATATAATAAATTATTTTGCCCCCCTGTCCGGGTAATGGTTTGAAAAAAACATTATTTAGTGCTTCAGGCAAAGCTTTCACAAACCCTGTAAAGCTGGGTTCAAGCGTTTTCATCCTCAAACTTGAGTTGGCTTCGAGCAATTGAAACTCCTGCCTGCGCTCTACAAGATAGTTGGGTAAGTCTAAAGCCGGGAAAAACTTAACAGCACCAAAAAATCCAGTAATTGAGATTAATAATGCAATCCCTGCTATTCTCCATTTTTGTTTTTCCCAGCGACACATGACCCATATCAACACCAACATTCCTAAAAAGGTAAGCGCAATAAGGTACTTGAAAAAAAACATGCCTGTAAATAATACCATTATTCCCAATACACGCCAAAACGTTACTTTCTGGGTGATACTTTTAGATAGCAGGGGCATCATAGCTGCAATCAGGCAAAGTTCGATCCCTTCTTTTAGCAAAACACTGGTAAAGAAAAAAGCGGCGGGGAAAACCCATACAAATCCGCCAAAAGCGAATCCTCCTGTCCACACCCTAAGATAGGCCCAGCCACGCAGGTACAGGTAAGTGCAAAGTCCATTAAAAATTAAAACATTGGTATAGAGTTTGCCGCCACTGAGCAAATCGAGTAAAAAATGAATGAATTTTATGCCATCAAATACCGTTCGGATAAAATCGGAACTGGTATCCCCCAAATTGAAATCGCCTATAGAAAAAAGCGCAGCCAAATATTTCGGGAAGGCAAGCGGATCATTTAAAAAGGCATTGTAAATTTCAAGTCCACCCCCAAAAAGCAGATCAATATCATCCCCCCGGGGAATCAGGTGTACCATTATATAGGTGTAAAAGGTTCCGGTAACCACTTTGGCGACATAAAAAAGCGCTACAAATTTTATTGATAAGCCATGCTTTGTAATAAGACTACTCTTTTGCAGAGCATATCCTATTAGAATAAAATAGAGGAGAGGAAGTATATATGTAAGTAAAACATCCATAATTAACCAAATTGCAGTTTAAGCAGTAAAAAGGAGAAAAATAATATCTTCCTTTCAAAACAGAGAGAATTGAAGTAAATAAAAGCACAAATATCATTTAATCGGCATTAATCTTTATTTTGCCCGCTTGTAAGATTAATTATTCTAAAACCAACTAAGAACGATCATGAGTTTGTTTATCAGAAAACCAATGAGCACCCTGATGCAGGAGGCTAATGAAGAGGGCGAACACACCCTTAAAAGAACGCTTGGCCCCTGGTCACTTGTGGCTTTGGGTATTGGTGCCATTATTGGTGCCGGTTTGTTTTCTATTACTGGTTTAGCTGCTGCCAACAATGCCGGCCCGGCCATTACCATTTCCTTTATAGTAGCGGCATTAGGCTGCGCCTTTGCCGGACTTTGCTATGCTGAATTTGCCAGTATGATACCGGTTGCGGGTAGTGCTTATACTTATAGCTATGCCACAATGGGTGAATTTATTGCCTGGATAATTGGCTGGGATCTAGTATTGGAATATGCGGTAGGTGCTGCTACAGTAGGCATCAGTTGGAGCAGGTACCTAGTTAAATTTTTGGAGGGCTTCGATGTATATCTGCCAAAGAGTCTTACGGTAGGTCCCTGGGATGGGGGCATCATCAACCTGCCTGCTGTATTTATTATTGTAATGATGAGCTTGCTATTGATTAGAGGTACCAAAGAAAGTGCTACGGTAAATGCTGTGATTGTTTCTTTAAAAGTAACGGTTGTACTAATTTTTATCATTTTGGGATGGCAATATATTAGCAATGACAACCTGAACCCGTACATTCCCGAAAATACTGGTGAGTTTGGAGAATTCGGTTTTAGCGGAATTATCCGGGCTGCGGCCATTGTATTTTTCGCTTATATTGGATTTGATGCAGTGAGTACCGCAGCGCAGGAGGCTAAAAATCCAAGCCGCGATATGCCGATTGGCATATTGGGATCACTAATAATTTGTACTGTATTATATATTTTGTTTGCTCACGTAATGACAGGCGTGGCCAACTATACCACTTTTGCCGGACAGGATGGTATTGCACCCGTTGCCCTTGCTATTGAACATATGGGTACTACAGACGCATCAGGAAACCTGGTGCCGGATTACCCTTGGTTGAACCGTGCTATTGTGGTGGCTATTCTTGCTGGCTACGCCTCCGTAATCCTGGTAATGCTTATGGGGCAAACGCGCGTTTTTTTTAGTATGAGTAAAGATGGTTTGATTCCTAAAGTATTTTCTTCAATCAATCCCAAGTTTCAAACCCCTGCCAAAAGCAATCTGCTTTTCATGTTATTTGTAAGCCTGTTTGCAGCCTTTGTACCAGCACGGGTAGTGGGCGAAATGACGAGTATTGGTACTTTATTTGCTTTTATATTGGTATGTATAGGCATTTGGGTAATGCGGGTAAAAATGCCCGAATTGCCAAGAGCCTTCAAAACGCCATTGGTTCCGTTAGTGCCTATTCTAGGTATAGTCACCTGCTTGTTTATGATGGTGTTTCTGCCTGCCGATACCTGGATCCGCTTGATTGTTTGGATGCTTATAGGTATGGATATTTACCTGGTTTACGGTGCCAAGAATAGTATATTGGGTAATGGCACTTCCAACAGAAAAGGGTTGCGTACCGCAAGAATTGTAAGTATTGTACTTTGCTTTTTATTAATGATTGCGGGAGTACTGCATCAGATGACTGTAGGCTGGGATGATGACCGAACCTTATTTTATATTTCGCTGATTATTGCAGTCATTCACTTGATACTGTTTTTGTATAATATGTGGAAAGCGCCTCCTGAGGCCTGATCATTTTTTTATTATATTTAAAAGGGCATCTCTAAAGCCGGTGATTCTTACTAAAAAGAACCACCGGCTTTTTTATATCACATTGGCATAGAAGGTGATTCGAAATTTTGAAACAAGCCCTGTTTTTGAATTCATCCACCTTACCTTTGCCCCCCGGAAACAAGGGTTATCCCGGGGAAATGGAAGGTAGCTAAAAACTATCAGGAAAAATTTGAAAGCTATTTCAGTCAATCTGAAAAATTGAAAAATTATGGGTCGCATATTTGAAGTTCGTAAATCCTCCATGTTTGCCCGGTGGGACAAAATGGCGAAAAACTTTACCCGTATCGGTAAAGAAATCATCATTGCTGTAAAGGCTGGCGGCTCCGATCCCAACGGCAACGCTGCCTTACGCCGCTGTTTTCAAAATGCCCGCAGTGTTGGTATGCCCAAAGACCGGGTAGAAGCCGCCATAAAACGTGCGAATGGCAAAGAATTAATTAATTACGACGAAATTTTATATGAAGGTTACGCCCCGCATGGGGTAGCTATTTTAGTAGAAACCGCAACAGACAATCATGTGCGTACGGTGGCCAATGTAAAATCCATTTTTAATAAAGGCGATGGTGCCCTTGGCAATAGTGGTAGTGTGGCTTTTCAGTTTAAAAAAATGGGTGTATTCAAATTAAAACCGGAAGGATTAAACCCTGAAGAATTGGAATTTGAACTTATAGATGCCGGGCTGGAAGAATTGGGTGATGGCACATCTGAACCAGATATGGCTGGTAATACTACCGAAGTGCTCGTACTGCGTTGCGCCTTTACCGATTTTGGGAACCTGCAGCATGCGCTTGACGATAAAGGTATCAGCCCCGTTAGCGCCGAACTGGAATGGATACCTACAACTACCGTATCGCTGAGTGATGAACAATCGGAAGATGTGCTGAAACTGGTAGACAAACTGGAACAGGACGAAGACGTGCAAAAAGTGTTTTATAATTTAGCTTAGCATAAAAAGGCCGGAGCAGAAAACTCCGGCCTTTTTATGCGCTTACTCGCTAATTAAGTGGCCATTAACAACCCCATAAACTGTAAAAGAAGTAGTAGTTCCAATAAAGGAGAAAGTATGATGAAACCTTATTTCCTGCCCAGCTTCTACCTGAACTTCAATGCTAAATCTATCAGTAAAAATAAAATTAGTTCCAGATCCATTGCTTGTCTCCATTACCTTGCCGCTTATAAAGGGGTATATGTTATTAGTGAATAAGCGGAGACCAAATGACGGGTTTACTGGAGGCGTAGCAGATAAATTGGATCTGGCCTGAACATAAACATCAAAATGATACAAGCCGGCGGTAGATAACACAATTCCGGTAGCACTGAGGTTTGCCT
>Ga0136636_10001579_pt1 | contig 13389 bp, 10 predicted proteins | sample AntDrymUQ8522106_2_FD_104653 | JGI IMG/M metagenome (GOLD analysis project Ga0136636, IMG submission 104653) | Polar desert sand microbial communities from Dry Valleys, Antarctica - metaG UQ852 (21.06) | ecosystem: Environmental > Terrestrial > Soil > Desert | place: Antarctica: Dry Valley... | reverse complement strand
GATGTCATTGCCAACGCGGCTCAAACCAGCGAAATTAGTTCCAGAACCGATCAAGCCGATTACATCAGTTCCAGCTGTGAAGTCAAGAACTGTGTTTTTGGAAGAAGGATTAGAACCGCCGAAAATCCAGAATTGGTCGGCTCCAGCACCACCAGATAGCAAGTTACCACCGCCAGAACCAGCGAAGAACTTATCGTCGCCATCGCCACCTAGTGCGCGACCATTGGTACTTTCTCTTAAGAAGAAGGTGTCGTTGCCAGCACCGCCAGAAGCGCGATAGCCAGAAGCATTTCCAGCTTCAAAAATATCGTTATCGTTTCCGCCAAATACGCGATCGTTGGTAGAAAGGAAGATTTCGTCGTTGCCGCTACCAGCATCAATCCGATTATTACCAGCTAGGGCACCTGCGATCGGCACATCCACGGTATCGTTACCAGCACCCGTAAATACCAAGTCATTAACGCCATCAAATCCAGGCGTAAAACCAGCCACTAGGTCATCAGCACCAGCAGTTCCAGATACCAAGGTTTTGCGGCTGTCAGTACCGAACAGGGTTTTGTACATCAGGCTATAAATCTCGGTATTATCGAGCGTGCTGGGCAGTTTGTCAGCATTTAAACCATAGGTTTTAGCGACGATACTACCGGGGAAGTCTGGCGTTCCGACCCAATTGACTACGAAATTACCCATCGGACCATCGATGCTATTCTTTGCACTAAATGGTTTCCAAGGGAATTCAGTACTGGCGGTACTACCATTGACACCATCAAACAAAGCACGGTTGGTATTGGTAGTGGTGGGATTGACTCCAAAGAAGGGAACTTGAGTCTCACTATTTTGAATCGTGGTTGCGGTAGTGATATTTCCCGCTGGGCGATCGTATGGAGCGTACTGGAAGACTTGCAAACCCCCAGCATCGCTATCCGCCGTCGTAATTACCAAGGTATTGGGATCTTCGGTATCGACAAATTTCAGGGCGACACCAATTGCAGCATCGGCGCGACGCATTGCTTCGATCGTCCCCACCGCATTATTATTATTGGCGAAGTTGTCGGTACCTTCTTCTTCCAAAGCGACGAAGAAACCATCAGGATCGAGTTTGAGAATCTTTAATGATGCCTCTAACATTTCGGCAACAGTTGGAGCCGTGACGACGTACAAGGGTAGCGGATTGGCAGTATTTAAACCTAGTGCCTCTTCAGTGCGATCGTCAAAGGTATTAGTCGCAGCAAACACACCCAGGATCTTCGTTGGTGGGTTGGGGCGATTGACCGCCTGATTCATTTGGTCTTCGGTGTACACTACTGTATAACCCAAAGATTTAGCCAAATCGATCAGGTTTGTGGTGGGACGACGTTCTGCACGACTTTCAGCCGTATCGATCGCCGCCGTAACGTGAAATCCGGTAGTACCCTTGGGTAGCATGTATAGCTCCCCACCCCCAAAAATCACATTAGTCCCAGAACGAATTACCTGTTCGATGATTTCGACATATTTGGATCGCGCCCGAATATCATTACCATCGCGATTGGTGGTTTTGGCAGCAAAAGCAGCAGAACCAGGCTCAGCTAAATGTCCTGACTGGATCAGTCCAGTAGCCTTACCAGCCTCGATCGCTTCTTCTAAGATTGTCTTGCCTACATTGCCCGAACTTGGCACTATAGGAGAATTATCTTCTTGTAGACCAAACGACTCATTAAAAAGCTTGATGCCAGTGGCGTGAGTCACTGCGGCCGCATTGGAAGTCCCCGTTAATCGGTTCTCCATATGTCCCAGGTAGACCCCGGCATTGGACATATTATCCCAATTCAAGCGTCCATCTGGTCCCTTATCAACATTCCGCAATGCCATGTAGTGGGAGGGACTAGTACCATCAGGATGGATGAAGATGACATTCCCAGTAGATTTAGTTGCCGCTGGAGCTTTGGTGGGCAATGGATTGCGCGAGGTGAGTTCTTTCTCAAACAATGTCTCGTACATCAACTCGTAGATAAGCGTATTATCTACGGTAGTAGGTAGTTTATTCGAGTTGAGACCGTGAGCTTTGGCAACGATCGAACCACTAAAATCAGGCAAACTAGCCCAGCCAACTGCGAAGGGTAATACATCACCATTAGCATCGGGAGCTGAGAGGAATGGCAGTGTTCCCGTGCCAGTTCTACCGTCTAGGGGGATAAGACGGGGGGTAGTTGTGGGGTTATTATTAATCGTGCCGACAAGGGCAGTCGCACTCGCTACATCAACTACCTGCAATCCACCCGCATCGCTATCGGCTGCGGTTAAGAGTAAAGTATTTGGATAGCGATTGATAAAGTTTAGAGCCACACCAATGGCTTTATCCCCCCGCAGAGTACCTTCGATCGTCCCAGCGGCGTTATTGTTATTCCCAAAGTTGTCCGCACCCTCTTCTTCAACGATCGCGATCGATCCATTTTTGAAGTTGGGGTGTTTCTCCATCAACTTTTGGGTGACATCCAGCATCTCGCCAATTGTCGGAGCCGACTCCTTATACAATGGTAAATTGAGTTGAGCTAAAACTTCCTCTGGTCGATCGTTGAAAGTATGAATCGGGGCAAATACACCCAATACTTTAGTAGGCGTTGTGGGATACTTCGTGGGATCGAGCAGATCATTAAGTTGTTGCTCGTTATAAACTATGATATATCCAGCTTTTTTGGCTAGTTCGATCAAGTTTTCTTTGGGACGGCGGATCGAACTAGTACTGAGTGCGTCATATTCTGCCCCAGTACCATGAAAGCCTTTTTCACCGACGGGAATCAGGTTGAGTTCCCCACCACCCATGATGAAGTTCACTCCAGAATTAATTACCTGCTTGGCAATTTCTGCGTGTTGAGCGCGGGGAACAGTCCGGCTGCCATCTGGGTTGACAATATCCAAGGTTCTGGCAACAAATGCCGCTGTACCAGGCTCAAAAATAGCACCGGATTGAACCAGTGCAGTCACTTTACCTGCATCTCTGGCTTCTTCGACGATCGTTTTATTGGTGCCAGATAGAGAGCGAATAGGGGCATTACCCTGCTCAAAGCCGAAGGATTCGGCATAGACTTTTGCCCCTGTAGCGTGAGTGATAGCACCACCATTGGATGTACCGCCTAGCTGATCTTCCATGTGACCGAGATAGACACCCGCGTTGTCGAGTTTATCCCAGTTTAGTCGTCCATCAGGACCAACTTCGAGGAACCGCGCCGCTCCGTAGTGGGATGGGCTAACACCATCGGGATGGATGAAGATAACGTGATTTCCAGCTTGCATAACGATCCAAATTTATGTGATTGGTGAAAGGATGTTTAAGAATCAAACAATGCCAATCTTGTCATAGGACTCAATAAAATCTGAGTATTCCCAAATACGTAAACAGGTTTATATGGTTAAAATAGATTTTTTAATATTAATAGACCTAAAGCTTATTCTCTTCTTAACTAAAGCGTTATGATTTTTTAACCAAAAGATAACCCAAAAACAAAAATCTTTTAATCTTTTTAGGAGTCGAGAAAATGACTAAATAATTATTTTAATTTTTTTGCTCCTGTTGCCAATGAATGCGATCGCAGATTTTGTTTTTCTCCTTGGTAAGTAGATAGACATCATAAAAACCAAAAGACCCAGTATTTCCAAAATTTACTCAGCGATTTTCCACAGAAGTGCAAGAGTTTTGAGTCTCTCGACGCTTTAGCCTTGCACCTATTCAGCAAGCCTTAAGTAGAGGACATATAGCGATCTCCCTCATGTAGAGAATACGAAAAATTAAGAGGGTAGCGATCGCACTGGAATTTGGTTAGCACTGAGATAATCTTTAATCTCCGCAATCGTTAATTCGCCATAATGCAACAACGAAGCCAGCAAAGCCGCCTCTGCTCGACCTTCAGTCACTGCTTGCAGAATATGTTCGCAGTTACCGAGGTCGGTAGGAGCGGAGTCGGTTTGAGTTGCAGGAAGAGCTAGAGGATTGGGGCGATCAATCTGCGCGATGCGGGTTAGGGTTGAAGAAGGATCGGCAACTGAAGGATCGATTCTGAAGATAGAGGCTTCTTGCTGAGTAGTTCCACCAAAGAGAGCAGCCGAGATTGCGCGATCTTCATTGATGTAAATCTTGCCATCATCAGCCCAATCGAGGTTGTCAGGGCTACGCAAAGATGCATCTTTAGTGATGTTGCCATCAAATAGGATGTCAATTTTACCTGTGATATCGCCAGTAGCAATATTGTTGAAGTCAATATCGATTCTATAGGTAGTTCCAAAAACATCAGGAGTACCTGTGATACCAGTGGCAGCAAATACTACTTGTGTACCATCTTTAGGATTGGTAGAAACATCTTCAACGCGAGAGAATAAGAAAGCTTTTTTGTCATCAGCTTCCTTCAATTGTTGCTTGTAGGTTGCAAAGCCTAGTGCATCATAGCCAAGTTCGTTTTGAATGCTTGTATCGGTATCAGGACCGTCAACAGCCTTTACACCAGCAGGATCGAAGTACTTGATTTCGACAAACTTACCTCTGATGACATTGTTGTTGCCATTGAATTGCGAAGGATTAGCTTCGATGACTTCGTTAGGATTAGCATCGGTAGGATCGTCAGCAACCCATACAAATAGCTTGCCTTGAGCGAGACCATTACGATCTAAGAAACTGCCATCGCCTTTAGCATTCTTGTCACCGATATATAAGGATAAAGGTACTGTACTGCTGTCATCACCAATGATGAAAGCAACTTTGTCGGCACGACCCGTGTTTACTTCAGTTACGTTTTCCCAGCCAGCGCGACCGAGCCAAGGTACTGCAAACAAGGTGTTGGTTTTGATGTCTAGAGCAAATTGAGTGCCGCCTAGAGTTTCTTCACCAGTCATGAAGATGCGATCAACTAATCCGCTACCGTTCCCAAATTGGTTTGCTTCAAACAAAGCAGCGGAACAGAAGCGGCTAAAGCCAGAAAAATCTAAATCAGTAGGAGTTGTAACAACCTTACCAGCGCGATTGACGACTGTGTCGTAGGCTAAACCAGAGTCGGTGATTTGGAATGTACGCTTATCTACATCAAAGTAGCTAATTCTCGCGCCAGGAAGTTGAGTGCCATTCTTTAGTGTGTACTTGTAACCAACTGTAGGTGCTAGCTCGTGAGTGACATAAAGACGAACTGTTGTGGAATTGAGTTCAAAAGCACCGATACCATCAAGAATACCATGAGGAACGTAGGTTCCGATCTTGTCGCCAACAGTAAAGATGGGATCTAATGTGTATCCCTGTAATCCCTTAACCTGAGAAGGCTGTGCAGTGTCAAAAGTGAAACCTGTCATATTTTTCTTGCGTTACAGCGCTTTGCGCTTTTGTAAAACCCAGAGAAATTTTTGAAAGTGCCGCGAAGCGGCACTTTCAAAAATTTCTCTGTACCTTTCAAAGCCTCAATAGGCTGTATGTCTTTCTGAAAAACTAAATATCGAAAGTTCGATTTGAATGGAGTTTCCCATAGTATTTGGAAAAGTCTAAGTATGCTTAAATACATTGATTTAATAATTAAGAAATATGTTTTAATCAATCAAAATATCGTTAAAGCTTATCCATTTGTTAATTAGAAATAAATCAAAACTTAAACTAACCATAACTATTAGAACGCAATAGACTGATATGGATCTTGTTATGACCCAAAACCAGAAAAAGACCTGCGCCGCAACTCTTTTTCTGGTTTTTAATTTGACATAGCATATTTAGCGACAGCTATAAAAGCATCCTGTAAATTGGAATCTGACAATAAATTATTGTTATTAATTAGGTAAGCATGATTAAACCCAAAAACCAAAAAGTTGTATCATACGCGCGGCGTGCGCCACAGCTTTTTGGATTATGGATTTTATTTCGCCTAGTTACTTCCCTTTGGATAGAAGACCTGTTTGAGCGATCGCAATATATTGCCCAAATCCCTTGCGAAACATAGGGCGCTAAAAACAACAAAATTGGTTTTATAGCGCCCCCCAAAAGTTATAATGGTTGCTCATGGCTTGTTTACCAAAATAGATAAAATCACAGACTCAATATGGCAGAGGTTACTTTTTTTAACGCCCTCCGAGAAGCGATCGATGAGGAGATGGAGCGCGATCCAGCCGTTTATGTTTTAGGCGAAGACGTAGGGCATTATGGCGGCTCCTACAAAGTAACCAAGGATCTTTACAAAAAATATGGAGATTTGCGCCTCTTAGATACGCCGATCGCTGAAAATAGCTTTACAGGAATGGCGATCGGCTCGGCAATGACAGGTTTGCGCCCGATCATTGAAGGCATGAACATGGGTTTTCTGTTACTAGCTTTCAATCAAATTTCTAATAATGCTGGGATGTTGCGCTATACCTCTGGCGGTAATTTTAAGATTCCCCTCGTGATTCGTGGTCCTGGGGGAGTCGGACGCAACCTCGGCGCAGAACATTCTCAACGCTTAGAGACCTATTTTCAAGCTGTTCCTGGCATTAAAATGGTGGCTTGTTCGACTCCTTACAACGCGAAGGGTTTACTAAAGTCAGCGATTCGTAACGATAATCCAATTATCTTTTTTGAACACGTATTGCTGTATAACCTCAAGGAAGACATCCCCGATGAAGAATATTTGTTACCTCTCGACAAAGCCGAAATTGTCCGCGAAGGTAGTGATGTCACAATTTTGACCTATTCGAGAATGCGCTACCATGTTTTGAAAGCGGTGGAAACCTTAGTCGATAAGGGCTATGACCCTGAGGTAATCGATCTGATTTCTCTCAAGCCCCTTGATATGGAAACTATCGCGGCTTCGTTGAAGAAAACACACAGAGTCGTGATCGTGGAAGAAGGTATGCGCTGTGCCAGTATTGGCTCTGAAATCATTGCTTCGATCAATGATAATTACTTTGATGAGCTTGATGCTCCAGTTGTGAAGTTGTCGGCTCTTGACGTGCCAACTCCTTACAATGGTGGATTGGAGAATTTAACTATTCCGCAACCAGAGGATGTCGTTAAAGCAGTTGAGAAGTTGCTGGGATAGAAAATAGAAAACGCAAGTTGTAAAAAATAAATTACTCAAACCCTTAAAGTTCTGTCCCATATGGACATAAATTTAAGGTTTTGGTTTTGTAATATTTCATAATTAGAGGTGCGGCATACCACTAATTATGAAATATTACAAAACCAAGAAATGAGTTGTGGCACGAAGCGCCGCAACTCATTTCTTGGTTTTGTGTCCTAGTAAACTTGGCGACAGCAATAATTACAGGGCAGAAAGAAATTATGAAGGGATTACTAAAATATTTTTGTGATATCAAGTTAGATAAATCGATTTTATGGTGTTATCTAATTTGGTACATCGTAATAGTTATTTTTTATTTTGACCCTTCACTCAAAATATGGATTAACTCATTAGGAATAAGTGCCGTAATTGGCATGGGACTTGTTTTAAGTGTCTCCTCTGGTAAAAATAATAGATGGGACTATTGGCAAGTATTTCGACTATATCTAATGCCTTTCTGTGTGTCTAGCTTTGCAGCTTTAATCAAAGATCAAGGATTTATTGTATTTATATCATCCAAGTTAATTGAAAATGCGATCGCCATATTAGCCTGTATGACTTTTCTAGCAGCGATCGCCTTAATTAAATTCTTAAACAAGAAGTAATAAATTTTCACAATATGTGCGGTGATTTGTGGCTCAAAAATCTTCCTGACTCTGAATCAAAGTAACTTTTTGTTCTGCCTTTTCTAAATAATCACGACAAAATTGCGATCGCTTCATCCCTTCTTCATAGAGCCTCAACATTTCATCAAGAGCCGCTTCCCCATCATCTAGAATCTCGACGATCTCTTCAAGGCGATGCAATTGTTCTTCAAAAGTCATTTCAGGTAAGGCTTCTGCTGATTTACTAGATTTGGTCATATTGTTTTGGTATTACTTTCTCAATCCTGACTTGGGCGATTTCTGACTGCCGTACGATGTCCACTTTAGCAAATGTGTTGAGCAATTCTTCGAGTGATTCTTGGTTACTGATCAAGCGATCGCCTGATTTTAATAGAGCAAACCCCCGTTGTAATGGTGACAAGGGATGTAGAGATCGCAAATGAGCCGTAATACTTCCTAATTTGGTCGCCGATTGGCGCAGGTGACGGATTAAGGACTTTTGCATATCTCGTTCTGCTTCATCCAATTGCTGAGCGCGATCATGGAGGCGATCGCTAAAATTTTGTAAGGCATAACTATTACTCAAAGAGCTTAGTCTTTGTCGATAGCCTTGCATTTCTCGCTGCACTGCTTGATTGAAACGGGTTTCCCAAAGATTAATTTGCTGCAAAAGTGTATCGCGATCATATTGCGATACGAGTTCGGCGGCGGCGGTTGGCGTGGCGGCTCGTAAATCTGCCACAAAATCAGCGATCGTAAAATCTGTTTCATGCCCTATCGCAGAAATAATTGGAATCCGCGAGTTAAATATTGCCTCGGCAACCTGTCCCGTATTGAAGGCCCATAGGTCTTCAATTGAGCCGCCACCGCGTCCCACAATCAACACATCTGCATCAGTATTCTGCAAAGCCTTAATTGCCGCCGCAATTTCTATGGATGCAGACTCACCTTGCACAGTTGCGGGAGCCAAATAAACTTGACATTGAGGCGATCGCCGATTGAGAGTACTGAGAATATCTTGAATTACAGCCCCAGTTGGAGATGTGACCACTTTAATTTTGAGAGGCAAGGCAGGAATATTGCGCTTGCGGTCTATGTCAGAATATCCCCCTTCCGCTAACTCTTCTTTTAATGCTGCAAATGCTAGATATAGATCGCCCTGTCCTGCGGCAGTCATGCGATCGCAATCAATTTGATAACGCCCGCGATTGGCATAGACTGCCAATTTCCCTTGGACAATTACCTGCATTCCATTTTTAGGACGAAAATTTAAATTACGGCTTGCCCACATCACACAGTCAATCTGGGATGCCTCATCTTTAAGCGTAAAATAACGATGTCCAGAGGCGGCGGTGGTAAAGCTCGATATTTCGCCTGTTACGCGCACATTGCCAATTTCGTCTCGCAGCAAAAGCATAATTGCCTGCGTCAACGCCGCTACGGTCATCGCCTCTTTAGAACTGCCCATAAATCTCGCTGTACTTGTTGAAATTTCTTTAAGGTTATAAGTAATCGTTTACTGGAAAAATGCTGTATGTTTTCCAGTTATTTAAAATATTCTGTAAAACATTCTATGTGGCTATTTATTTGGCTACCCGTTTTGCCAGCACTTACAGCGCTTTGCACTCAAATCCGAACCAGCAAATTCTTGAAAGGGTTGCGAAGCAACCCTTTCAAGAATTTGCTGTGGTTCGTTTAATCGGAAATTGCTGTAGGATAAAACCCTAATTTTGACAAATCCATAATTTACATTGCTATACCGTAGTATTATGAAACATTATCTTAAAACTAAAATTACGGCTAGTTGTGGAACTTTCTTTAAAAAGTGAATATGCAATTTTAGCGATGGTAGAGCTAGCTAAGCATTTTGCAATTGATCAACCGATGCAAATTCGCCAAATTTCGGCGCAACAAAATATTCCAGATCGCTATTTAGAACAACTACTCGCCACCCTCAAGCGCCAAGGTTTAGTAAAAAGTCAACGTGGCTCCAAAGGTGGCTACATTCTTGCCCGTGAACCTTGGGAAATTAGTTTGCTCGAAATAATTCAAGGCATCGAGGGATGCGATCTTATTAATGACAAATGCAAGTCCGAGCAAGACAATACCTCGATATTGGTAATTAGAGAAGTATGGGAAGCCTCGCAAAAAGCAGCAGCAGCAGTATTAAATGACTGCACACTTAAGGATATATGCGATCGCCAGCGCCAAAGACAAATCGCAACAACTATGTACTATATCTAACCTACAGCGCTTTGCGCTTTTGTAAAACCCAGAGAAATTTTTGAAAGTGCCGCGAAGCGGCACTTTCAAAAATTTCTCTGTACCCTTTAAAGCCTCAATAGGCTGTAATAAGTTAAGTACGCAAAAAAAACTTAAAACCCCAAAAGCTTTAGCGCACGCAGCGCGTGCGCTAAAGCTTTTGGGGTTTAATCATCAGCTAAGCAGCTATTCGTAATCGCGTACATTTTCACATCCCACGATCGCTCTTTTGCGTAAATATAATTATGCAAAATCCCTTCAAACTGCATTCCTGACTTCTCTAAAACCCTTGCTGAAGCAGCATGATCGACATCGCAAATTGCTTGAATTCTTTGTAATTGCATCACATGAAAGCCGAAGGCGATCGCCGCCTTGGCAGCCTCAGTCATCAATCCTTTACCCCAATAGTCTCTTGCTAGAGCATACCCTAATGTTCCGCGTCGATGGATTGAGTCCGTATACAAGCCACAAGTTCCAATTAACTTACCACTTACTTTTTCGACAATTCCCCAATCCATTCCTTTTCCAGACTGATATAGCTCGAAGACAAAATTATTTAAATATTCGTAAGTATCAGCAATTGACTGATGGGCCGCCCATGAAGTGTAAGTTGCGATTTGTAGATCACTGGCATATGCAAAAATATCTTCTGCATCGGCGATCGCCATTTTGCGAAGAATGAGGCGAGGAGTTTGCAAAGTTATGAATTGCTCTGGCAAATCCAGCATATTTTGTAATTCCATAAAGATGGCGTAAAGCGCTATTTCTATGATATTGGCTTTGCGATCGCGATAAATTACTACACAATGCTTTACATTTCCCCTAGTTTTCCAGACTAAATGTAAAGTATTTAAAGGGCTTGTGATTTCAGCTACAGCGCTTTGCGCCTTCTTAAAAACTAAGAGGCTTTCTTTTTAGAGCTTACAGAAAATCTTATTCTTAAAATATTAGTAAGTAGAAAAATACCGATTATGACTATCGCTCCTGTCGCACCTAGTAAGGTTTTATCTAAAGTTCCAGTTGACTCAAAAACCCGCGTAAAACAGTTCATGCAGGGCTTGCAAGATAGCATTTGTCAAGGGTTAACAGAACTAGACGGCAAAGCTGAGTTTAAACAGGATCAGTGGGAGCGTGCTGAAGGTGGCGGCGGGAGATCGCGGGTAATTACCGATGGCGACTATTTTGATAAGGGCGGCGTAAATTTTTCTGAGGTATATGGCTCCCAGTTGCCACCAGCCATTTTGCGCCATCATCCTGAAGTTGCAGGCGAAACGTTCTATGCAACGGGTACTTCGATGGTGCTGCATCCTAAAAATCCCTATGCGCCAACAGTTCACTTGAATTATCGTTATTTTGAAGCAGGAAAAGTCTGGTGGTTTGGTGGCGGTCTTGACCTCACTCCCTACTATGGCTTTGGCGAAGATGCGAAGCACCTACACACCACGCTCAAAGAAGCTTGCGATCGCCACAATCCCCATTACTATCCTGTGTTCAAGCAATGGTGCGATGATTACTTTTACCTCAAGCATCGTGGTGAGACTCGCGGTGTAGGCGGCATTTTCTTTGACTATCAAAATGGCGAAGACGGGCTTTACAAAAACAGTAATGACTCAACCACCGCGCAGGTAATGAGTGATGAAGTTGGTGATGTGCCGCGCACATGGGAAGAGATTTTTGCCTTTGTGAATAGCTGTGGTAATTCGTTCTTGCCAGCCTACACCCCGATCGCAAATCGTCGCCGCAATATGGAATATAGCGATCGCGAAAAGCAATGGCAACTATATCGTCGCGGACGCTATGTGGAGTTTAACCTTGTCTACGATCGCGGCACAATTTTCGGATTACAAACCAACGGACGCACTGAATCTATTTTGATGTCACTTCCTCCCCTTGTTCGTTGGGACTACGACTATCATCCTGAACCGAATACTCCTGAAGCTGAACTAAATGAAATATTCTTGAAGCCTCAAGATTGGATTAACTGGCAAGTCTAATTCAAAAAAAGCACCCCACAAGGGGTGCTTTTTGTATGAGAAGTTATTACAAAATCTAACCAATCCAAACGTTATTGCTGTAATCTAGCCAGTACTGTACTAGCCATACACTAGATATTGCTAGCATTAACAACAGAAATCTAGTTAATTTGCGTGATGGAAAGCACTGAATTATATAGGCTACGGCAAAGAAGAAATAAGGCGTACCAAATATAAACCGTCTCAAGCTTGTTAATTTTTGGTCGCTAAACACAATAATAATGGAATGTATCAAAGCAAAGTATAAGCAAAACCAAAATACATAGCTAGTGGATATATTTTCAGCTTCTTGAGTTAAATTAATTGTTCTTAATTCATTTGATTTGTGCGAGAAATTACTCATTTTAAAATCCAATCCATAGAATGCTAAAAAAGCTGGTGGATAACCAAAAAGCAATATCCATTGCCAAAGTTTTGGGATTACAAAATTCAATTTCCTAATATTAATAGATATAGAAATCAACCATGATAAAATTAACGCTATAAACGGCAAATATATTGAAATAAAATCAGCGTAAGTAAGTGGTATAAAAAACAACTGAGGATAAAGCCCTAATTGCTTGCCCCAAAGCTTTTGATCATGAAAAGGTGCAAAAAAATCTCCTCTTGTCTGTAAGCAATAATATCCATATATGCAATAACCAACAGTTGCACCAAGGCAAATTATTAAAGTGGTTATACCGTAGGTTTTGAATATCTTTAAAGAACCTCTACTATTTTGGAATCTATTGATTACTAAAATTGAGCCTAATGAAAATACAGAAGCAAATATTACTTGTATGAGAAAAGGTCTTGTCAATGAAAGTAATAATGACAAAAGAAATATAGATATTAATAAATATACTGATTTAGTCCGATTTTTAGGTGCTTCAGAATTTATTTTAAAATCGCTTAGAATGATTAAAAGAATTAAGCTCAAAAAAGAGAAAATTCCTTCTGTATACCCAATCATTCTAAAAACTGAAAGAGGACTCATTGCATATAATGCAGCAACTAAAATTACTATTTTATAACTTTTGATATTTTGTACTAATAGGCATAAAAATAGAGGAATACTAATCAGAGATAATAATCTGCCAAAAACACGAAAATATAGTGCTGCATCATCTACTGTTTGAGGCTTTCCTAATCGATTAATTAGCCACGGCCATAGAGGGTAAAAAGCATTACAAGTTGGATTTATCGCTAAATTTGAGTAATGCTCAATATCATAAAAAAGTTTGCTAGGAGAGTTTGAGAAGAAACTTGTAAAAATATGTGGATTTATGGTGATAGCAATAGCTGTACAAAGAATAAATCCTAAAATGATGAAAACTGACGCTAAAAATATACTGAATCTCATTAACAATAGAATTAAAGTCTTATTATTAATGTAACAGTATTGCGCGGTGATCAATTGGCTAACTGATTAGGGGCAATACCTTGCGATCGCAAAATAGCTTCTAACTT
>Ga0136636_10001578_pt1 | contig 13390 bp, 13 predicted proteins | sample AntDrymUQ8522106_2_FD_104653 | JGI IMG/M metagenome (GOLD analysis project Ga0136636, IMG submission 104653) | Polar desert sand microbial communities from Dry Valleys, Antarctica - metaG UQ852 (21.06) | ecosystem: Environmental > Terrestrial > Soil > Desert | place: Antarctica: Dry Valley... | reverse complement strand
TGACTGTGCCAACGGTGGAGCGAGGATTGTGAGAGGTGGATTTTTGGTCAATAGAAATCGCAGGACTCAGCCCTTCGATATAGTCCACATCAGGTTTATCGACCTGACCTAAAAACTGACGTGCGTAGGCACTCAGAGACTCAACATAACGGCGCTGACCTTCAGCAAAAATGGTGTCAAAAGCAAGGGATGATTTGCCAGAGCCAGATACCCCAGTAAACACGATCAATTTATCTCTAGGAATTGTGAGGTCAACGTTCTTGAGATTGTGCTGTTTAGCACCCCTGACATGGATATGGGTATGGTCTGGCATTCGGGCAGATTAATCGTAAAGATTTGTTAATATTGTACGCGATTTTAGGGCTGGCAAGCAATAGCTTCGACTTCGCTCAGCTAACGTTAGCTTTGGCAAACCCCAAAAATCTGTGGCGCACGCCGCGCGTGCGCCACAGATTTTTGGGGTTTATTCCATGAGTCGCGATCGCAAAATCTGCAAACTACCACCCGCATAAAGTTGGCATGATTCCACTTGCAATCCAAATTTGTTGAGAACTTGAGAAAGATCGGTTTTGATTAGTTCCCAAGCCGTTTCTGTCTCAAATAACCACAAAAAAGTCGCGATCGGCAACCAAAATAAAGGATTCACAGGACGATGGAAATCAACAATAATAAACTGTCCAGAAGGAGTCAAAATGCGGCTGACTTCTTGAAATATCTGCTGTAGCTGCTCGTTATCCATTTCATGCATTGCCGTATTTGTGACTACTAAGTCAAAGCTGCGATCGCCAAAGGGCATCTTTTCGGCAAAGGATTCGACATACTTGGCTTGTGGTACATTTTGTCTAGCCCGTTTGATAGCAGTGGGCGAAGCATCTAAACCTGTCACATCCTGAAAATGTTTAACTAATTCTTGGGTGGCTTGTCCTGCACCACAACAAAGATCAAGCACCCTTGCTTCAGGATTAATCGCTAAGTCTTTTAAAAAGAGTTGCCGAAATCGCTTTTCTCCACCCACACTCAGCGCCGCTAAAGCTGACACCGTATCGTAAAACCATTGGTAACGATAGCTCCAATCACGCAAAATTGTGGTCATTGATTAAATTCTATCCATTGTAAAAGTTCAGAAGATAAGGAAATGCGCTGTCTAGCAATGCTATTAATACAAGTATGTTTCGTTTCTGCGATCGCGATCTCTTTTTTTGATTTTCCATCAAAAAATATTTGATATTTAATCTCAAAGGAATCGGAACTAATCAAAGTTGAGTCAAGCAAAATCTGAAGGCGATCGCCACAAAACATCGGCTTAAAAAAATCAATTTTAGCATTAGTGATTGGTACAGCCACATCACCAGAAAAGAAAGTTTTTAAAGTGATTCCTGAAGCTGCAAGCGACGCTTCATAGGCTTCATGACAGATAGCTAAAGCATTAGCGAAGTAAACAACACCCGCAGCATCAGTATCTCGAAAATGAACAGTGCGATCGTAAACAAAGTTTTTCATAATCGAATATATATTTCAAGAGAATTTTTGAAAGGCGGACTTCGCCAGCCTTTTAAAAATTCTCTTGAGTTTTAAAAAAGCGCAAAGCGCTATAGATTATGGTCTGCCCATTACTTGCGACATATGCTTTACCTTGACCATGAGTTGATCGAAATCATCAAAAGTCAGAGATTGGGGACCATCAGACAAAGCTTTTTTGGGATTGGGATGTACTTCGATCATCAGAGAGTCTGTACCCGCCGCGATCGCGGCTAAACTCATCGAAGGCACATAGTCTGACCAACCCGTACCATGACTAGGATCGACCATAATTGGTAAATGTGTCAGCTTCCGTAATACAGGAATCGCCGCCAAATCAAGAGTATTACGAGTATAGTCACGATCAAAGGTTCTAATTCCCCGTTCACAAAGGATCACATTGGGGTTTCCTTCCGCAAGAATATATTCAGCAGCCATCAACCAATCGTCAATTGTGGCAGCTAGTCCTCGCTTCAGCAAAATTGGTTTGTTCTGTTTGCCCACCTGTTTTAGCAAAGAGAAGTTCTGCATATTTCTTGTGCCAATCTGCAAAACATCCGCAACTTCAGCAATCTTTTCAATGTCAGCCGTATCCATCACCTCAGTGATAATCCCTAACCCACTTGCTTCACGAGCCGCAGCTAAAAGAGACAGAGCGCTCTCTCCATGTCCCTGAAATGCATAGGGCGATGTCCGAGGTTTATAAGCTCCACCCCGCAGGAACTGTGCGCCCGCCGCCTTCACTCGCAGCGCTGTCTGAATAATCATCTCCTCATTTTCGACCGAGCAGGGTCCTGCCGCGATTACCATAGCTTGATTTTCGCCGATCGCGACATCACCATTAGGTGTTGGTATAACTACCACACTCGATTCATTTTGGCGATATTCTCGACTGGCTCGTTTAAAAGGGCGTTCTACTCGCAAAACAGTTTCAATCCAAGGACTTAGTTCTTCAATTCGATGTACGTCAAGGTTAGCAGTTTCGCCAACCAATCCCAATACGACCTTATGCTTGCCAACAATTCTTTCAGGAGATAATCCCCAACTAGACAACTCTTCGCAAATTCTTTCGATCTCAGGCGCAGGTGCACCAATCTTGGTTACAACAATCACGACTAATCTCCTAATATTCTCTTTAATGTAGACTGATTATAACAATTTGCTACTCTCGCTATAGCCATATAGCTATCTTTTGGGCTTTGAGTAAAAACTCTAGGCGCAAAGGCTAACAACATTGCGGGATCTCGATATAGACAAGCCTTAGATTTTATTTGTGTCTTGGCGAAAAGTACTGTATGGTGTTTCAAGTACGGTAATCCCACTAAGATAACGTAGATTAAAATTTGAAGATACAAAAGCTCATGAGTTCAAAGTCGCAACATCCTTTCGGTAAAGTCAGATCGGCATTTCAAGCGATCGCAAATCTATTCAACCGTAAATTTGGACGAAAATTTATTTCCTTCTTTCTCGTAAGCGCACTCATCACCGTCACCATGGCAGCCTGTACTTCCTCACCTACAGCTAATACTGGTAGCCCCGTCGCAGGCGCACCCAAAAAGGATGTTGAACTAACTTTTGTATCTTTCGCTGTCACCAAGCAAGCTTACGCAAACATTATTCCTAAGTTCGTGGAGAAATGGCAAAAAGAGCAAAATCAAAAAGTCACATTTAGGCAAAGTTACGGTGGCTCAGGCTCCCAAACCCGCGCAGTCATTGATGGACTTGAATCGGATATCGTTCACCTCGCCCTTACTGCTGACACTTTTAAATTAGAAAAAGCAGGACTAATTGATACAGGTTGGGAAAAAGAGCATCCTAATAACAGCATCGTCTCTAAATCAGTACCAGCGATTATCATGCGTGAAGGTAATCCCAAAAACATTAAAATTTGGTCAGACCTAGAGAAAGATGGCATAAGTCTCATCACGGCTGATCCGAAAACCTCTGGCGTTGCTAGATGGAACTTCTTGGCAATCTGGAACGCTGCTCTCAAGGCAAATAATAAAGATGAATCCAAAACTATCGATACATTAGCCAAAGTATTTACTAATGTGCCAATCTTGACCAAAGACGCTAGAGAAGCCAGCGATGCTTTCTTTAAGCAAGGACAAGGTGACGTTCTTGTCAACTACGAAAACGAAGTTATTCTTGCTTCTCAAAAGGGCGAAAAAGTTAACTATGTAATTCCCGATGTGAATCTTTCGATTGACAACCCGATCGCAGTGGTTGACAAAAACGTTGCTAAGCATGGCACTAAGGAAGTTGCCGAAGCATTCGTAAATTATCTCTACTCTCCCGAAGCACAAATCGAATTTGCCAAAGTCGGATTCCGTTCTGTCAATGAAACTGTCGCTAAGGAAAAGCAATTTACTGACCTTTATCCTGTAGTAAAAGATCTTGCTACCATCAGTGATTATGGTGGTTGGCTCGAAGCTGACAAGAAATTCTTTGCTGACGGCGGAATTTTTGATCAAGTTCAAGCAAAGATCAAGCGCTAGATCGACCAATGAACAAGGGGTTTAAACCCAATGAACAAGGGGTTTAAACCCCTTGTTTGATTAACAAACCCCTTGTTTGATTAACAAACCCCTTGTTTGGTTAACAACTAAATTCCATAGAATTGAGACTATAAGTAGATAGATATAATAAAAACCAAAACTCAAAAAGCTGTAGCGCACGCGCAGCTTGCGCCACAGCTTTTTGGGTTTTAAGTTTTCTTTTGCATACCTACCTTAGCAAAGCTAGAGTTAGCTAGTACAATCCAAAACCCAAGAAGTGAATTGCGGCGCGAAGCGTCGCAACTCATCTTCTGGTTTTATGTCCTAATCAAAGCTTGCTTTGCAATAAATACCTAAGCTTTTTGAAAATTTAAAGACAAAATGGTCACGACAAAACCTCGACCTGATAGAAAGCGCCAATCTAATCCTGTTCAGAAGTTCCTTGGCAAAATTCCTTGGACATGGGTAATTACTTTTACTTATCTCGCATTTCTAGTAATTTTGCCGATCGCTGCCATGATTGCCAAAGCTGCTGAAGAACCTTTTGGCAAGTTTTGGGCAACTGCGACATCTCCCGTTGCCCTCTCTAGTTACGAAATTACTTTTGTAACTGCTTTTTTTGCTGCCGCAATTAATGGCATATTCGGCACATTGATCGCTTGGGTAATCGTGCGTTACGACTTTTGGGGCAAACGCTTTGTCGATGCCGTTGTCGATTTGCCCTTTGCCCTGCCTACATCAGTGGCAGGTTTGACCCTAGCCACGATTTATAGTGATAAAGGTTTACTTGGTTCATTAGTTGCACCCTTTGGCATCAAAATCGCCTTTAGTCGCATCGGTGTATTTGTTGCCATGACCTTTATTTCTTTGCCATTTATTGTCCGAACCGTACAACCTGTTCTCACGGATTTAGAAAAGGAAATCGAAGAAGCAGCATGGTCATTGGGAGCTTCGGGATTACAGACTTTTATTAAAGTAATTTTGCCACCGCTTACGCCTTCGATCTTAACAGGCGTTGCCCTCGGCTTTTCCCGTGCTGTTGGTGAATATGGCTCAACTGTAATTATTGCTTCTAATACTCCATTTAAGGATTTAATTACCCCAATCCTCATCTTTCAGCGTCTAGAGCAGTATGACTATGTGGGCGCAACTGTCATTGGCGTAGTGATGTTGGGTATTTCTTTTATCAGCTTACTTGCGATTAATTTATTACAAGCATGGAGCAGACGATATGGCTAAGCTAGATAATTCTGACAGTGACTATTCTCAAGATTCACCTGCACCGATCCAATCTAAAGCCAAGAAAAGCTTTACTCCTACGATTTTAATTGCGATCGCCATTTTCTATCTGGGCTTAGTGATATTGATCCCTGCCGCCAATGTGTTTGTGGAAGCATTTTCCAGAGGTTTTAGCCCATTGATCAATGCGTTTAAGCGCGAAGATTTAATAGATGCAATTAAATTAACCGCTAGTTTAGCCGCGATCGCCTTACCGTTAAATACGATCTTTGGTTTGAGTGCAGCTTGGGCGATCACGCGCAATAACTTTCGTGGTAAGGCGCTATTACTTAGCATTATCGACTTACCCTTCTCGATTTCGCCTGTGGTAGCTGGTTTGATGATTGTGCTTCTTTATGGTCGTCTTGGTTGGTTTGGGTCATTTCTGGAAGCAAACAACATCAAGGTGGTGTTCGCCTTCCCAGCTATGTTGTTAGCAACAGTCTTTGTAAGTATGCCTTTTATCGCCCGTGAAGTTATTCCGATATTAGATGAAATGGGAACAGAACAGGAAGAGGCGGCGAGTACTCTTGGTGCAAATGATTGGCAAATTTTTTGGAAAGTAGTCGTTCCTAATATCCGTTGGGGCTTGCTTTATGGGTTGGTTTTGACTAATGCTAGAGCTATGGGCGAGTTTGGTGCGGTATCCGTTGTGTCTGGCAACATCGCCTCAAAAACCCAGAGCTTGCCTCTATTTGTAGAAGAAGCTTATAAAAACTATGATACTGAAGTCGCTTATTCGGCAGCAGTTTTACTCGCTCTACTGGCTGTCGTTACCTTAGTTCTCAAGGAAATCTTGGAACGCAAAACTCATAATCCTAATGAACGTGAATAACGATGTTCACCGCATATCATCGCATCCAAAATATATATTGTGCGGCGCAGAGCGCCGCACAATAGCCTAATACAAGGAGCTTAATTCTATGGCTATTGATACTCGTCCACTGACTAAAGATATCAAGATTCGTATTCCTGAAAACTTACATGGTGAGCCTGTTATTTCGCAAATAATCTCGCAATACGGCGTAACTGTAAATATTATCTCCGCAACTTTGGGAGTAAATGCTGGTAGTGGTTGGTTCCATCTCAGTCTCAAGGGTAATCAAGCGCAAATCCAAACTGCGATCGCTTATCTTAATGATCTTGATATTGAGATTTGGGAAGACAATAGTGAAACGAATACGGCTCTATGATTTCCAAAAAAAAGAGCGGCGCTAAGCGCCGCTCTTTTTTTTGGAGACTAAGCAATACAAATTCTGAGGCAGGATTATCATAGATTTCCGCAGGTGTGTCGATTTGTTCAACTCTGCCATGATTCATAATTACGACCTTATCAGCGACTTCCATCGCTTCTTCTTGGTCATGGGTTACAAAGATGGTAGTTCCATGGACTTCGCTATGCAATTCACGAAGCCATGTGCGGAGTTCTTGGCGAACCTTGCATACAGTTCTCCAAGAATGCGAAAATAATATGTAGGCAGCCAGTCGTGAATTTTTTCATCGCAAATTACGTAAATGTCAGGAAACCGTGAATAATTGCCCACTAAATCATAAATTATCAGTCAATAAATGCTCAACATTTCAAAGTTTGTGCTTGGATAGGACAGAGGCATTGAACTCCGCCTTAGAGTCAGCAAATCGGCATTAAGACCAAGTAATCATTCAGGAATAATTCTATGCAAACAAATGTTGCTCCTCAAACCAGCAATATTACGGTAGAAGACGATCGCACAGGTTTAAGTATTGAAACCCTCAAGCGTGCCTTTGCCGATAACCTATTTTATATTCAAGGCAAACTTGCGTCTGTAGCTAATTTCACCGACTACTACATGGCGCTGTCTTACACCACACGCGATCGCCTATTACAACGTTGGCTACAAACCCTCAAGGTTTACCACGAAGAAGACATCAAGACCGTTTACTATCTCTCCGCCGAATTTCTGATGGGGCGACATTTGGGCAATGCCCTGATCAACCTTGATCTATATGATTCGATCGCCAAAGCCGTTAAAGAGTCAGGACTAGATCTAACAGAATTATTAGAACAGGAGCCTGATCCGGGGCTGGGAAATGGCGGTCTAGGACGCTTAGCTGCCTGCTTCCTCGACTCCCTTGCCACACTAGAAATCCCTGCAATGGGTTATGGCATTCGCTACGAATTTGGCATTTTTAACCAATCAATTCAGCAGGGCTGGCAGGTGGAGATTCCTGACAAATGGCTGAAATGTGGCAATCCTTGGGAAGTCGTGCGTTACGAATCCACCGTTCAAGTCAAGTTTGGTGGACATACCGAAATCTACAACGATGATCGCGGTCGTCCCCATACCCATTGGATTCCTAGCTTTACGGTTGAGGGTATTCCCCACGACACCCCCGTCCCCGGTTATCAAACCAATACCGTCAATACATTGCGTCTCTGGAAAGCAGAAGCGGGCGAAGACTTCAACTTCCAAGCCTTCAACTCTGGCGACTATGACGGTGCTGTGGCAACCAAGATCAAATCGGAAACCATTTCCAAAGTTCTCTATCCCAACGACAACACTCCCCAAGGTCGCCAGTTGCGCTTAGAGCAGCAATTCTTCTTTGTGTCATGTTCACTACAAGACATCATTCGCCGCCATCTCAAGAAGTACGGTCACCTTAACAATCTTCCTGAACACGCCGCCATTCAGCTAAATGACACTCACCCTGCCATTAGCATTGCCGAACTGATGCGCTTGCTAGTAGATGAACATGATTTTTATTGGGATGAAGCATGGCGAATTACTCAAAGCACTTTTGCTTACACTAACCACACCTTGCTCCCTGAAGCCTTAGAGAAGTGGGAAGTATCACTATTTGAGAGCCTGTTGCCACGCCATTTAGAAATCATTTACGAAATCAATCATCGTTTCTTACAGGATGTCCAAACTTGGTTTCCTGATGATCAAGAAATACTTGCCCGTCTCTCAATCATTGAAGAAAGTGGCAACCGAAAAGTACGGATGGCTAACCTTGCTACCATCGGCAGCCATGCAGTCAATGGCGTAGCGGCATTACACTCCGAACTTTTGAAGCAAGATGTTCTCAAAGATTTTTACAAGTTATCACCTGAAAAATTTAACAACAAAACCAATGGAGTGACCCCTCGCCGCTGGGTGTTGCTTGCAAATCCTGCATTGTCTGAATTAATCACCGAAAAGATTGGTGATACTTGGCTCAAGCATCTTGATGAACTTCGCAAACTAGAATCCTTTATTGATGACAAAGACTTCCGCGATCGCTGGTGGAAAATCAAGCAAGCAAATAAGCAGAAACTTGCTGATTACATCATGGTGCACAATTGTGTGGAAGTTGATCCCAATTCTATCTTTGATATTCAAGTCAAGCGTATCCATGAGTACAAGCGTCAACATTTAGATTTACTTCATGTGATTGGTTTGTACCTTCGCATTAAGCAAGACCCAAGCATTGATATCACACCGCGCACTTTTATCTTTGGTGGTAAAGCTGCTCCTGGATATACTATGGCGAAGCTAATCATCAAAGCCGTTAATGCGGTTGCCGATGTGGTCAACCGTGACCCTGATGTTCATGGACGCATCAAAGTCGTATTCCTTGCTAATTTCAGTGCCTCCCTTGGTCAGTTGATCTATCCTGCCGCCGACCTATCGGAACAAATCTCTACCGCAGGCAAAGAAGCTTCGGGAACTGGCAACATGAAGTTCACCATGAATGGATCTCTAACCATCGGTACTCTTGATGGCGCGAATATCGAAATTCGTGAGGAAGTTGGCGATGATAACTTCTTTCTATTTGGATTGACGACTCCAGAGGTGCAGAAGATGAAAGCCGATGGCTACAATCCTATGGACTACTACAATACCCATGAGGAACTTCGCAATATCCTTGATCGCTTAGGTATGGGATACTTCTCTCCTGGCGATAAAGACTTATTCAAGCCTTTGGTGGACTCGCTTAAGTATCATGACGAATATATGCTCTTGGCTGATTATCAATCCTATTCTGACTGTCAAGAAAAGGTCAGCCAAGCCTATAAGGATAAGGAACACTGGACAACGATGAGTATTCTCAATGTTGCCCGTTCTGGTAAGTTCTCGTCCGATCGCACTATTAAGGAATACTGCGATGATATTTGGAAGGTTAAGCCAGTTAAGGTGGAATTGCAAGCTTATGATCCTGCTAAAGCGGTTCTCAATGTTAATGGTTAAGCATTAAGTCCAAACAACAAAAGGCTCGCCAAGCGAGCCTTTTGTTGTTTGGAGTATTATCCCTAATGTTTTTTAAATATGAAAATTGCTTTCTTTAATACCAAGTCCTACGATCGCCAGTCGTTTAATACTGCTAACGAGCAACATCAGCACGAAATAACCTTCTTTGAATGTCATTTCAGCCAAGAGACAGTTTCTCTCGCCACAGACTTTCCCGCCGTTTGCATTTTTATTAATGACTATCTAAATGCCGAGATGTTGGAAATACTTGCAAAAAATGGCACAAAATTAATTGCTTTGCGATCGGCAGGTTTTAATAATGTGGACTTAGTAACGGCTGCCGAGTTAGGGTTAGTGACTGTCCGCGTGCCAGCCTATTCTCCTTATGCGGTGGCTGAACACGCGATCGCGCTGATCCTTTCCCTCAATCGCAATGTTCACCGTGCCTATAACCGAGTTCGTGAAGGTAATTTCTCGATTGAAGGACTATTGGGATTTGATTTGCACAGTGCCACTGTGGGCGTGATCGGTACAGGTAAAATCGGAGCTATTTTTGCTCAAATCATGAAGGGATTTGGAAGCAAATTACTAGGGTATGACACCTATCAAAATAAAACTTGTTTAGATTTGGAAATGGAATATGTATCAATGTCTGAAATTCTTGCCCAATCAGATATTATTTCTCTCCATTGCCCACTTACGCCCGATACACATCACTTAATTAACGAGGCTGCGATCGCGCAAATGAAGGCGGGAATGATGTTAATTAACACCAGTCGTGGTGGCTTAGTGGAAACTCAAGCAGCGATCGCAGGGCTTAAATCTGGAGTGATCGGCTATCTAGGTATTGATGTTTACGAGCAAGAAGCGGATCTGTTTTTTGAAGACTTATCCAATCAAGTAATCCAAGATGATATATTTCAACGCCTATTAACTTTCCCTAATGTGATCGTAACAGGACATCAAGCTTTCTTTACTAGTCAAGCGCTGTCTAATATTGCCGATACGACACTCGCGAATATTACTGAATTTGAGCAAAGCGGAAGCTGTAAAAACGAAGTCAAAATTGAAACCGCGATCGCGCATTAAGTAAATGGCATAGCTTTAGCGTACGCGCAGCGTGCGCTAAAGCTATGCCATTACTCATCATTAAACACAACTCGATTACGACCTTGATCTTTTGCTAAATATAATGCTTTATCCGCAGACTCAATCAAGCTTCTGGGTGATACCTGCCGTTCGGGTAAAATCGACGCTATGCCGATACTAATCGAAACAAACCCTCCCACATATGAAGCCTCATGGGGAATCTCTAGTTTGTTAACAGCTTGGCAAACTTTTTCGGCGATAAAAGTTGCGCCATCTCTGTCAGTATTAGGTAAAATCACAGCAAACTCCTCCCCTCCATAGCGAGCAGCAAGATCCGCAGGGCGGCGAATACAAGCTTCAATCGACTTTGCTACTGCTCGCAAACAATCGTCCCCCGCAGGATGTCCATAGCGATCATTAAAGCGCTTAAAGAAATCAACATCACAGAGCAGAATGGCGATCGGCATCTTTTCTCTAGCTAGACGCTGCCACTCTGTAGCTAATCTTTGGTCAAATGCCCGACGATTAGCGATTTGGGTCATGCCATCAATAGTTACTTCGCGGGCTAACGAAAGAGCCTTGTCATACATCAAAGTTTCAATTCTATCACTATGAGAAGTTGTCGTGTCGAGTAGGATCTCTAGGTCGTTTTTTTCGTGGGATAGCCTATCTAACATCAGTCTTAGAGCTGCCTCAGTCTGCTGACGTTCAAAGATTTCTGTCTGTAGCTCATTATTAGTCTTCGACAATTGTTCCTCATGGACAATCTTGGCGGTCAACTGCTCCCTTAATTTATGGTTTTGATTTCTGAGTTCACTAATTTCATGCCTTAGGCTTTCAATAGTGACTGCCAAAGGTTGTTCAGCATCAATTAACTTATGATTTTCAGTTTCCATACTTTTTTGACCATTGCCGCCAACTATTTTAAAGTATCTTCAGCACGTTAAGTAGTTCGGCGAAATAAAACCCAGAATCCAAAAAGCTGTGGCGCACGCTGTGTGCGCCACAGCTTTTTGGATTTTGGGTTTTATTTACCTACTCCCTTCCCAGCATAGGATTAGACATTAAACCCAAAAGATTAGACGTTGCGGCGCGGTGCGCCGCAACGTCTAATCTTTCATTGGGAAGGGAGTAGCTACTTAACTCCGAAATAAGCGAGAATATTGTGTCTCATGATTTGCGGAAGCTAGACTTATACCCCATCCACACCATTCTAATTCACGATCTTGACGATGTGATGCTAACTGAGAACTATTTATAATATCTTCGCTAAGCGTAAAAATTATCCGCTGTCCCACTGTTTGTCCAAATGGAACTGCCCTGACCGCCGCACTAACGAGATTGGATAACCAACTGTGAATATATCCGATCGCAGTGTTGTTAGTATCTATTTTTAGGCTAGCTGCTACGATTCCAAAGGCGATCGCATAGTTACAACCTCGACCTTGAGAGTTGTCTTTAGCACTTGGCATTAGTTGATTTATTTTTTGTTTGGATTCCAATAGCAACAGTTCGGTTGGCAACTGCTCCCACAACTTCATTAGGGACTGACCCATCTGCCAACTAGCAAGGCGCAATTCTTCTGACTCTCTGGTGGCGGATAGCCAATTATTCCAGTAGGTGAGTCTGGTAAAATCACCTGCGATCACCGCTTGATGGGCGCGAAGAGAGATCGTTGTTTCGTTGGTAATAAATCCAAATTGCATCTCATTTTTCAGCCAATCATAAAGCTGCATTTCGGTTTGGATCGTTCCTTGATAACAGAGATATTCAATCCCTTCTGAATAGCTATAAGCACCAACGGGAAGACTGGGACTAGTGAATTGAAGTAGTCGCAATAGAGATAGTGGCAAAGAGCTAGTGGTCATGGTGATGTGAGTAAGCTCCAGACTCAGGTTGGAAGGGCTGAACTTCATGGACTACACTCAATCCCATCTTTGTCACCATATCTTCCAAAACTGAATCAGGAGACAAACGTAGATAGTTTTCGGTAACTTCTAAAGCAATATGGCGATTACCTAAGTGATAAGCCGCTCTGAGCAGTTCTAAAAAATTGCTAGCTGTAACCGTAACTACTGGCTCTGGCTTAGCGATCACAACGGCGATCGCCAAACTATTCTCATCGGCAAGAATGTCTCCTTCCTTTAAAACAGTTCCTCTATGGAGTTGTAAATTAATTTCCTTCTCCTCAATAGTCGAAAATCGATGACGGCTACGAGTTCTATCTTCGGCAACCAGAGCGAGAGTTAGAAGTGAACTGCGATCAACTAATTTTTTTTCTGCTGCTGATAAACGTTGTGTAACAATATGCATTAACTATAATCACAGTAAAGTAGAAACGCTACGCAAAGCGTGATAATTACTTTAGCCTATATCGAAGCAGGATAAATCTCTATGTCACCATTTCGTGTTGGAGTGGCTGGGCCCGTCGGCTCTGGAAAAACTGCACTGGTTGATTCTCTTTGTAAGTCAATGCGATCGCATTTTCAGATCGCGGTTGTCACCAATGACATTTATACCCAAGAAGATGCTCAGTTTTTGGTACGCAGTGAAGCGCTGCCCCGCGATCGCATTGTGGGCGTAGAGACAGGTGGCTGTCCTCATACGGCAATTCGTGAAGATGCCTCGATGAATTTGGCTGCGATCGAGCAGTTGGAACTGCAATTTACTGATTTAGATTTAATCTTTGTCGAGAGTGGTGGGGACAATCTCGCATCAACCTTCAGCCCTGAACTTGTAGATTTGACGCTCTATGTCATTGATGTAGCCGCAGGCGATAAAATTCCCCGCAAGGGT
>Ga0136636_10001576_pt1 | contig 13400 bp, 13 predicted proteins | sample AntDrymUQ8522106_2_FD_104653 | JGI IMG/M metagenome (GOLD analysis project Ga0136636, IMG submission 104653) | Polar desert sand microbial communities from Dry Valleys, Antarctica - metaG UQ852 (21.06) | ecosystem: Environmental > Terrestrial > Soil > Desert | place: Antarctica: Dry Valley... | reverse complement strand
GAATTGGCTTTTGCCTTTTCAACGACTCCCTTTTTTGTATGGTATGGTGTATACGATCGAGCAAATGACCAAAATCAACTTCTTCAGCTGAATCTTCTGTGAGCAGATAGTTCCAATCTTTCTCCAAACTCCCGCGTAAATTCCAATTATTTTCTCCGTCTAAAAAAAGAGATTCCACAAATTCCTTTTCAGAATTATTTGCTTCACCTTTCATATAGCGCTCTATCTTTTCTATTTCATCCCGTTTTAACGTCATAAAAATTCTTGATCTGATTGTTTAATTATAATATCCATGAAATTGAAAAATCTCATATAAAAAAGTCATGTTTTTTCCCAAATTACTTAAAAAAATAATTCAGAAGAAATTTACCTCTTTACTCTGCTTTTTTAATTTATTAAATATAAGCCGTTTAAGTACAAATAAATCAACAATACAAGAATGGGTTTTCTTTAATATGAAGGCTGGATTAAAAAAAAATTGATCAGGAAAATTTCTGAATAAATCTAAAATAAAAACAAGGTAGCAAACAGAATAGTCATTAATCCTTCCTTTTGTGCTTTGTTTTTTAATACTTTAAGTGCTTCCGATATATAATTATCAACAGTACCTGGGGTAATCTTCAATTCGATTGCGATTTCTTTTGATGTCATTCCATTAATTCGGCTTTTCCGGAATATCACTTTTTGCTTTTCGGGTAAGGTGTCAATAATTTGCTCTATTCGGTTCAAAACATTTTTAAAGTCAATACTTTCCTCTGTTATGGATGACGCCTCGCAATTTTCGTAAAGAACTTCATCAATGAATTGTTTCTGATAATTTTGCTTGCGGAAAAACTTACATATACCATTATATGCAATAGTAAACAAATACGATTTAAATGACAATTCCTTTTTAAGACCCTTACGATTTTCCCACACTTTCAGAAATACAGATTGCACAAGCTCCTCAGCTTCTTCAACTGATTTTAAATACTTCAGTCCAAACGTATAGAGCTTTTTGGAATACCGTCCATAGATAAGGTCAAAAGCTTCAGTATCTCCAGCCTGAAGTTTATTAACTAATTCTATATCGGTAGTTAGAATATCCAAACCCAATTTTTGCTGCTAAAATAGTTCAAATTAATTTGAAGTGGATCAAAATCAGATCTTAATTTCTTGATTGATTTAAATCAGCATAAAAATTAATTTCTTTTAAACATATTATAATTTGCAATTTCATATGTCTATTTTTTTATTATAAAATTATGGTCACATGGAACATCCTTTTATCCATTTCTTTGTGTGTTGAGCTTCTCTATATGGTTATTTTTCAAAAACTTACTGTTTTAACATTCTTCCCAAATTACATTTCTGAAGTATCTCAATTAATTTCATAAGCAAAGCCCGCATCACATCCTCAATGGTATCAGGGTGATGCAAGCGTAATTCCTTATAACTTAATTTTCAATTTGAATATTTTTACACCGCATTACTGAATAAAGTCAAATCGCATTGACTCCCAGTCTATAGTGAAATTCAACTAGCATACGTATTTCAACATTCTATAAATAAATGTGTATTTACCATTGTATTTATGAATTAGGAAGTGTATTCCAAAAATTGATAAATTTGATTTTTTAATTATTTAACCATTCATGAAAATTTCAAACCAATTAACTATAGATTCACTAGTACAACGCAATCCAAAACTTATTGCCAACCAAATGGATGGAGAGATTGTTATGATGAGTGTCGATAATGGGGAATACTACGGATTGGATGAAACAGGCAGTCGTATATGGGAGTTGATGGAATTTCCTGTTGTTATTTCGGACTTATTAGATTCCCTGCATTCAGAATTCGATGTAGATAAGGATGAATGCACCCGGGATACCATGGAATTTTTGAACGATTTATATGAGAAAGATTTATTATTAGTTACTAATGAGCCTGCTTCGTAAATTCTATTTGTTACCGATTGAAGATAAAAAGCTATTTCTTGCAGCCATCGGTCTTTCCCTGATTGTTAAGATTTTTGTATTTGCTTTCCCATTGCGCTATTACAGCAAATATTTAACAAATAATAAATCTAATTCCGGAACAATAAATGAGGAATTAATTAGAAAAATAACCATTGCTGTAATGAGATACAGCCGTTATTCACTCTGGCCGACCAAATGCCTGGTTGATGCGATTACTGCAAAATTGCTGCTTCAGAGGAACGGAATTAATTCAACTCTCTATTTGGGTGTAAATAAAGATAAAGACAATAAACTTAGTGCTCATGCATGGCTCAAATGCGGCGAAAAGTTTGTTACAGGTAAAAAAGGCTTTCAAAAGTTTACTGTAGTTTCAAGCTTTTCTTGAAACATAAATGTTATAAAGTGAAACATCATATTCGAAAATTAATAGAAGCGGGAGAAAGCCAAACGCTCGATTTCAAATTTGAAATTTCGGATTCCAAAAAAATTGCCAGAACCTTTGTAGCATTTGCCAATACCGGTGGTGGCACTTTGTTAATTGGTGTAAAGGACAATGGGGCTATTGCAGGAGTGCGCTCCGAAGAAGAATATTACATGATCGAAGGAGCTGCCAAAATGTATTGCAAACCAGAAGTCCCGTTTCAAACGCGACGTTGGGATGTCGATGGCAGGACAATCCTGGAGCTCACTATACCTAAAAGCCCTTTAAAACCACACTTTGCGCTTACCGACGACAAAAAATGGATGGTTTATATTCGTGTAAAAGACCAAAACCTTCTTGCCAACAATATTCTGCTCCGGGTATGGCAACAGAAAAAAGATAAAAAAGCAGTATTCCTGGAATATTCTAAAAATGAGAGAACTCTATTATCATATCTCGAAGAAAATCCTTCCATAACAATTTCTAAGTACAGTAAAATTGCAATGATTTCGAGACACGAAGCTGAAAATATACTCGTCAAGCTCATTACGCTGGATATTATTTCTATGGAATTTACCGAGAAACAGGTTTATTACAAATTAAAAAATACAAAGCCCTGAATACCTTCGCGGTTTAGGGGCATTGAATATTAGTAATTTTAGTACGTTTTCACTATTGTCCGGAGAAAATGAAAAATAAATATAAGATTCCTCACACTACGTTTCGTTCAGAATGACAAGCGTTTATGATCTCACCGAAAGTAATCTAAATACTTTTACCGGACAACAGTGTATGTTTTTAATAATAATCCGTTTAAAATTATTTTATGCTTGCTAAAAGAGTATAGCCGACCATCTTCCCTTTTGAATTATAGCTTTCGCTCCTTACAACACCCACATTCTTGGAAATCCATTCTACCCCTTTGCCTGTAGTTGAAACAACAACTTTTGAATCGACATCATAGGTTATTTTTGCACAGTCGAAAGTACCGGCAGGAGTTGTCATACTTTCCAGTTTTTCTACTTTGCGGTTAAATATCCTCACTTTCATCGTCATCATTTTAAACCCCTGGTTGCTGACAACAATCGTCATTTGGCCATCATCCAGAGCATCGCCTGCCTTTAACGTAGCTGGCATGTGCATGGCTTCTGTTTCAATTTTCACTTCCATATCTTTATAGGCATCCATATTAACGCCTTTAAGATAATTGCTCAGATCCATTACAAATTCACCATTCTCGCAGGTAACTGTAAAGTTCGATTTACCCAACGATTTTTCCTTATCGTCGAACACTTCACTTTCAATTTTAACGGCATTTCCACTTACTTCAACAACTTTACTCTTGCCTACTGAGGTTAATTTGTCCTTTTCCGAATACGATTTCATCACAATCTCGGTACCCGTTTTTTTAGGGAAATAATATGTACAGTCCTGGGCTCTGGAAATTTTACCGGCCGATAATAAAAATAATGAAATCAAAATGTAGCTGAAATAGTTTTTCATGACTTGTGGGTTTAATGAGCTAATAAAAATAATAATTTAAAAAGAAAAAAACTAAAAAATTATTCCGCCAGAAAATCCCTGAACCAATACGCTGAATTTTTGGGATATCGTTCTAAAGTTTTAAAATCAACATATATCAATCCAAAACGTGGCCGGTATCCTTCAGCCCATTCAAAATTGTCCATAAGTGTCCATACAAAATATCCTTTAACATTGGCACCTTCCTGTTTAGCTTTAAGTATTTGTTTCAGGTAATCGTTAAAATAAGCAATACGTGAAGTATCGTTAATTTGATTATTTGAAAGAGTATCGTCAAACGCTGCACCATTTTCAGTGATATATATTTCTTTTACCGGGTATTTCGAAAATTGCTGAATGATTTTATAAATACCTTCAGGATGCACTTCCCAACCCATGCTTGTAACAGGATGTTTCAAATGTTTGGAGCTAACGTCGTTTGCCCAGATTATGGGCGGATATAAACTAAACTTGCCAACAATTCTAAAGTAATTTTGAAGTCCAATAAAGTCAAAATCAAACTTAAGTTTTTGTTCATCCCCTTGCTGGATATAGGGTTCCAATCGTTTTAAAAGTGGTAACGATTCTATCGGGTATCCTAAACCCAGGGTTGGTTCAATGAACATCCGGTTAAAAAGTGCATCCAGTCGCTTTGCTGCATTTTCGTGCCTTCCACCTAACTTTTTAGCATCCACATACGAACATGAAAAAGCAGAACCCACCCTGGCATTTTCCACATTGTTCCTGACAATTCGGGCTCCTTCCGATTGAGCTATTGCAGCATGGTGTATTGCAGGCAAATAGTTTTTCAATCCTTTTCTACCGGGAGCATGTTGCCCTGTCATATATCCAAGGGAAGTAAATGCAAAGGGTTCATTTAAAATAATCCAGTTTTTTGCCCTGTCGCCAAATTTGCGGGTACATACATCGCAATATTCCTGAAACCAACTGATGATATCACGATTTGTCCAACCACCCTTATCTTCCAATAACTGTGGCAAATCCCAGTGATAAAGCGTAATCCATGGCTCAATGCCAAGATGAAGGCAAGTATCGATAATTTGATCATAAAAATCTACTCCCTTGTAATTAATTGTACCAATACCTTGAGGCAAAATCCGGGACCATGATAATGAAAACCTGAAATTTTGAAAGTTCAACGATTTTAGAAGTTGAAGATCTTGCGGAAAACGGTTATAAAAATCGCATGCTATATCAGCATTTTCACCTGTTTTAATTTTTCCTTTTAAATGTGAAAATTTATCCCAAATTGATATGCCTTTATTCTCAGAATTCCATCCTCCTTCAATTTGATAGGATGCTGTTGCCGCGCCCCAAGCAAAATCACTTCCAAATAAGGATGAATTAAATTGCTGATCTAAATAATTACCTGCCTGTAATTTGTTTGCATATACCCCTATTCCTAAGGCTGATATAAGTTTAATAAACTCACTTCTGTTCATAACATGATTAAAAAATCAAATATAAGAGTTTTAAAAAGAAATGATTTTTAAACATTCTTGTTAATTATTCATAAAAAAAGACAAATTTGTCTGATATTTGATGCTAAAGAACATTGTTTTAAATTCTTTTCAACTTAATTATTTGGTAATTAATTAAATCGTTTGTTTTTATACATCAATTTTATATCTGATAAAACATTATATATATGAAGCATAATTCGCCTTATTATATTATTTTTGGGAATTTTGTAATAATCTGTATGTCTTAACGAATTATAAATAAAGTAAAATGAGAAAGTTTATTGTTAAAGTAAACAACCAACAGTTTGAGGTGGAATTAGAGGAAGTAAAATCAAGCCGTCAACCTGAAAAGCCAATTGAAAGAATTCCAAAGCCATCTGCTAATGGAAACGTGTCGGTTGCTGCTCCTGTGTCGTCAAATGGAGAAAAGATTAGTGCTCCAATGCCGGGAAATATCATTAAGGTTAATGTAAAAAAGGGCGATACTGTTAAACGTGGTCAGGTATTATTGGTACTTGAAGCTATGAAAATGGAAAATGAAATTAAAGCTCCTGCTGATGGGAAAATAGCTGATATAAAAGTTGAACAAGGTCAATGCATCAGTGCCGGGGATATCATGGTAGTAATTGAATAACAGGTTAAGAAGGATTTGCATTCCTTAATAAATTCTTCTGCCTCAAAAATTTGAAAAATGAAAAAAATTAAAATAACAGAAACAGTTCTAAGGGATGCCCATCAATCCTTAATTGCAACAAGAATGAGGCTCGATGAGATGCTTCCTATACTTGAGCAATTGGACAACATAGGTTATCATTCGTTAGAAGCTTGGGGTGGAGCTACTTTCGATGCTTGTCTCCGGTTCCTGAACGAAGATCCCTGGGATCGGTTAAGAGTAATTAGAAGTAAAGTTAAAAAAACAAAACTTCAGATGTTACTCCGCGGCCAGAATCTTCTGGGTTACAAGCATTATGCTGATGATGTTGTAGAATATTTCATCCAAAAAGCTGTTGCCAATGGAATTGATATTATCAGGATATTCGATGCATTGAATGACCCCCGTAATGTTGAAGATTGTATTAAAGCTTGCAAAAAAGAAGGAGGTCATGCACAGGCAACTGTTTGCTATACAACCAGTCCCGTACACACTCTTGAATTATTTGTGAAAGACGCAAAACGTCTTGAATCAATGGGTGCCGATTCATTATGTATCAAAGACATGGCAGGTTTATTACTTCCATATTCGGCATTTGATATGGTAAAAGCTATCAGGGAAAATGTTAAAATACCTTTAGCCTTACATACTCACTATACCAGTGGTGTTGGCTCAATGACTTATTTAAAAGCTATAGAAGCTGGAATGGACATTGTTGATTGCGCTATTTCGCCATTATCGATGGGCACATCACAACCTCCAACCGAATCGCTTGTTGCTACACTTCAAGGTACAGGATATGATACAGGACTCGATTTGAATGCACTTAGTGATATCGCTGATTATTTCAGGCCTTTGCGCGAAAAATATATCGAAAGCGGATTATTGGATTCGAAAATTTTAGGTGTTGATGTAAATGCACTTAAATATCAGGTTCCCGGTGGTATGCTTTCAAACCTTGTTTCGCAGCTAAAACAATCGAATGCCGGCGACAAATACGAAGAAGTGCTAAAAGAAGTTCCCCGTGTAAGGGAAGATTTTGGTTTTCCTCCGTTAGTTACCCCTACTAGCCAGATTGTAGGCACACAAGCTGTTCTAAATGTATTACTAGGCGAACGGTATAAAATGGTTCCCAAAGAATCTAAAGCATTGGTTAAAGGAGAGTATGGCAAAACACCTGCGGTTATTCCTGATGAAATCATCAAGAAAATTCTGGGCGATGAAAAGCCAATTACTTGCCGTCCGGCCGATTTAATTGAACCTGAACTAGAATCTATCAGAGCTAAGATTCAGGAATATATCATTCAGGATGAGGATGTTTTAACATATGCACTACTTCCACAAGTAGCCGAAACATTTTTCAAAAACCGTAAAAACGGAACTGTTCCGGAACCTGAAGTAAAACCGCAACCTGCTAAAGCAGCTGAACCTCAGGCGAAAACAACTGAAAAGAATGGTGATGCCATCAGCGATAATGTTGTTGCAGCCATAAGTGCTGCGGTTGCAGTATTAGGAGAAGAAAATGGCACACAGTATATGATTAAATCAATAAATCATACCGGTTTTAGTCCATGGAAACTGGCTGGAAGAATCCGAATGTCTTAAACTGTTGTTAAAAAACAAAATGGGTTAAAACAAGAAATTGGTTTAACCCATTTTTTTATATTACAGGAATCAGAATAGTATAAGCTCAAAGTTTATTTTCTTTATCTTTAAAGCTTTTATTGTCAATGACAAATTATAACAATGATAGCCCATTATCTAAAATTAATGGCACAAGGATATTTTTTGCAGTTCTGATAGGATTGGGAATTGTTGCGCTTTTATTGGTAAAAGATTTCAATAAGGAAGCGTTCAAACTCATGCCTTTAACTTACTCCGCAGTTTTATTCCTTGGTTTAGCAATTCTGTTCATGGTTTTCAGGGACTTGGGATACATGATCAGGATCAGGATATTGTCCAAAAACGATTTGAGTTGGCGACAGTCTTTCAGGGTAATTATGCTGTGGGAATTTTCGTCGGCTTTAATGCCTTCGGCGGTGGGAGGAACAACCATTGCCATGATCTTTGTAAATAAGGAGGGTATCAATTTAGGAAGAAGCACTGCTGTTGTCATGGCAACTTCTTTTTTGGATGAACTCTATTTTATTTTAATGTTCCCCCTTTTGTTACTGATCATAAAAGTAAACCGTCTTTTTGATGTAGGAATTGGCGGAGAATTTATTTGGTTTGCCGTTATTGGATATTTCCTCAAGTTGATTTATACTGTTATACTTAGCTATGGCCTTTTTGTAAATCCCAGGGGCCTAAAATGGCTTTTATTATTGCTCTTCAAACTTCCTTTCCTGAGGAAATTTAGATATGGCGCATACATTACCGGTACAGATATTGTTACCAGCTCAACCCAACTTAAACAAGAAAAATTTGGATTTTGGCTGAAAGCATTTATCGCAACATTTTTTTCCTGGACATCGAGATATTGGGTGGTGAATGCATTGATGCTCGCTTTTTTTACTATACCTGACCACTTCCTGCTTTTTGCCCGTCAGTTGGTAATGTCGAACATGATGTTACTTAGTCCCACGCCAGGTGCTAGTGGAGTTTCAGAATATATATTTACGCAATACCTTGGCGACTTGATACCAGTCCAAGCGGCAGTTCTGGGTTCGGTTTCTGTATTGCTTGCATTTTTATGGCGACTAATTAGTTATTACCCATATCTGATAATTGGTGCCCTGATACTTCCCAATTGGTTAAAGATTAGTTTTAGAAGAAAGCACAATAAAAAAACATAACAATAAAAGATTTTCAGCTTTCTTTTATATTCTTAATTTTTTACTAATTTAGATAGATAGTTCACCGCGTAAAAAATGTTGTGGATAAATTTTAAACCTAAAAACAGGGAGCGGTTCCGTTTAAATTATGACAATTACCAATCAGGATTTACTCTTATTCATAAACATATTAAAATCTTCATCGAGCTACGATTTTAGTGAGTATTCTGATAAATCACTTAAACGCAGGCTTGCAAAAGTTCTGATTGATCATAAACTTGATTTAAATGGTTTATTGATACAGTTAAAAAGTAATCCCACCTTTCTGGAACAAGTTGTTAAAGATATTACAGTAAATACCACCGAACTGTTTCGCGACCCTAATATCTGGCAAATACTTAAACATAACGTACTACCCAAATTTAAAAACCAGCAAAACATCAACATTTGGCATGCCGGATGTTCAACCGGTCAGGAAGTTTATTCCATGTTGATGCTGCTGAATGAACTAAATCTCTTCGACAAAACCAAAGTGTATGGTACCGATATTAATAACGACGTATTACAAATAGCCAAAAGAGGAACCTATAAATATCGCTTTAACATTAACTATCTCGATAATTTTGATAAAGCCATAAAGGAAAATCCTTATAATTATGAAGCACTTCAGGATATTCCTTATGAAAAATATTTTACCATCGATAAAGCAAAAGATACCATTAAAATGAACCAGTTTTTGCTGGACAAACCGGTGTTTAAAAAGCATGACCTAGTTAAGGACGGGAATATTTTCTATGTAAAATTTGATTTGATTCTTTGCCGTAACGTAATTATTTATTTTAATTACGAATTACAAAACAAAGTATTTGAATTATTTTACAACAATCTTTACCCAAATGCTTACCAGCTTCTGGGAATGCACGAGTCTATTCTGGGTCCCTATTCGTCACGGTTCGATAAAATGGGCCATTTTTATCAGAAAAAAGAAAATTTTAATTATATGCCTTAATAAAGTGAAAAATGCAATTTTTAAATATTAAAATATTTTCGTTGATCTTGCGCCTTTTCTTGAAAATATGCGTATAAACATGTTCAAAATCAAACCTAATTTTTAAACCCTCAGGCATCCGGAAAATGATTAAGATATTCAGTTCTATAAAGGTTAAGTTAATTGCGATCATTTGTATCATAATAGCTTTATTTTTAGTTTCGTATGTAATGGTTTACAATAGCCGCTATTATGCTCGAAAAATAATATCCCAGTCTGCTATTCTCAAAAATTTACAGCTTAATCCCGAACTTATCCAGTTTCAGCTTAATTCTTTTCTCTACAAAGAAGCTTTGACGGCACATCTTTACGAAACTGAAAAAAGTTCATTACTGGATTCAGTTAAAAGTATTGCAAATACTCAGATTAAATTAATTGACACCCTCAAAACCATTTCTTACCTCGACAATAAACAATTTGCCAATCAATCGAAAGCAATTAAACAGGATATATTCAAATTTCTTAGAGGAAATCAGGTATTGTTTCAAACAATTCTCGAGAGAGGATTTCAACAAACCGGTAAATCAGGAGATTGGTACCGGCAGGGTGAGTTTTTGGAGAATTATATAACAGCTTTAAAGAATCCCGTGCTTTTAAAATCGTGGATTAACATTCGTAAAAATGAGTTTCGTTATAATCTTGATCATAATTACAGTCAAATTGAAGCCCTGAGTGATGAAGCTATAAAATTGAAAGCTGCCATAATTTCCTCACAACCCGATTTGGTTAAAGGTTTATCCGATGCCGACCGTTTAAGGGTAGCTGCCGAAATAGACAAATACATGGAACACGTTGTTTCATTGCAGAATAAGGATAAAGCGCTTGGATTTGGAACCAACGAAGGTTTAATTGGCAATCAGCTTTTGTTGTTAAAAACAATTTCATTAAAATCTAATAACTTAAGCCAAAACATTGCAGAACAAATTGATCAGTTTACCCGGACACAATTTATTTTACGGGTTATGCTTTTATTACTGTTTACTTCTTTTGTATTGTTATTAATTTCAGCATCTTATAAAAATATACTTCACTCAATCAGTTCGATTATCACTTATTTACAGGAACTTGTAAAAGGGAAATTGCCTGAACCTGTGACCCTCGAATCGAAAGACGAACTGAGCAAAGTAGCTGTATTATTAAGTGGCTTTGTTAACAGTATCCGCGAAAAAGTAAAGTTTGCTCAAGGCCTTGAAAACGGCAAAGACATACAGGTGCTTAAACCATTAAGTGACAATGATACTTTGGCAAATGCCCTTTTGGACTTGCAGGTGAGTTTAAAGAAAGCTGCAGAAGAAGATGTGAAATATAAGATTGAAGAAAAGAAAAGAGCATGGTCGAACGAAGGATTAGCTAAATTTTCGGAGATATTACGGTTTCAAACAAGCAACATTGGTGAACTTTCCGATTTAATTACCAAGAACCTGGTAAAATATCTCAATGCTAATCAGGGCGGAATATTTTCATATGTTGACGATACTCCTGAAGATGCCCACCTGGAACTTGTTTCAGCTTTTGCTTTCGACAGAAAAAAATACATAACTAAACGTGTTGATCTTGGTGAAGGCCTTGTAGGTACTTGTGCACAGGAAAAACTTACCATTTTTATGACTGATATACCCGAAGGTTATATCTCTGTCACTTCAGGATTAGGTGAAGCAAATCCCCGCAGTTTGCTTATTGTCCCTTTGAAAACTGAAGAAAATATTTACGGGATAATAGAAATAGCATCATTCAATATACTAGAGTTTCACGAAATTGAATTTGTTGAAAAGCTTGCCGAAAGCATAGCTTCTACATTTGCTTCCCTGAAAATAAATGTTCATACAACTCAATTGCTTGAACAGTCGAGAAAGCAAGCTGAAGAAATGGCTCAGCAGGAAGAAGAAATGCGTCAGAATCTGGAAGAACTGCAGGCCACACAGGAAGAAGCTGCCCGTAAAGAAGCAGAGGTCATGAGCATTATCAGTGCCATTGACAATTCATCGATGATGATGGAATTAGATATGGACGGAAAAATAATTGAAGTAAACAGCAAATATTGCTCGGTTATAAAATGCTTCCACGAAGACTTAACTGGCAAAAACCTAAGAGCTATATGCTATTTTAATCCTCAAACCGAAGATTATAACATTCTTTGGTCCGAACTTCGAAATGGCCGCAGTGTGATCAGGGAAGAAGAAGTTCATTTCAATAATAAAACCTTTTTCCTTACCCAAAATTATAGCCCAATTTACGATCAGGACCGCAATCCATATAAAATACTTGTTATTGCATCCAACAACACCGAAACTATTCATCTTGAAGAAAATGTATCCGGGCTGCATCAGCAATTAAACATGAAAAGCCAGGAATTATCAGGTATTATCGACATTTTAAATAAAGCAGTAATTTTTGCTGAACTTACTCCCGAAGGGACAATTTTGCGGGCGAATAAAAACTACCTTGAAGTTACCGGATACCTCGAAAAAGAAGTTATAAGTAAAAATGCCAGGTTCTTCCTTAAACCGGAAGAATTAAAGCAATTTGATCTGATTTGGGCTGAAGTTGAAAAAGGCAAAGAACATACCGGTGTTGTTCGCCGAACAAAACCTACAGGTGAGGAATACTGGCTAATGTCGGCTGCAATTCCTTCAATGGACGAAAAAGGCCAGGTTAAAAAAATATACTTCATTGCACAGGATATCACTGAGAAAAAATTAAAATACCAGGTGTTGGAAGAAGCGAATAAAGAAATAAAGCGGTTAAAAGCTTTATATGAAAATAATAACTTAAAAGATTAATTATAAATGACAGAAATCGGGATTGTTGATACCAGAAATATCATCAAACTGATACAGGAAAAATATGCTTTCGATTTTTCCGACTTTGCTTTAACATCGTTAAAGCGACGCTTGGAATATATTTTACAGCTCCGGAACCTGAAACATCCCGATTTACTTTTAAGCCGATTGAACGACAGCAACGAATTTTTTGAACAACTACTCGACGATATTTGCGTCCCTTCAACCGAAATGTTTCGCGACCCGTCGCTTTGGCGTTTATTGCGCGACGAAATTTTACCGCGCTTGTGCAAAGAAACACCAAAATTTAAAATATGGTTACCGGGATCTGTGTCGGGCGACGAACTTTATTCGCTATGCATCATTTTAAAAGAACTCGACCTGTTGGACAAAGTACAAATACAAGCATCGTGTATCAGCAAAAAAAGCATCGACTTTATAACTACCGGCGTTTTGCGTGCCTCGAAAGTTGAAGTGAGCGAAGAAAATTATGAGCGGATTAATGGAAAGGGAAAATTTCAGGACTATTACAAAATTGTAAATGGTGTTGTTTATCGCGATACCAGCTTAATCAAAAATGTAACCTTCGACACCCAGAAAATAGATCTCGATTCACCACCATCGGGTATTAAACTGGTGTTATACAGGAATAAAATGATTTATTTTAACCCCACGCTACAGATAAAAATTCTTAAAAATATATATGCCAGTTTAATGGCAGGCGGACATTTGATAATTGGAATTAAAGAACTTTTAGCT
>Ga0136636_10001575_pt1 | contig 13410 bp, 12 predicted proteins | sample AntDrymUQ8522106_2_FD_104653 | JGI IMG/M metagenome (GOLD analysis project Ga0136636, IMG submission 104653) | Polar desert sand microbial communities from Dry Valleys, Antarctica - metaG UQ852 (21.06) | ecosystem: Environmental > Terrestrial > Soil > Desert | place: Antarctica: Dry Valley... | reverse complement strand
TCGGGACAAAAGAACCGGAATCTTCCATTCTATCCATTGAACTATAGGGCCGGTTTTGAAATGCAAATGTAGGTTTTTTTTGAAATTATCTATTAAGACGTTCCAAGAAATACTAAGTGGTGACCCTACCGGGATTACTCAACACATAGCTGTGTGGTGAGCTCCTCTCCCTATGCATATCGGGATCGTCGGTTATGCTTTGCCTTTGGCGTTATTAACCAGCTGCTCCAAAACGACAAAAAGTAATAATAGTATAAGAGAAAAGATTTTAAAAGGCCTGGACCTAACACACAAAAGGTCAATCCAATCTAAAAAGGATCATAATCTTGATATCGTTATTTCTGACCATGGCAAAATTGTCAGACTTCTTGCAAAGGATTTATAGTTTATTTCCCCTTCTTATCAATCCCCTCCAACTCCTCAATCCCAATCTGCTTCGATATATTCGATAGACTCTTCATATCCAAATCTCCTTGTATCGAAATCAAGGAATTGCCTCCGGGTCCTCCAGTAATAACAAGCAGTTCAGTGATTATATCGCCCTTCTGCTTTATCAGGAATTTGGTCATGTCCTGACCTTCCTTTACAACCATCAACTCTTCAAATCCCGATAAATCGAGCTTTTTGCTGAGCTCTGCATAGAAATTTACGCTAAGGTTTAATACTGAATCTTCAACGGAAAGTATTCGGATGGATTTCAATTTACTGATTACATTTCCCGCTGCATTTTTTTCTGCTTCTTCCCCTGCAAACATGCTAAACATCTTTCCTGAAATGGTAACTACTGTACACCCTTCCTTTTCGGAATATTTATTGAACATGTCATCAATGGCAGAGTTCTGTGCCTGCACAACCAACATCAGGCAAAGAACAACGAATGCTAGAATTATCTTTTTCATATATTCTGTTTTTTAATATTTCTTGTTCTTAACGCTTTTTGTAGCTCCATCAAGCCTTTCAAGACTTTTAAGGTTTTTCGAGACAATGCCGGTGGATTTATTTATTGCCGAAAAGCCTTTTGTTGTCATAATCCGAATTTTACCCACTGGCTCAAGTGCCATTTCTGCTTTATTCATTTTGGAAGATACTTCAAAAAGTATTTTACGGGTTTCCAAATACGCAATTTTTGGGTCTGTGAATGTATCTTTGGGTTGCAAATCCCTTGATAAAAAGAAATAAGAACCAAAAAGTATCAGTATGCTGGCTGCCGCACCAACCAATGGATACAGATATCTCCGGATCAAAAACTTTTCCTCAATGATTTCAGCACCATCAAGTCCTGCCATAATTCTTGCCTCAAAATCTACTGAAGGCTCAGGCACATTTCTGGCTGAACGGTAATATGCGAAAATTTCATGCTCAGCTTCATAGCCTTCATGGATTGTATCAACGCCAAAGTAATCGCATAGGAGGTTTTCTTCTTCCTCGCTGCTCCTTCCGCTATAATACTTATCGAGTAATCGGTTTAATTCCTCCGGATTCATAGTGGTATTTATTGTATTCATCACGTATCATCTTCCTCGCTCTCGAAAGTGTAACCCGCAATGTGTTAACACTTTGTCCAGTCTTTTCTGCTATTTCCTCATAACTAAAATCATCAATATGCCTATAAACAATTATACTCTGAAACGCTTCAGGTAATGTCTCAATTATCTTGTGCAAAATTTCATTCGATTCCTTGTTTTCTATCTCTTCCAGGGGAGATGCATCTGAACTGATCCTGAATTCCCGATTAGAAATTACCTCAACCGGCGTCCGTTTGCGTTTTCTAACCTGATCGATGCAAAAATTTTTCGTCATGGTAGTTGCCAAAGCTTCAATACTATTGTATTCCTGTAACTTATCCCCCATCTTCCAGAGCTTAATGAAAATCTCCTGAACAGCATCCTCTGCCTCCTCCTGATTTCCAAGAATTCGGAATGCATAGCCGTAAAGTTTCCGGCTCAGCTCATGTACAAGTTCATTAAATTCTGCTCTGCTCATTATTTCTGAAGACAAGAGTTTCAGTAATTGTAAAGATAAATTTTAATTCAATGTCGTTTACTTAAGCCTGAAATATAAGATTTTATGCAACTGCCCAGGTTTTTTTGTCTGTAGATTTTTATATTTAAAGTGACTCTGTGTAAAAAATAAGTCACACAGAGTTGCACAGAGGCTAAAGCACCTTATTTACTGTCTGAAAACAAATCCGCACCATGATTTTTCTTTACATCACCTGAAAACTTCTGTGCATCTTCGAAACTCATGTTCCCTTTAATCTGAATCAAGGCATTATCTTCTCCTCCAGAAATTAACAGAAATTCCTTAAAGTTTTTCCCTTCAGTCCGAACCAGCATTCTCACATCCTGATTGGCTTCTTTAACTCTCATAAACTCCTCATAAAGACTCAGATCAATGTCTTTAATAACCAGATCATAAAAGTTGCCTGCATTTAGATTATTATCTTCCTGAGATAAAATTCTGATCTCCGTAATATCAGCAGGCATAGGGCTTTCAGAATCACTATGACAAGCAAACTTAAGCAGATTCCCATTAATGGTTAAGGTAGTAAAACCGTCATTCCCGGCATATTTCTCGAACAATGCATCGATTGATTTCTGAGCAAAAACTGCAGTTCCAAATGCAGATAAGAAAACAACTAAAAGTAAATTTTTCATGGCTTATTTATTAAATTAATATTCAGTTTTAAATACAAGACGCAGCAACTCAATTTTCATTACAAGAAAAATTGAAATTTGAAATAAAATTTAGGCTAGCCACATTATTATGTTTTCCGGCACATACTATTTTTTGACTCTGTGCTCTGTGTCCATGTGATATTAATTTTTTTTACACAGAGGCCCAAAGAGTAGTCACAGCGGGACACGGAGAAATATTTGATTTCGTCAAATATTTGTTTTTCTAGGATTACTTATTAATTATAATGTTCCGTTACTCAAAAACGACAATAAAAGGTATAGATATTAACCTCTGTGCTATTCTCTGTGACTACTCTGTGGCCCTCTGTGTAATAGCAATTTCACGAGGTTGCTTAATCCCAATGCTCAATGACTCTGTTTTTTTAATATCTTTACACCCTTTAAAATACAAGCCTTCGGGTATAGTTGCAAATTCAGGTATTTTCGATGAACAAGTTTATAACAAGGCTCATTTATCACTTCAACCGCCTCAACCCGGTTGCGCTTATGGTGGTTGTTCTGAGCGTGTTCTACATAGGATTTCAACCGGGTTTTAATGAGGAGGTGTATTTTGCCTTCTCAAAAGCTTATGTCGATCCGCAATGGATCCCAAATTCCACCCTATTCACCGATTTCGCAGGCACTCGAATACTTTTTCAGCTAATCTTTGGATGGATTCTTAAATTTTTAAGTTTTGAACATCTGGCATTTTTCGGCCGACTCCTAGGCTATATTCTACTTGCAATTCCCTTTGTTGCCATTGCAAAACATCTGAAAATTAACAACATAGTTCTGATCTTTTGGCTAACTGTATTTTTTATCCCTCAGCAGAATTTTTTTGCCGGGGAATGGGTTTTCGGGGGATTTGAAACCAAAACCATTGCCTACGTTTTTGTGTTTTGGAGTATTTATTTTCTCCTTAAAGAAAAATTTCTTTCTGCTGTTCTTACTGCCGCCTTCTCAATCTACTGGCACATGCTTGTTGGCGGTTGGTATACCTTGTATGTCTTTATTTACCTTTTAATTACCATAGGAAAACAGAAAAGGTTTTATATCTATTGGCTCTATGCAGGATTGCTCCTATTGCCTTTTGTTATTTATCTCTACCAGGGACTAATGTCGGGAAACGAAAATGTAATAAATGGAGTAAATATTGGCAGGCTTTACGCATACGACAGAAATCCTCACCACATCGGACTTGTAAAAAGCTGGGATTACTTTATTCACCGCCACGCAGGTAAAGTAGGAATGGCCATTATAGCATATATTCTTGCGATTTTCGTTTACCGGAAGCAAATCCTTCTAAAATACAAATGGATCAATACTTTTCTAATCATCATTCTATCGCAAAATCTTCTTTTTTTGATAGTTGCACTGTTTGATACCAACGGTTTCATTGCAAAATTTTATCCCTGGCGGGGAAGTACTCTGGCAATGCTTTTCTTCCAGATTGCAACACTCATCATGCTTCGGTATGTGTGGATGCCGCCGGTTTATCGCTTTCTGAAAAGGAAGTTTCAAATGCCAGGAATAAAAATTTTCTATTCTGCAAACATGAGTCTAGCTCTTCTTCTGTGTATGGTGATTCTCACGTTCAAAATTGCGGAAAGACTCGAAACAGCAAAATCTGTAAAGCCCGGCTGGATTGAGCTTGACGCCCTAGCCCAAAATCTCAAAGATGTCTCAAAACCCACTGATATTTTCATGCTTTTCGGTGATGAAAATTTCTACAATGTGGCCATCCCCCGAAAAGCGGAAAGGGATATTTATTATATGTTCCGAATAATTCCCTCTCAGACACCCGTAATCTACGACTGGTATTGCAGAGGTCTTGAGCAGGATAAGGCGAAGAATGATATTAACTACCTCGTGAACAGCGGATTGGATAATAAAATAAATTTCATCGTGAGTACTTATGATGTGGAAACTCCAATTCTCCAACAAGTCTATAAATCTCAAAATTATAGGATATACAAAATTGTACATTGAGATAAAAAATCACAACAAAAAATATGGATTACAATTTCAAGGAAATCGAGCAGAAATGGCAGAAAGCGTGGAAAGAAAATCGCACTTACAGAGTTATTGTTGATCACAACAAACCAAAATACTATGTCCTGGATATGTTTCCATATCCTTCAGGAGCCGGACTTCACGTAGGCCATCCTCTCGGTTACATTGCTTCGGATATTTACACTCGTTACAAGCGTCTCAAGGGATTCAATGTTCTGCATCCCATGGGATATGACGCTTTTGGCTTACCCGCTGAACAATATGCCATTCAAACCGGACAACATCCTGCCGTTACTACCGACCAGAATATTAAGCGGTACAGGCAACAAATGGATAAAATCGGCTTTTCTTACGACTGGGAACGAGAGTTCAGAACCTCTGATCCAGAATATTACAAATGGACGCAGTGGGCTTTCATTGAAATGTTTCATCATTATTACAACTTAAAATCCGATAAAGCTGAATCAATCATTTCGCTTGAAAAATATTTCGCAACACATGGAACAGAAGGCCTTGAAGCCGTTTGCAATGCGAAACAAAAGTTTTCCGCTACCGAATGGAATGGATGGGACGAAAAAACAAAACAGGAAACTCTTCTCAATTACCGCCTTGCATACCGCGCTGAAACACTTGTAAACTGGTGTCCTGCTTTAGGTACCGTACTTGCCAATGACGAGGTTAAAGAGGGAGTTTCTGTTCGTGGCGGACATCCTGTTGAACAAAAGAAAATGCAACAATGGCTGCTGCGTGTTACGGCCTATGCAGAAAGACTTCTAAACGGCCTCGATAAACTCGAATGGTCTGAATCGCTCAAAGAAATTCAACGTAACTGGATTGGTCGATCAGAAGGTGCGGAAATGCTTTTTGATCTGGAGAATTCCAACGTTAAAATGGAAATTTTCACCACCCGTCCTGATACATTATTCGGTGTAACCTTTATGGTACTTGCTCCGGAAAGCGACCTGACTGCTCTTCTCACAACTCCCCAGAGAAAAAAAGAAGTGGAAGAGTACATCGCTTACACAAAAAAACGTTCCGAGAGAGAAAGAATGACCGAGGCGAAAAAAATTACCGGCGTTTTCACCGGCTCCTATGCCATTCATCCTTTTACGGGCGAAAAACTTCCGGTGTGGATTTCGGAATATGTGCTTATAAGCTATGGAACCGGCGCCATTATGGCCGTTCCAGCACATGACGAAAGAGACTACGCATTTGCCAAACACTTCAATCTGCCTATCCGTGAGGTTATTGCCGGAGGAGATATTTCTGAAGCAGCCTTTGAGGCAAAAGATGGACTCGTGATAAATTCGGAACCTATCAATGGAATGCGGGTTCCTGAAGCAATCAAAAAAATGCTTAGTGAGATCGAGAACAGAAAAATCGGTAACCGCAAAGTGAATTACCGTCTTCGTGATGCAATCTTCAGCCGTCAGCGCTATTGGGGCGAGCCATTTCCTATTTATTATAAAGATGGACTTCCTTATACTTTGAAAATCGATGATTTGCCTCTGGAACTCCCTGAAATAGATGCTTTCAAACCAACGGAAGATGGCGATCCCCCCTTAGGAAGAGCTGAGAAGTGGGAAAACAGCGAAGGGTATAAATATGAAATGAGCACCATGCCCGGATTCGCAGGTTCATCAGCGTATTACCTGCGCTACATGGATCCGAGGAACAACAACGAACTTGTATCCCGCAAAGCCAATGAATACTGGCAGGATGTGGATTTATATATCGGGGGAATTGAACATGCAACCGGACACCTTATATATAGTCGTTTTTGGAATAAGTTTCTCTTCGACCTCGGGAAAGTATGTAAAGACGAGGCTTTCAAGAAGCTGGTTAATCAGGGAATGATTCAAGGTCGGTCGAATTTTGTGTATCGCATAAAAAACAGCAATAAATTTGTTTCTCTAAACCTGAAAAATCAGTACGAAGTAACTGAATTACACGCTGATGTAAACATTGTGCACAACGATGTTTTGGATATTGAAGCGTTTAAAAAATGGAATCCTGATTATGCCAATGCTGAATTTATTCTGGAAAACGGAAAATATATCTGCGGATGGGCTGTGGAAAAAATGTCGAAATCGATGTACAATGTTGTAAATCCTGATGACATTATCGAAACCTACGGTGCCGACACACTTCGCATGTACGAAATGTTCCTTGGACCTCTTGAGCAATCGAAACCATGGGACACCAACGGTATCGACGGCGTTTCAAAATTTCTAAGAAAATTCTGGAAAATGTACCTCAACGAAGAGGGTTCATTAAAAATTTCCGATGAAGCGGCTTCCGGTGATGAACTTAAAATCCTTCATAAAACCATTAAGAAAATCAGTTCCGATATCGAGAAATTCTCCTTCAACACTTCCGTTTCTGAGTTTATGATTTGTCTGAACAGCCTGAATGATCTGAAGTGCAGCAAACGTGCCATTCTGGAACCTTTGCTGATCCTGCTGGCTCCCTTTGCCCCTCATATCTCCGAAGAAATTTGGGAAAGCCTGGGATATAAAACCAGCATTTTCGACGCAAGTCTGCCTGAGGTAAATGAAGCATATCTCGTTGAAAATGAATTCGATTACCCGGTTTCAATTAACGGCAAAATGAGGGTTAAAATCCTTCTCCCACTCGACATGAGTAATGAGGAGATCGAAAAGCAGGTCCTTGCCAACGAAACAACTGTCAAGTGGCTGGAAGGCAAACCGCTCAAGAAGATCATTATTGTAAAAGGAAAAATTATTAATCTGGTCGTCTGATCCTCAGAAATGAAAAAAATCAATTTAGAATTTATTATTGTTGCCCTTGTCGTTGTCTTAAGCGTGGTGATTGCCTGGTTTTTTTCCGGCACACCATCCTACAAAAAGCAACTTACCAACATCCCGGATTCTGTTTCTACACCTCTGGAAATACCGAGTTTATATGGTCTTCCTGTTGATTCTTTTCTTATCGGGGGAGGGAAAGTCAGAACCGATATGATGTTAGCCGGATTACTTAATAATCTTGGGGTTTCGGGGGATGTTATTAATCGCCTGATGCAAAAAACCGAAACAGTTTTTGATGTCCGAAAATTCAAAGCCGGCAACAAATACCAAACATTTAGCAGTCTCGACAGCATTCACCAACTTAACTATTTTGTGTATGAAAAGGACGCTGTGAATTTCATCGTATTTAAAGTAAGCGATAGTCTTGAGGTTTGGAACGGAGTAAAGCAAATTGATACTCTGAGAAATACATTTTCAGGAAGGATACAGTCATCGCTTTGGAATACCTTTGCCGATAGAGGTTCCAATCCCATGATGGCCAATGAATTATCGGAAATATATGCCTGGACTATTGACTTTTTTGGATTACAAGTTGGCGATAGTCTAAAAGTGATCTATGATGAATACTTTGTTGATTCAGTTTCAATAGGGATTGGTAAAATTCACGGAGCATGGTTTCGTAGCATGAATACTGATTTCTGGGCAGTACCTTTCGTTCAGGACAGTTTCGAAAGCTACTATGACGATAAGGGACAGAGTCTGCGAAAAGCCTTTCTAAAAGCTCCCCTGAGATTCTCTAGAATCAGCAGCCGGTTCTCAAATTCCAGAATGCATCCTGTTTTGAAGATTCGCCGGCCTCATCATGGAGTTGATTACGCTGCACCTGTGGGAACACCGGTGTATTCAATAGGTGATGGAGTAGTTATTCAAACGGGATATAATGGTGGAGCAGGAAACATGGTAAAAATAAAACACAATTCTGTTTACTCCACAGTATATATGCACCTTAGCAAATATGCAAGCGGAATCAGGCAGGGTGGCTACGTAAAACAGGGCGATGTAATTGGTTATGTAGGCAGTACAGGCCTTTCCACTGGCCCGCATCTTGATTTCCGCTTCTATAAAAATGGTAGTCCGGTAGATCCTTTAAAAGTCGAAGCTCCCTCGGTAGATCCGATTAAAAAGGAAAACATCGACTCTTTTAATATTGTGAAGCAATCAGTAATGAAAAGCCTTTCAGGATTTTAGAGTTGTTTTATATTGAGGTTACCACCGATTCAATAACCTTCGGGAAATGCAGGTATTCCAGTTCATGGACCTTTTCAGCCAGACTTTCGGGGCTATCATTCTCGTCAATCGCGCATTTAGCCTGAAAGATAATATCTCCTGCATCATACTCTTCATTAACAAAATGAATGGTAATCCCTGATTCTTTTTCCTTGTTATCAATTACCGATTGATGAACTTTTGATCCATACATTCCTTTTCCGCCATATTTTGGAAGAAGTGCCGGATGAATATTTATGATGCGTTTTGGGAAACTTTTTAAAAGATTCGACGGAATTAACCATAAAAAACCTGCAAGGACGACAAAATCTATCCCTTTTTCGATTAAGAGTTCAGGTATCCTGTTTGTATCATAAAATTCCTCTCTGGTAAAGATATGGCAGGGGATTCCAAGGTTTTTTGCCCTGTCAATTACCATGGCATCCGGTTTATTCGTCAGAAAGAATGAAACCTCCACGGAAGGATGTCTGTTAAAAAATCGACTAATGTTCTCTGCATTCGATCCGGAACCGGATGCAAATATAGCTATACTCTTCTTTTTCATTTAGTTATAACTTAATAAATTATGTATATTTTTCGAACGGCTCTTTGGTTTTTTAATCCAAAAATCCTTTTTTTTACCTAATTAAGAAAATATTTCCGTCAATTTAATGAAAGTTTTATTTGTTTTTCAATGATTATTGCATTTCTTTGCAACTTCAAAAATAATCTTAATTATTAATTAAATTTTACAGCTATGTCTGATATTGCATCAAGAGTTAAAGCTATCATCGTTGACAAATTAGGTGTTGATGAGAACGAAGTTACCCCGGAAGCAAGCTTCACGAATGATTTGGGCGCAGATTCTCTTGACACTGTTGAATTGATCATGGAGTTTGAAAAAGAATTCAATATTGGAATTCCCGATGATCAAGCTGAGAATATTGGTACTGTTGGTGACGCTATTAAATACATTGAGGCTAACGCAAAATAATTTTTGCATTTAAATTTTTTCTAGTATGGAATTAAAACGGGTAGTAGTAACAGGACTAGGTGCATTAACTCCAATAGGTAATACTGTTGATGAGTTTTGGGATAATCTGGTCGCAGGCGTCAGTGGCGCTGCTCCTATTACCCGTTTTAATACCGAAAGATTTAAAACAAAGTTTGCCTGCGAGGTCAAGAATTTTGATCCCTCGCTGTATTTCGACAGGAAAGAAATGCGTAAACTTGATCCGTATGCACAGTTTGCAATTGTTGCTGCAGATCAGGCCATTGTTGATTCAGGTCTTGACCTGACTAAGACCGACACTGATAATGTTGGTGTTATCTGGGCATCCGGAATTGGCGGTATCGAAACATTTATGGAAGAAATGAGGAGTTATGCCAACGGAGACGGTTCTCCCAGGTTTAGCCCCTTCTTTATTCCTAAAATGATCTCCGATATTGCTGCAGGACACATTTCTATTAAATATGGTTTCCGCGGTCCTAACTACGGAACTGTTGCAGCCTGTGCTTCATCAAATAATGCAATTATTGATGCCCTTAATCTGATCAGACTTGGCAAAGCTATAATATTTGTTGCCGGTGGATCAGAAGCAGCCATCAACGAAGCCGGAATGGGCGGTTTTAATAGCATGCAGGCAATCTCCGCCAATAATGAAAACTATAAGTCAGCAAGCCGTCCTTTCGACGTAAGCCGCGATGGTTTTGTTATGGGAGAAGGCGCCGGTGCTCTTATTCTGGAAGAATACGAACATGCAAAAGCTAGAGGTGCTAAAATCTATGCCGAATTAGTTGGTGGTGGTTTATCAGCCGATGCGTACCATTTAACTGCTCCACATCCTGAAGGACTTGGTGCTCGCCTTGTTATGGAAAGGGCAATCAACGATGCAGGTATTAAACCTGAAGATGTTGATTATATTAATGTTCATGGAACCTCTACTCCTCTTGGAGATATCTCAGAAACAATGGCAATCAAGACAATTTTTGGAGATCATGCCTATAAACTCAACATCAGTGCAACAAAATCAATGACAGGCCACCTTCTTGGCGCTGCCGGTGCTGTTGAAGCTATCGCTGCTGTTCTTGCAACAAAATACGATATTGTTCCACCAACAATAAATCTGGTTAACCTCGATCCTCAAATCGATCCAAACCTTAACCTCACTGCTGGTGTTGCTCAAAAGAGAATTGTAAATTACGCACAGAATAATACTTTTGGTTTCGGTGGGCACAATACCTCGACAATCTTTAAAAAGTTAAGCTAAATCTGGTGTTATACTCACTCAGATCTTATCTGGTTTCTCCATTTTATCGCAATAAAAAGCTTGCTTCATCTCTGGTGAGAATACTTGGTTTTATGCCTACTCACATGAAACTCTATGAGATGGCCTTTATCCATAAATCTGCATCCCTCATCTTACCTGACGGAACCACAATAAATAACGAACGGCTCGAATACCTAGGCGATGCAATTCTGGATGCAATTGTTGCCGATTACCTCTTTCGAAATTATCCCGGCGAAGATGAAGGATTTCTGACGAAGATGAGATCCAAAATGGTAAAACGAAAACATCTCAATTTACTGGCTATGCGACTGGGAATCGATAAAATGATGGTGGCCCAGACAAATCCCGTAAATGTTTCGAAACACCTCTATGGCAACGCTTTTGAAGCTCTAGTTGGAGCAATCTACCTCGATAAGGGATACTCAAAGACCAGCAAATTTATTGAGCAGATTATCAAAAGATATGTGAATCTGGAACGTTTACTAAGAACTGACACCGATTACAAAAGTCAACTTATCGAATGGGCTCAGAAATATAAACAGGAAATTATATTTGAAAGCAGGGAAGAAATAAAAACAAACAGCCATTTACCCCTTTTTATTACCCTTGTAAAAATTGCTGGTGAAATCGTAGGCCGTGGTCTTGGCAATTCCAAAAAAGATTCTGAACAGAAAGCCGCAAAAATGGGACTCGAAAATTTACTTAAAGTCTGACTTTTTTTATTTTTCCGATTTTCTTATACCTTCGTATGCATAACCTTTCCCAAATTGGCACTGCAACGACACAAACTTTTATATAAGCAGAATTTTGATTTCCTTCTCTTTGGACTCGCATCTCATGAGAACGATTACAGACTGGTGTGGAATATAAACCAGACATTCAGCTTTAATTTTGAAAGGGGAAACAGCCATAAACTGTTCTCAAAGAAAGCGGGTAAAGAGCTTGAATTCCCTTTATACACCTATGATGATGAAGATACATATTATCTGTATCAACTCCTATCAAATAAATGCGAAGATGGAGTGCTATTGGAAGAACTGAAGAATATAGATTATCTGATTATGATTCAGGGGGATTTTACCGAAGCATTCTCCAATGGATTTCAGAATAGACTTAAAAAGCTTGAATGCGTGCAGGGAGTATTTAAAATCGATCCTTCTAGTCTCAAAAACAGGGAAAACCTTGTATTTTGATAATTCTCTCCCCTTCAAAATATTAAAAAAACCACACCACCAACGGATAAACCGTCGACCAGATGGGAACATCCATATAAGTCTGGTATCCTTCTTTATAAAGCTTCTCAATCACCACACCTTGCGGAATCAGAGGCTGATACATTTTTTTGTAGAATGGAAAAATCCTTAATATAAAATCCAAAACCATATCTCCAAAAATCAACAATACCACAAGATAAAACGGAGTATATAACTGAGATTCAAGGATAAAACCAGGATATAATGTTGATTGAGAAATGATCACCAACATCCAAAGCAGGATTTTTATAAGAAGAAAATAATTGAGCAAATAAGACACTTTTGAATGCGTTTTGCTAAATCTTAGAAAAATAAACGATAAAATAACGCCCAAAAACAAGCCAAAAATGAATTTCCAGATAAAATCAGGAAAAGGAACAAAAATCAGACTTAAAATCAGACTGAATATTTTTATAAGCGATTCAACAAAATGCATCTTCCGTGCTTTTACACTTCTGGGTATTACAAGCTCTTTTATCTTTCTCTTATAAGCCACTTTATGCTGATATACCCCTTCATTCTGAAATAGAATGTCTCTGATTTTATGAAACGAAATGGTATGTGGGCGGGCGTTTGCTTTTTCACCGTTGCAATAATAACAATCATTGACAGGGTTTTCTGTAATTGAAGCAAAGTCAAATATTTTAAAAATGTCTTTAATTTTCCAATTAAATTTCCCCAGCTTAAACCAAGTTTTTCTGTAACCGTAAACATAAAGCAGGATAAAACCTCCGATAATCCAGAAGAAGCCAAGTGCAAAGAACATTCCCACTTCGTCAATAATTGCAACATAAACTGGCAAGGCAATTAAAAATAGTGCGATAGGAATGGCCAGAATTCTCCCCAGATAATTAAAAAACAAAAAAACATCTCTCCATCCACTTTGCTCGAAAAGCTCTTTTTCAGCTTTCATTTTCTCATACTTAACCCTTGCCCTCGCAGACGCTGCGGCTCTTGCCTCACGAATCACATCTTCATAAGAGTATCCGTTTTCTTCCGGCCCGTCTTGTGAATTTGTATGAATTCTTGTCTGGTGGCTGATATGGCGCAGGAGTACTTCATAAGCTTCGCACAATTCCTGAAAACGCTCAGTGGCATCAGGTGCATGGTTTACATCAGGATGAAGCTTAAGTGCAAGTTG
>Ga0136636_10001574_pt1 | contig 13414 bp, 11 predicted proteins | sample AntDrymUQ8522106_2_FD_104653 | JGI IMG/M metagenome (GOLD analysis project Ga0136636, IMG submission 104653) | Polar desert sand microbial communities from Dry Valleys, Antarctica - metaG UQ852 (21.06) | ecosystem: Environmental > Terrestrial > Soil > Desert | place: Antarctica: Dry Valley... | reverse complement strand
TAAAGGATGATTTTATTGTCCTTTTTTGAATTGACTCCTTTGCCTTTTCAATTGAACTTATCACGCTGTTTAAATGACTAAAAATAAAAAAAATGGTTACATCCGTAACAATAGCAGGTTATTTACTAACTGTAATAATTGTGATTCCTCTTTTCTATTCGGGGAGGTCTGGTTGCGTCAATGTAGCAAAAATTAAATCCATAAAAAATAAATACAGCCGAAACTATCAATTAAAATTTGCGTTAACGGAAGCGCTAAACAAAAAGGTTAGGGGTAAAAATTAAAAAAAAGGTTTCCTATTACTGGATTTTAACTCGACACCCAAAATAGCGAACTTCATAAAATTAAATACATTCAAACCAGTACAATAGCATTGATCACTGAAAACGGTACCAACGCCACCCATTGAAAAGCATTAGAATTTCACAATAAAGAAAATAACATAACAGATTTCGCTTTATTTTATGCAATTGAAAACGATCAAATGGGACTACTCCGTTTACTTGAAAACCATTAATTAACAAAAAAATGGAAAAAAATTATTGAAAGTTATCTCTACAACTATAATTAAGTAGTTTTCATTAGAGGGATTCCGTTGAGTCTCTTGTTTTGCGCCGTTTTTAATATGATAATTATCATTTTACATCTTTAGACTTAATAGTACTTTTGGTCATACTAAACCCTTTTACTATGAAACATTCTTTAATTCAAAAATACAATGTTCCCGGACCTCGATACACTAGTTATCCTACGGTGCCCTATTGGGATGAAGTTGATTTTTCATACGAGGTGTGGACAGCAACTCTAAAAAAATCATTTATAGAAAGCAATGGACCAGAAGGCATTAGTCTTTATATTCATTTGCCTTTTTGCGAAAGCTTATGCACTTTTTGTGGCTGCAACAAGCGCATCACAAAAAACCACAGCGTAGAACATCCTTACATCGAAGCAGTATTGAAAGAATGGGCCATTTACTGTAAAATCCTTGGAGAAAAACCAAGTATAAAAGAAATCCATTTAGGCGGCGGTACTCCTACTTTTTTCTCCACTAAAAACTTAGAAGACTTAATAAACGGTATTTTCACTTATGCCACGAAAGCGCCTAATTATGAATTTAGTTTTGAAGGACATCCTAACAATACCTCTCACGAACATTTGCAAAAGCTATATGATTTAGGTTTTAGAAGAGTGAGCTTTGGCGTACAGGATTACTCCGTAAAGGTTCAAAAAGCAATTCATAGAGAACAGCCCTTCCATAATGTTGCAAAAGTGACGTTTTGGGCTAGAGAAATTGGGTATACTTCTATTGGCCACGATATTATTTTTGGTTTGCCGTTTCAGGAAGTCGAAGATATTGTTGATACCATTGAGAAAACAAAATCACTACAGCCGGATCGATTGGCGTTTTATAGTTATGCTCATGTTCCTTGGATTAAAGGAAATGGACAACGCGGATTTAAAGATGAGGACATTCCAAAAGACGACAAAAAAAGAATGTTATATGAAACTGGTAAAAAATTACTTTTCGAAAACGGCTATCATGAAATTGGAATGGATCATTTTGCCTTAGAAACGGACAGTTTGTATGAAGCATTTCAAAATGGCACACTCCATCGCAATTTTATGGGATACAGTTCCTCTAAAACGCAGTTGATGATTGGCTTAGGTGTTTCAGCTATTAGTGATAGTTGGTACAGTTTTGCTCAAAATGTAAAAAATCTAGAAGATTATTATCAAATATTAGAATGGGATAAATTACCTGTTTTTAGAGGACACGTATTGACCAAAGAAGACCTCATCATAAGAAAACATATTTTGAATTTGATGTGCCAATTTAAAACCTCTTGGAATGATACGGAAGGCTATTTTAATGAAATCCCCAAAATAGTACATCAGTTAAAAGAAATGGAAAACGATGGCTTATTGATCACTACTAAAAACAGCATCGAGGTCACAGAAAAGGGCAAACCTTATGTCCGCAATATCTGTATGGCATTTGATTTGCGATTGAAAAGAAAAGCGCCAGAAACCGAATTGTTTTCGATGACAATATAATTTTTTAAACTTTTTCGTGTAAAAAGCACGCCATTCAGCGTGCTTTTTATATGAAAAATCACAAATAAGTTAGTGACAATTTGGATCAGCTTGAATAAACAAGCTCATATTCGATGGGGAAATATAAGGAATACCCAATCCCAATCCTCTTAAAATAAATAAACAACCAATAGCTACTGCCACATAAGGAATCGTTTTTTGGATTCTATTGCGAATAGGCACGGTAATAAAGGAGTTGATATATACCACACTGCTCATCAAAGGAACAGTTCCTAATCCAAATAAAATCATGTATAAAACGCCCAAACTTTCGCTTTGCATAGCAATAGCACCAAATAAGGCGACATAAACCATTCCGCACGGCAAAAAGCCATTTAGCAACCCAATAGTATAGAGGGATTTAAAACTCTTGTTTCTAAACTGACTTCCTAAAGCAGTTTTGATTTTAGAAATTAAATTAAAAACCGGTTTTGAAAAGTTGTACTTCGCAAAAATTTTATCTGGAATTAAAACAACACTAATCATGGCGACACCAATAAATACCGATAAATTCTGCTGCAGACCAGCCAATAGAAATCCTTTTCCCAACAATCCAAAAACAAAGCCAATGGTACCATAAGCCGTTAATCTTCCTAAATGATACGTGATGATTTGGATTGCTTTTTTAGTCTGATTAGTGCGATCTACGGGTAACATCATCGCAATAGGACCACACATTCCAATGCAATGAAAACTACTTATTAAACCGAAAATGAAGGCAGAGTAAAGCATTTTTATAGCTTAATGTCCAGAAGTCGAAAGTCTTAAAGTTTACGGTAACCTTAAAAGATTTAAGCTTCTTGACTAATTGATATATATTGTTTCTTTAGACAAATAAGATTTACCCTCATATTGCCATTCCATATTAATGTCCCAGCGACCGCCTGCCAAACTTTTTTTAGGTATGAGCAAAGTAGTAGCATCAGATAATGAAATTGGAATCTCAAAATCTAATTTTTTATTAGACGGTCTATAAAGGGACACTTTTCCTTTAATATTTATTGGAACAAATACAGTTGGAAAAACAATTGTAATTCCAGATGCTCCAGCCGTTATGATTGGCTTTGCTTTTAAATCCTCTGCATTTTGAACCCGTTCCATTTCCTCGCCAAAACGAGCATCATGTTTATAATATTCCTCCACGACCAAATCATTATCGTATTTCGAATCCGACTGAACCATAAAAACAAAATACAAAATGAAGGTCATAAACAACCCAAAAGCAATGACAATTGCTGTTCCCCAATTAATTTTCATACTATTCAATTTATAAATTTCAACTCGTTTGACATCAGTCAAAACTTCGCGGACTTAAAAAGCTAGTGGTACTGGTTTCGATTTTTTCTTTTCCGTTGTACACTTCTATTTTCAGCTTTGTTTTATCACTGTCCAATACGCTGTTATTAATTTCAACAAACAAGGTTCCGCCACTCATTCCTTGTTTAGGTACTTTTAAAGCTTGTTTTCCAACTACTTTTAAAGTTCCTTTTATACCAACTAATTTAAAATGAATGTCATTAAAATCATTGTTAGTTTTATTTATAATTTTAAAAGTGTAAATATTGCTGATATTATCCCCTTTGTGTTGAAACAACTGTCCTGGTAATCTCAAGATCGTCGCTTCGACATCAGTCCGCAGGAACAAAAGTCCAATTAAAATACCCGTTAAAATAAATAATACAGCTGAGTAACCTTTCATTCTTGGAGTAAACTTAAACTTTGCGTTTTTCTCAATTTCTTCTTCAGAGGCATAACGAATAAGTCCTTTGGGTAAACCCACATTTTCCATAATTGTATCACACTCATCAATACAGGCGGTACAATTGACACATTCCATCTGCGTTCCGTTTCGAATGTCGATTCCGGTAGGACAAACATTTACACACTGTTTGCAATCAATGCAATCTCCTTTTCCAGTTGATGCTCTGTCTTCTTGCTTGTTAAATTTGGCTCTGCCGGCTTCTTTTTCACCTCGAACAAAATCATAAGCAACATTGATTGATTTATCGTCTAACAAAACACCTTGCAATCTGCCGTAAGGACAGGCAATAATACAAACCTGCTCTCTAAACCATGCAAAAATAAAGTAAAACACACCCGTAAAAATCAATAAGGAAACTAGGGTACTGATATGCTTTGCAGGCCCTTCTTCAATCATCAAAAATAGCTTGTCGCTACTGATAAGATAAGCCAGGAAAACATTGGCAATAAAAAAGGAGATAATTAAAAATAAAGTCCATTTAAGCGCTTTCTTTCTGATTTTCTCTACATTCCACTCCTGTTTTTCTAAACGGATTTGAGCGCCTCGATCTCCTTCAATCCAATATTCTATTCTGCGGAAAACCATTTCTAGAAAAATGGTTTGCGGGCAAATCCATCCACAAAAAATTCGTCCAAAAATAACGGTAAATAAGATTACAAAAACAATCCCCACAATCATGAAAAGAACGAAAAGATAAAAATCCTGTGGCCAAAAAGGAAATCCGAAAATATTAAATCGTCGCTCCAAAATATTGAACATCATGAACTGGTTGCCATTGATTTTCACAAATGGGTTTGCAACAAGTACAATCAGTAAAAAATAGCTAACCCATTTCCTGTAATCATAAAACTTTCCGGAAGGTTTTTTGGGAAAAATAAATTTTCGGTTGCCCTCCTCGTCGATTGTTCCAATAGTATCTCTAAAAGCTTCATCTGGTAATTTTGACATTTCTTTTTTATTTAAAACACTGTTCAAATAATTAGTACTATTCTTAAGTTAAGTAAAAACGTGTGTTTATAATTTTTATTTAACTGCAACTTTTGCATTCTCATCTACCCAAACTTCTCCTTCTGGCGCTTTAGGATCAGCAGGATTACTTCCTTTTAAGGATAGAATATAGCTGGCTACTTTTTGCATCTCTTTAGGTTTCAAAGTTCCTTTCCAAGAAATCATTCCTTTTCCATCACGTCCTCCATTTACAAGTGTATGAAAAACATTTTTTATTCCACCACCTAAAATCCATTGATCATCCGTTAGATTAGGTCCAATTTGCCCTCCACCATCTGCCCTGTGACAAGCAGCGCAATTAGTAGTAAAGATTACTTTTCCTGCCGCTAAATCTGCAGGGTCCGTTAACAAAGTAACTGTTTTTTCATCCATCATATCTGGAGCAGTTTTCATGTACTCTGCGACTTCAATTTTAGCTTGGGCGATTTCTTTTTTAAGTTCCATTTCCTGATTATCAGCACCTAAAATTTCAAATCTAACCATATATACTACTCCAAAAATTATTGAAGCGTAGAATAAATAGACCCACCATGGTGGCAAATTGTTATCTAATTCTTTGATGCCATCGTAGTCATGGTCCAGTAATAATTGACCCTCATCAGCTAATGGAGCTGTTTTAGTCAATTTTTCCATTAATTTTTTATACCATTCTTTATCCTTGAAGCTCAAATTATTTGTTTCATTTAATTTGATTTTTTCTTCTTCTGTCAATAAATGATAAGTGATATTATCTACTGCTGTCATTGTAATTTCTATTGCGATAATAAGAAAAAGAAATACAAATAAGAATAGTGAAACCATTGGAAATTTTATAAAAGCAGGTCGGTCTCCTGAGTCTATAAAGAATTCGATTGCTCCAAATACAGCAAAGAAAATAACGGGTACACTAACGTATGCTGGAATAAATTTTTTCATTCTCTAAATTTTAAAAAATTATACTTTTTAATTGTCTTTCAATGGAATTTCACTCAATTCATCAATTGTTTCTTTCTTATAGGAGAAAACCCAGATCCCTAGTCCTACAAAGAAGAAGAAAAAAATTAATAATGATAAGATGGGATATATCGACACGCCATCGATTGTCTCCATATTGTGTTTTATTTGTTCAAACATGACTCTTAATTTTTAGCACTATTTTTAACTTTAATGTCCGTTCCAAGTCTTTGCATATATGCAATCAGAGCTACAATTTCTCTTTCATTCATTGGGACAAATTTTTCTCCTCTTGCTGCTGCTTTTTTCTTGCTTTCCTCATAACTTTTAACAAAGTCAGGATCGTTTTTCAAGTTTTCTTCAATTAAAACGGCTTGTTTTCTCAAATCATCTAGACCACTTGCCACTTGAGCCTCTGTATAAGGTACTCCTAGTGTAACCATTGCTTGCATTTTCTTTTGAGTCAAAGAAATATCCATTGGCTTGTTATCAAATAACCACTTGTATCCTGGCATAATTGAACCTGCAGATATACTTTGTGGATTCCAGAAATGGTTAAAGTGCCAGTTGTCATTGTATTTACCACCTACTCTTAATAAATCTGGTCCTGTACGTTTTGATCCCCATAAAAATGGATGATCGTAAACAAACTCACCTGCCTTAGATTGTGGCCCGTAACGTTCGACTTCACTTCTAAAAGGACGAACAGACTGAGAGTGACAACCCACACAACCTTCGCGAATGTATAAATCACGACCTTCTAGTTCTAAAGGAGAATAGGGTTTTACGCTAGTAATTGTTGGAATATTAGATTTTACCATAATAGTAGGTACTATCTGAATCACACCTCCAATTAAAATAGCTACTGTAGCTAAAATTGTTAATTGAATCGGTTTTCTTTCTAACCAAGGATGAAATTTTTCTCCTTTTATTCTTCCAGAGCTAATTCTTATTAAAGCTGGAGCTTCGGCTAATTCATCTTCAATTGTAGATCCTGCTCTCAGAGTTTGAACAATGTTATACACTAAAACGAGCATTCCCGTTAAATATAGAGTTCCACCAATCGCTCTCATCCAATACATAGGCATAATTTGAGTAACAGTTTCCAGGAAGTTACCATAAGTTAAAGTTCCGTCTGGGTTAAACTGTTTCCACATAGAAGCTTGTAAAAAGCCAGCTACATACATTGGAATCGTATACAATATAATCCCTAAAGTACCTATCCAAAAGTGAAAGTTAGCTAATTTCAAAGAGTATAAGTTCGTTTTAGCCATTCTAGGAACCAACCAATAAATCATACCGAAAGCCATAAATCCATTCCATGCCAGAGCACCTACGTGAACGTGAGCAATAATCCAATCCGTGTAATGTGCAATAGCATTAACATTTTTAAGAGACAACATTGGCCCTTCAAAAGTGGCCATTCCATAACCTGTAATAGCTACAACAAAGAATTTTAAAACAGGATCTACTCGTACCTTATCCCAAACACCTCTTAACGTTAAAAGACCGTTTATCATACCACCCCAAGATGGTGCTAGCAACATTATCGAAAAGGCAACACCTAAATTCTGTGCCCAGTTTGGCAATGCAGAATACAATAAGTGGTGCGGTCCAGCCCAGATGTAAATAAAAATTAAGGACCAGAAGTGAACAATTGAAAGCCTATACGAATACACAGGACGATTAGCCGCTTTTGGAACAAAATAATACATCAGTCCTAAGAAAGGAGTCGTCAAGAAAAAAGCTACTGCGTTATGTCCATACCACCATTGCACTAAAGCGTCTTGAACACCTGCATAAACAGAGTAACTTTTAAATGCAGAAACCGGTAATTCTAAATTATTGAAAATATGCAAAACCGCTACCGTAACGAATGTTGCTAAATAAAACCAAATCGCAACATATAAATGGCGTTCTCTTCGTTTAATCATGGTACCAATCATATTGATTCCCATTACCACCCAAATCAGTGTGATTGCAATATCAATTGGCCACTCTAATTCAGCATATTCCTTTGAAGAACTATAGCCTAAAGGTAATGTAATAGCCGCAGCAACGATAATTAACTGCCAGCCCCAAAAGTGAACATTACTTAAAAAATCACTGAACATTCTCGCTTTAAGCAAGCGCTGCATGGAATAATACATTCCGGCAAAAAAAGCATTTCCCACAAATGCAAAAATAACAGCATTTGTATGTAGCGGCCTCAACCGACCATAACTTAACCAGGAAATACCATCGGTCATGTTAGGAAAAAGAAACATAAAGGCCAATGTGAGCCCAACTAGCATTCCTACCACTCCAAAATGGATCGTGGCGTAAATGAATTTTTTTACAATTTTGTTGTCATAATAAAACTGCTGCATTTCCATAATTCAATTGGTTTTTATTTTAATTTAAATGTTCAAGGTCAATAGTTTTGGATTCAAATATCCAATTCCTTTTCCTCATTATTTTCAACTTTATTTTCATTTTTAGTTGACTTTAACAGCTCATCATCAAATAGCATTCTGACTGACGGCGTATAATCATCGTCATATTGTCCTGTTTTTACTGCTGTAATAAAAGCAACAAAGAACCCAATGGCGATTAGTATACTGATGGAGATTAATAAATAAATGACACTCATACCTTAATTTGTGTTAACAAAGTTACTTCTCCGTTTCCGAGTAAAATATGACATTTGTCATACTTATACATAATTGTTAAAATTATGTGAAAACGAAAACCAAAAACTTATATAATTCTATTTTTTACTTGCATAGTAACTACTCATGAGGGTTACAAAACTTACAATTGTTATCGTGCTTAAAGGCATTATAATTGCGGCAACTAAAGGCAATAAATTCCCTGTGATAGCAAATGCTAATCCCACCACATTGTACAATAAAGACAAAGTAAAACTCATTTTGATCGTAGTTATGGAGTTCTTGGATAACTTCAAAAAATAGTTTAATTTTTGAAATTCATTTGCGTCCAAAATTGCATCACAGGCTGGCGAAAAAACATTCACGTTTTCGGAAATCGAAATCCCTACGTTGCTTTGCGCCAAAGCTCCAGCATCATTTAATCCATCCCCTACCATCATTACGTTATTCCCTTTATCTTGCAAATTCTTAATGAATTCTAATTTTTGTTCTGGTTTTTGATTGAAAATTAATTCCGTGCCTTTCGGCAAAAGCTGTTCAAGAGTGCCCCGTTCGCCTTCATTATCACCAGATAAAACTTTAACTTGGTAACCACTACTTAAGTTGTTAAAAAGGGCGGCAAGTCCATCTCTATATTGATTATTAAAAATGAATTTCCCGTAATAAACCCCATTAATCTTAATATGAACTGACGTTTGTTGCAGATTATTTTCTTCTGTTTTCTCTACAAAAACAGCCGATCCTATTTGAATTTGGTGGCCAAAAATATGAGCTTCCATTCCTTTGCCTGTAATTTCCTCAAAAGCATCCACGCTCCACTTTTTGGCATCATTCGCTGCTGTATTGGGCAAAATTAAAATTGGCAAATAATCATATAACATTCTGCTTAACGGATGATTTGAAGCTCTCAACACATTTTTTATCAGCAGCAAATATTCGTCGGAAAGTATATCTCCTTCATACGAAATGTTCGACTTTTTATTAGTTGTAATTGTTCCTGTTTTATCAAAAACAATGGTATCGACTTTAGCCAACTGTTCAATCACCAAAGCATTTTTGAGATAAAATTTCTGTTTGCCCAAAATCCGTAATACATTACCAAAAGTAAAAGGCGCCGTTAATGCCAATGCGCAGGGACACGCAACAATGAGGACTGCTGTAAAAACATTAAAAGCAATATTCGCATCTATGAAAATCCAATATCCAAATCCTGAAAAGGCAATTAACAAGAGAATTGGAGTAAAATAACGAGAAATACTATCGGTAATGGTCTTGTGTTTTTGTACGACATTTTTTTGAAAAACATCATTGCTCCATAATTGTGTCAAGTAACTTTGAGAAACTGAATGCAAGACTTCCATTTCAATCACTTTCCCTATTTGTTTTCCTCCTGCAAATACTTTATCTCCTGATTTTTTGGTTATAGGAATGGCTTCTCCAGTGACAAAACTATAATCAATTTCGGCTTTTTCTGAAATTAAAATGCCATCAACTGGAATTAGTTCTTGATTTCTAATTAAGAGTCTATCCCCTTTTTCTACCTCATAAATAGGAACACTTTCTTCTAAAGAATCCGAATTAATTTTAGTGATGGCGATTGGGAAATAGGATTTAAAATCTCTTTCAAAACTCAAGAAACTGTACGTTTTAATTTGGAACATTTTTCCCAAAAGCATAAAGAAAATTAAACCAGTTAAGCTATCGAAAAAACCAGAACCATAATCCATGACAATATCAAACGTACTACGCACAAACATTACAACAATTCCTAAAGCAATAGGAATATCGATATTCAGCATTTTAGATCTCATACTTTTAAAAGCAGAAACATAATACCCACTCGCAGAGTAAAAGAAACTAGGGAGTGCCAAAGCAAAAATCAACCATCTAAAAAAACCACGGTATTGATCCAGCCAATATTCTTTAACTTCAAAATATTCTGGAAAGGAAAGTAGCATGATATTTCCAAAACAAAAGAAAGCAACGCCCAATTTATAAGTTAAACTTCTATCAACGTTATTAGTACCTGTTTCATAATTTTCTAAACTAATGTAGGGCTCATAACCAATGGAACTCAACAAATAAACAATAGTTTTGATTGAAACTTCCTCCGGGTTGTAGGTGATTCGAACCTTCTTTTCAGGAAAGTTAACTTGCGAAGAACTTATTCCCTTTTGAAGACGCTGTAAATTCTCCAAAATCCAAATACACGAGCTGCAATGAATATGTGGAATGTTAAGTGAAATAATAGCGGTCGAATTCTCTTGGAATTCCAAAAGTTTGGATACAATGTTCTCATTGTCTAAAAAATCATATTTACCATTAATATCTTGCGGGGTTGCTCCAGGGGATTTTTCAAAATCATAATAACACGTCAGATCATTGAGACTAAAAATTTCGTATACCGTTTTACAACCGTTACAACAAAATTTCTTTTCATCAAAAATTATTTCTTCTGCTTTTACAATATCCAAACCACAATGGAAACAGTTTTGTGTGTCCATAACTTTGCTCATTTTACCTAGAACAAAGAACCTAAACAATTGTTAATTAAAACATGACATTTATCATATTAAAGGCTTACTTTTGTGTAACCCAAAAACATCATTATTATGAGCAAATGTGAACAATGCATCGTCAGAGAATTTAGCTCACTAAAAGCACTTACAAAAGAAGAACTGTTGAAACTTTCCGACTGCAAAACATCCCATATTATTAAGAAAGGGGAAGTTATATTTGAAGAAGGGGAAAATGTAAATGGTATTTTTTGCATTAAAGACGGCATTTGCAAACTGACAAAACTTAGTGCAAATGGTAAAGATCATATTGTAAAATTAGTTACAAAAGGAGAATTACTGGGACAACGATCCATGATTAGTGACGAACCGGTCAATTTGAGTGCGGTTGCTCTTGAAGACATGCAAGTTTGTTTTATTCCAAAGTCAGACGTAATGGGATACTTTGACAAGAACAATCAGTTTTCTATGAATGTCATGAAAACGATCTGTGGTGATCTAAAAGAAGCCGATGATCACATGGTTAATTTAGCACAGAAAACCGTCAAAGAAAGATTAGCAGAAACACTCCTTTATTTACATGATTCCTTTGGAAAAAACGAAGATGAGTCACTAAGAATTCAACTTTCCAGAGATGAATTAGCTAGTATCATTGGCACTGCCACAGAAAGCTGTATCCGTTTACTATCTGACTTTAAGAAATTAGGTTTGATTGAATTATCCGGCAAAAAAATCGTTCTGCAGGATATTGCGAAGCTAAAAAAAGTAGCAGAATAAAAGAGTACTTCTTTTACTCCTTCTTAGTCATAACAAAATAATATACAGGAATTCCAAGAGCGACAATACACAAACCTAACCCCGTATTGAACGTATCGTAAAGGAGCAAAGTGAGACATATTCCTGTTGTCACAAGAATATAAATTGCTGGAACTATAGGGTAGCCAAACGCTTTATACGGTCTTTCAGCATTTGGTTCTTTTACCCTTAGGATAAAAACGCCCAAAATTGTTAAAATATAAAACAACAACGATGCAAAAGTAGCGTAGGTTAGTAAATCCCCAAATTTTCCCGAAACGCACAGTACACAAGCCCAAATGCATTGCACCCACAAGGCCTTAGCCGGAACCTGATTTTTATTAAGTTCAGTGGCTTGTTTAAAAAATAATCCATCTTTTGCCATAGCAAAGAACAATCTTCCTCCCGACAGAATAAGTCCACTATTACAGCCAAAAGTAGAAACCATAATAAGTGCCGCCATTACAAAAACGCCTATATTCCCCATAATCATACTTGCTGCAGCCGCTCCTACTCTATCGTTACTGGCGAACATAATTCCATTACTACTAATGTCACCTGCGGCTGGAGTTCCTTGAAGCGGTAATAAGGCCAAGTAAGCCAGGTTTGCCAAAACATAAATAACCGTAACAATCAATGTTCCTAGAAAGAGACTTCGTGGAATATTTCTTTTGGGATCTTTTATTTCTCCCGCAATAAAAGTTACATTATTCCAAGCATCACTAGAAAAAAGTGAATTGATAATTGTGGCCCCTGCAGCTCCTAAAAGTGCCATTCCAGCTAGTTTTGTTACTGTGATAGTTCCATCTGGATTAGCAACTGTTTTACTTGCTTCCCACATATTGGCAAAATTATCAGACAAAATAGTAGTGTTTAAACCCACATACAATCCTAAAATTATTAAGGCAAAAAGAGCGATTAATTTTGCAGAAGTGAATATTAATTGAACAGTTTTTCCGCTTTCAACTCCTTTAGTATTGATGTAGGTTAGCAAAATAATACTGAAAATCGCCAAAACTTTTTGGTATGAAAAAACAAAGCCGGCACCAACCGTAAAAAGAACCTTGTCCAATACAGGAAAGAATATTGCTGCATAATTAGCAAAAGTAACCGCAATGGCGGCAATAACACCCGTTTGGATGACCGTAAAAACAGTCCAACCATAAAGAAAAGAAATTAGCCTTCCGTAAGCACGCTGAATATACACAAATTGTCCGCCCGCATTAGGCATCATTCCAGCCAATTCACCATAACTTAATGCTGCAGCAACGGTAATCAAACCTGTAACAATCCAAATTACTAATAACCAAGCGGCAGAACCAATATCTCTTGCCATGGCTGACGTTACGATAAATATTCCTGATCCTATCATGGAACCCGCAACTAAACTTGTGGCATCGAGTAATCCTAAGGAACGTTTTAATTCTGTTTTATTTTCTGGCATTGGATAATTAATTGCTTCTATTGTTTTTTATAATTGTGTTCTCTGTTTTCTGTTCTCTGTTTTCTGTTTTCTGTTTTCTGTTTTCTGTTCTCTCTTTTCTGTTCTGTGTTTTCTGTTTTCTGTTTTCTGTTCTCTGTTTTCTGTTCTCTGTTCTCTGTTCTCTGTTTTCTGTTTTCTGTTTTCTGTTCTCTGTTCTCTGTTCTCTGTTCTC
>Ga0136636_10001573_pt1 | contig 13417 bp, 12 predicted proteins | sample AntDrymUQ8522106_2_FD_104653 | JGI IMG/M metagenome (GOLD analysis project Ga0136636, IMG submission 104653) | Polar desert sand microbial communities from Dry Valleys, Antarctica - metaG UQ852 (21.06) | ecosystem: Environmental > Terrestrial > Soil > Desert | place: Antarctica: Dry Valley... | reverse complement strand
CTCTTCAGGAAACAGGTAAATACAAATCAGCAATAGATGAGTATCAAACCGTGATGATTAACAAAGACAACCTTTTCGTCGAACAGGCTAACTGGTACATCGGATTGTGTTACCTGCAGACCAACGAAAACAAAAAAGCTTTCACCCAATTTAAGAAAATAGCTGAAAAAGAAGGATACTACCAGCTAAAAGCCCAGGCTATCCTACGAAAAATAAAAGTTTCAGAAATTTAAAAATAAAGCGATTCAGCTCAAAAAATCAATTTGAGTGTGATGTGAAAAATATTTTTCCGGCTAATATTGTATGCGACAAGAGATACGGGAGCCGAACCCCAATTTACTGTCTTACAGAATAGTGTTCTCTCAATTTTTATTTTTATTTTTTGCCACAGGGTGTTATCTTTTTATATTGAGAGAACGAAGAAATAAGACTACCGCAGCCGAAAATGGCAAAATCATCCTTTATAGGATCAAAAGCGTTATTTCAACGCGTTTTCCTGATCTTCTGCCTGGGTTTAAATTACTGAAAGACAGCCGTAACCGTAAGGAGTACTCTATGGAAGAGCTTATTTCAGGTGCCTTGTTGATGTTGATATTCAAGCAGACTTCACGTAATTCTTTCAACAACAAGCGTGGTGATATCATTTTCGCTAAAAACTATTATCGGCATTTTAAGCTTCGTTTGTCCCATCCCGATGCCATTGACCAGATGATGTATGAAATGCCACCAGAATTACTCGAAGAGTTGAAAACACAATTGGTTGCTGGTCTGTTTGAACAAAACTGTTTCGAAAGTTCAAAAAGATTAACTACAAATCGTATCATATTGGAATTGAAATTCGTGAATTGTTCAAGGTATTTAATCCTGCTAAAAATTGACTCATTTTCATTTGCCGATCCAAAGAAAATTTCTCAATTTTGCACACCTACCAGTTCCTACCGGTGGGCATAGAAATATTGCCAATTGCTAACTTAAATCAATTCTTATGAAGTATCTAATCTTATTGTTATTTGCTACAATTGTTGCAACCAGTTCGTGCAAAAGCAAGTACAAAAATGAATCGTTCGAGGATAAAATTCCACACGACTGGGAAAATCCGGCTGTTTCTGAAATTAACCGTGAAGCTCCGCGTGCTTATTTTATTCCTTATGCCACAGCCGGGCAGGCTCTTCAAACCGACATCTGGCAATCGCCTTTCATCCAGTCGTTAAACGGTACCTGGCAATTTAACCTGTCGCACACTCCTTACGTGCGTCCGTACTATTTTTTTAAGGATGATTTTGACACCAAAGACTGGAAGACCATAAAAGTTCCCGGGAACTGGGAAATGCAGGGATATGATGTGCCAATCTATACCAATATTAGATATCCGCACGAAGCTACCCCACCAACCATTCAAAAACATTACAATCCGGTTGGTTCATACAAGCGCAGTTTTACCATTCCCGAAAACTGGAAAGGACAAGACATTATCCTGCATCTTGGCGCAGTTAGTTCAGCGATGTATGTTTGGGTTAACGAGCAGATGGTTGGTTATAGCGAAGACAGCAAAACTCCTGCTGAATTCAATATTACCAAATACCTAAAAAAAAGAAACAATTCACTGGCGGTTGAAGTTTACCGCTGGAGCGATGGAAGTTATCTGGAAGATCAGGATTTCTGGCGTATGAGTGGTATTACCCGCGACGTATTTCTGATGGCCCGCAACCCGCAACATATCCGCGATTACCGCGTTTCGTCTCCATTAGTAAATAATTATAAGGATGGCGAATTTAAACTGGCTGTTGAAGTAGTCAACTCTGCGCAAACTACCCCATCGGTAACATTGGAGGCTGTTTTGATGGATGGCGAAACCAAAGTTGCAGAAATAAACCAGAAGATACAAACCGGAACTCAACCAGTTTCTGTATCAAATAGCATTATGGTTCCGGCAGCAAAACCCTGGACTGCAGAAAATCCAAATTTATACCAATTACTGATTACGCTGAAAGACGAATCAGGTAAGATTATTGAAGTTCTTCGTCAGGACGTTGGATTCCGCACCGTTGAAATCAAAAATGCTCAGCTTTTGGTCAATGGAGTTGCCATCTATGTAAAAGGTGTAAACATCCATGAACATAACGATACCACCGGTCATTATCAGGATGAGGCAACCATGTTAAAAGATATTCTCCTGATGAAATCTCACAACATCAATGCTGTACGTACTTCACATTATCCACAACCTGAACGCTGGTACGAACTCTGCAACCAATATGGCATATTCCTGGTTGACGAAGCCAACGTTGAATCTCACGGAATGAGCTACGGAGAAAAATCGCTGGCCAAAGACCCGATATGGAAAGATGCACACCTTTTCCGCACCCGTAACATGTTCGAACGCGATAAAAACCAGCCTTCGGTCATCATCTGGTCATTAGGTAACGAGGCTGGAAACGGCGTGAACTTCGAAGCTACCTACGCTTACCTAAAATCAGTTGATTCAACACGTCCGGTTCAATTTGAGCAGGCTGGAAATGGCGCAAACACCGATATTATGTGCCCCATGTATGCCCGTATGAAAAACATGGAAGAGTACGCCAAAGGAAAACCAACCAAGCCATATATTCAGTGTGAATATGCACACGCAATGGGCAACAGCGTTGGAAACCTTCAGGATTACTGGGATTTGATCGAAAAATATCCGGTTCTTCAGGGCGGTTTCATTTGGGACTGGGTTGACCAGGGAATCCTGACCAAAGATGCTCAAGGCAACAAATTCTGGGCTTATGGTGGCGATCTGGGAAGCGACACACTTCCCACCGATGGAAACTTCTGCTGTAATGGAATTATCAATCCCGACCGCACCATCAAACCAACTTTAATTGAAGTAGGTAAAGTTTATCAGCACATCGGGTTCAAAGCGGTCAATCTGAACAATGGCGAAATTGAAATCCGCAACAAATATTCGTTTACGAACCTTTCTGAATTTACCTTTATCTGGGAAGTGGTTGCTGATGGTCAGGTATTGAAATCAGGAGAAATTGCAGATTTGGATTTAGCCCCAAACACCAGCAAAAAAGTAAAATTAGATGTAGCTGTTGATGCACAACCAGCTACGGAATATTTCCTGAATATTTCGGCTAAACTGAAAAATGCCAAAGGTATTTTAACCGCTGGCACTAAGCTGGCTTACGAACAATTCCAGTTACCTTTCAGCAAAAAAGCGGTGGCTGCTTCAAAAAAAGACCTTGCTTCTGTGACTTCCAAAGAAGAAGGAAATCTGATTATTGTTGAAGGACCCGGGTTCAAAATGAATTTCAGTAAAGACGAAGCTACCCTGAAATCTTATCAGGTAGATGGAAAAGAAATGCTTCAATCTGGTCCAGTACCAAATTTCTGGCGTGCACCAATCGACAACGACTTCGGAAATGGTCTGGACAAACGTAGCCGAGTTTGGAGAAAAGCCGGTGAACAAAAAACCGTAAAATCGGCCACGGTCAAACAAGTGAGTAACGAAGTGGTCGTCAATTTCAACTTCGACCTCATTAACGATAAAAAACAGGTGATTGCCAATTACAATTCGAACTACACCATTCTTGGAACAGGCGAAGTAGTTGTAAATAACAGCTTCAAGATGATGAAGGATTCCCTTCCTGAAATTATCCGTTTTGGGGTTAATTTAGTGATGCCACGTGAATTCGATCAGATGAGCTGGCTGGGTCGCGGACCTCACGAATCTTATCAGGATCGCTACACTAGCGCATTGGTTGGTTTATATTCGGGTGCCGTTGCCGATCAGTATTTCGCCTACATCCGCCCACAGGAAAACGGGAATAAAACGGACGTTCGCTGGATGAGCATTGCCAACAAGGATGGACTGGGACTTCAGTTTATTGGGTTGCCGTTACTTTCGGTTAGTGCTCATCACCAGATTATGGAAGACTTTGAATCACCCGACCGTACCGACGGAGGTGCCAAAGCCGGATTAAAAATGCTTCGTCGCCACATTAACGATGTTCAACCCCGTGACCTGACTTCAATCAATATCGACTACAAACAACAAGGAGTTGGAGGTGACGATAGCTGGGGTGCATTGACGCATGATGAATACCGCTTGAAAGAAAAGGTCTACAACTATTCTTTCCGCATTTCTCCATTAAGGGCTGGCGATAAACCAGTTGAAAAGGCGAAAGTGATTTACCAGTAATGAACTGAAGACGGGAGACAGAAACAGGGGAAAAGAAAAATATAAAATGAATATTCTTTTGTACCTAAGTTATCTTTGCCGTCAGCTTCAGCATTCGACTGAGCTTAATCCGAGGCTGACGGATAGATTACCTAAAACCCGTTGTCTTTAGCCAACGCAGTTTGGCTAAAGACCAGAGTGATGATTATTCTTATAATCATACAGTTACGGGTATGTTGTCGACCAGCAGCAACCAGTTTACTGATTGGTCTGGAGCTTTCCGTTTGTTCAGCAAACAGCGCATTTACGTATCGATAATTATGAACATTATGCAGTCAAACGTATTACAGGAAACGGACAGTCTTCCTTATATTATTCCCAACACGGACGATATAGTGACTCAGCTTGCGCCACCTTTCCATGCCAATATCATTTGGAGACAACGTTTCATCCAAACGTCGCTTGAACGCACCTAATTATCCACCAACCTGCAAACCCTTTACTCTAAATTTACCCGCAACATGCAGCGCGAATACAACATAGAAAAGCTCCCGGCCAAGCTTGAAAATTGGTTTCGGGACAAGTTGTGCCTGTGTGGTTCTGAAATTATATCTTCTTCAGCATCCACAAACCACAGCCAAAGTGTTTGGAGTTGCCCATCGGAGATTTTAAGTATTCGAATCCGAATTTGGCGTAGATTTTCAAAGCTAAATGCAACTCGTCCAGTGTTTCGAGGTAAACCTGCTGAAATTTATTTTCTTTGGCTGTTTCCAAACATTGCTCAATCAAGGCCCGACCCAAACCAATGCCACGAGCTTCGGGCAGCAAATACATTTTAACCAGTTCGCAAGTGTTCTCTGGTAAACCTTCGGTTGGATAAATTCCACCTCCACCCAATATTTTTCCTTCAACTTCTGCCACAAAATAAGCTGCCTTTGGAGTTTGAAACAACTCAAACAATGCATCAGTTGTTGGATCGAAAAAGACTGTTCCGGGATTGGCAGCGCCAAATTCGGTCAAGGTATTTCTGACGATTCTTGCCAGTTCGCCATTGTCAGAGGATTTAATTGGTCGGATAATTATATTTGATAGTTGCCGCAATAATTGCATCGGGAAGTTTTGTTTTATATTTCTTACGAATCTCGATACATTCATCAACTACAGAACTTGTCAAATCCAATACTGTAGCGTCATTCATGAAATTGGTAAGTAGTTGATAATGTTGTTCAGAACATTCGTGTCAATTAAATACTGCGTCTGTTCCATTCATTAAGGCTTTCATTTACAAAATTTTGAATTTCGTTTGCGATATCTGAAGGTAATTTACCTGCATGTTTTTCAGAAAGCTTTTGCTGGGGTTGGATGCTTTTCTTTAGCACCTTAATCATGTGCAAATCTTCCAAATCTTCAAGAAGTTTGTACGCCTTATTACTATTTATTTGTATAAGTACTGTTTCCATGTCTTCAAATGTTGATTCATCTATTTGGATAAAACAAATGTACGAAAATAAAAGTATAGATATCTAAAGGGCAAATTACTCAGTTTTTTATTTAGCGGGCAGGAAAAATTTATCAATTTATTCCTTTCCACCACTCGGTAGTTGGTCCGAATTCATCCAAATCTACTGTTTCACCAATCATGGGATGAACGAGCGGAATCGACAGACGGTTCGCTTCTTTGGTGACCCGTTCAATCGGTTCGTCCCAAGCATGCAACGAGAGTGCAAACTTGCCCCAATGAACCGGCATCAGGTTTTTGGCTTTTAAATCGATAGCCGCCTGTGCGGTTTGTTCGGGCATCATGTGAATGTATTTCCACGATTTGTTGTATTGTCCGCATTCGAGCAACGCCAGATCAAACGGACCATAATCAGCACCGATTTTGGCAAAATGAGTATCGTAACCTGAGTCACCGCCAATGAAAATCTTCTTCGAAGGTGTTTGCAAAACAAACGAGCACCAAAGTGTCTGGTTGCGTTTGGTATTTCTTCCGTTGAAATGCCGTCCAGGTGTGGCTGTCACCACAAATCCTGTGTCCGGAACCGTCTGCTCAAACCAATCCAGTTCGGTGATTTTTTTAGGGTCGAAACCCCAGTATTCCAGATCAGCAGCTGTCCCCAAACCGGTAATTACTTTTCCAACTTGCGGCTTCAGTTTCATTACCGTTTTGTAATCGAGATGATCCCAGTGGTTGTGCGTAATAATCAGGTAATCAATGTCAGGCATATCTTCCGGAGTATACACATCGCTGCCGTTGAAACTGCCGATCATGAACGAAACCGGAGAATTATACAATGCCACCCGGACGAAAATTATACACCTGTTTGAAAGGTAATTTCTTCAACCGGTATCATTAAATTCGAAAACGAAGTAAAATGAAATTACTTTCCAAAACAAGTCAGGGCTTCACTTCGAGTGAAACCCTGACTTTCGAACAACCATTGAAAACTAAGCAATGTTGGTTCTTTTATTTCTTATCGTTTATGATTTTAATAAGTTGAGCAAGTAATAAACCTGATAATGCCCCAATTGCAAAAACTGACACGAATTCTACGGTTCGCATGCTACCGTCAGACACAACCCGAAAATAATTTCCGATCGAAATTATTAAAAATACTGAGGTAAAAACAATTAGTCTATTTTTCATTTCATAGCTATTTATTAGAAATCATCCGGATTATTTTTCCTGAGGTTTTAAATTCTTATCCAGAAATGCCAACATCGACCGATAAAAGTCAAACTGGTTTTCTTGATTGTAAAAACCATGGCCTTCATTGTCTTTCACCATGTATTCAACTTGTATTCCGCGTTTTTTTAGCGCATCAACCATTTGGTCGCTTTCGGCTTTATTTACCCTTGGGTCGTTGGCGCCCTGCGCAACAAACAGCGGAGCTTTAATCCGATCGACCATGAAAACCGGTGAAACTTCAGTCATCATGATACTATCAGTTTTCGGGTTGCCAACCATTTCATACATCATCTCAATTTGTGGTTTCCAGTAGGGTGGGATGGTATTCATAAACGTAAACATATTCGAAACACCAACATAATCCACACCGGCGGCATACAATTCAGGAGTGAGTGTTAATCCGGCCAAAGTAGCATATCCACCATAACTGGCGCCATAAATCGCAATCCTTTTGGGGTCGGCAATGCCCTGAATTACCAACCAATTCACACCATCCGAAATATCATTCTGCATGTTACGGCCCCATTGTTTGAAAGAGGCTTCCATAAATTTCTTTCCATAACCAGTCGATCCTCTGAAATTCATTTGCAATACCGCGTATCCATTGTTTGCCAGAAACTGAACTTCAGGATTAAAACCCCAACTGTCGCGTGCCCATGGGCCACCGTGCGGATTAATAATTACCGGGAGATTTTCGGCTTTTACTCCCAAAGGCAAAGTTAAATATCCATGTATGGCAAGTCCATCGCGCGATTGATAGGAGATAGGCTTCATTTCGGCCATAGTTTCTTCTTTTATCCAAGGCGCAAAATCAGCCAGTTTTTTTAATTCGTCCAATTTCACATCATACAGGTAATAGCCTCCGGAATACCTGTCACTTGTAACATATACAAGCAATTTAGTTTCATCTTTACTTTTACGCGTTACATTCACCGTGTATCTTGGCAACTGAGATTGAATCTTTCCTTCGATTTTTTTAGTTTCTTCATCCAGATAATACTTCTGTTGCTTGTCGGTTTCGTAGGAGACAGTGGTCAATACTTTCCGGAGTTTCGAATAATCAAGTCCATCAATATCCGCATCAGGATTTTCATAAATTACCTTCACTTCTTTGACAGTATTTGGATCAAACTCAACAAGTGCAGTTTTATCACGACCCAGATTTGAAACACAATACAAATTTTTGTTGTCGAATGTAAACAAAAGCGGACTCAAGGTCTCTTTAAAATTGGTGGTAATTACGGTTTTAAACTTGTCATTTTCAGTTTCCCGGTATAAAAGACTGGTATTCACTCCATCAGTGGTAGTAGCTGCACGGATTTTGCCATCGTGATCGGTAATCCATCCGGCTATATTTCCCGGATTTTCTGCAACCATTTTCATCACACCGGTCGAGGTATTGAGAAGATAAACATCAAATATCTGAGGATTGCGCTGGTTATGCTGAATCAGCAATTCTTCGGGCCGGTCTTCCAGAATATCGACTACCGAGGCTCTTACTTTTTTGAACGGCGTGTGATCGACAAGTCCGGTACCATCGGGTTTAACCGAAAGAATATGTGTGTTTTCATCTCCTCCCTGGTCTTTGGTAAAGAGAATCCGATCGTCGGACTCCCAGAAAGCATCGTAAATACTGCGCTCGGTTTCGTGAGTAAGCGCAAGTTTGGTCGTGTCACTTAATTTTTGAATAAAGACATTCATACGCCCCATATGCGGCGCACGATAAATAATCATCTCACCATTTGGAGAAATACGAAATCCTATTTTTTCAGGATCTTTAAAAAAATCTTCCATCGCAATGGGTGGAACTTTCTTTACAGGCGGCTGACATGCAGCGAAGCCTAAAAACAAAACAAAAACAATCATTAACCTGTTCATAGTATAAATTTTAAAAATTAAATTATTGTTTTGAAAGCTCATGATTTATAAGTAATAACAATGACTTGTAAGTTAATTATTTCAATTGAATTTTACACCATCTGTTTTGATCAGATTTGAATTTAATTTACTGTTTAATAAAACATCCGAAAAGAAAAAAAAATAGAATCTGAAATGATTTTTTGTCTGAAATGACTTAACTTTAATGAGTAAACCAAAAACGGATTGATTTAGTTTTAAATTAAACAAAAATATTTTGCCAATAAAACCAAAAATACCAGTTTTGATTGTTACCGGATTCCTCGGATCAGGTAAAACGAGTTTCATCAATCACTTGTTGAAAACTAATAAATATGTGAAAATTGGTCTGATCGAAAACGAGTTTGGAGAGGTATCGATTGATTCTAAACTGTTGAGCGAAAACAGGCCGGAAAGCATTGTAGAACTGAATAACGGCTGTATTTGCTGCACCATTTTCAACGAATTTTCCTTGACTCTTCAGGAATTAGTAAAAAAGCACGATCATTTGGAACAACTAATAATTGAAACTACCGGAATCGCGGATCCGGGGCCAATCATAGAACCATTTTATCAGGATGCTGATCTGATTCGTTTGTTCGAATTGAAAGGAACCGTTTGTTTGGTTGATGCCTTGAATTTTCCTGACCAGAAGCTTGACTTCGAACAGCAAAAGCAAATTATCCTGAGTGATCTGATTGTTTTGAATAAAATTGACGACTCTGACCATACCTGTCATAAGTTAATCCGGAGGAAGTTGGCTGAGTTCAATAAAACTGCTTCGGTTGTAACTGCTAATCATGGAAAAATTGATGGTTCGCAATTACAAATTATGCAATCAAATATACAGGATGATTTTTTACGGAAAATAAGGAAGCCCTTTTATAGCGAGCCTGATGTGTCAGATTTTCACAGTTTCACCATTCGTTTTGGAGGATGCATCAACGAAAACCGATTTTGCGACTGGTTTAAATATTTTACTTCCATTCACCGAAGCAATATTTACCGGATAAAAGGATTTGTAAATTTCGAAGCCAGTCCATTTCTGGGAATCGTTCAGGCTGTTGGCGGAACAGCTTCAATTATTGAAGGTTCGGTGATCAATCCATTTGATCCGATCGAGAATGTATTGGTCTTTATCGGCAAAAAAATCAGCAAATTCGAAATTGAATTGGAAATCGGGCAGTTTTTACTTCAGGAAAACTAGCCAGACAGGCAAACTGATCAAAGCCAGCAAAGTACTGGCAACAACTGCCCTCGATGCAAATTCTGTATTCAATTCATACTTTAAACAAAGTGCATAAGCAGTAAGTCCCATCGGCATAGCCGCTTCCATAATCCATGCTTTACTCAACTCAAGGTCGGTAAATGGCTTTAAAATAATCATAAACAAAAATGGCAACACAAATAGGATTATTGTGCTGAAAGCCAGTACAGGCAACCAATCGCGAAGTTTTCCAATGGGCTGTTTTCCCATGAACAGTCCGAGTGAGAAAAGAACTACCGCAGTAACCGAATTGGCAAAAATATCAAGTCCAGATGTCACAATTCCGGGAAGCTGCAGATGATTGGTTGCAATAAAAAGCCCGATAAAAACTGCGATCAGGAGCGGATTGGTTGTCAAACGTATCAACAATTCACGCACATGTACTTTGTGATCGCCAAAATATTCGACCAGAAAGATGCCCAGCGTAAACATCCAGAAAATGTAAACCGACGAAATCATGGTCGCTTCAGGAAGAATCTGATCGCCAAATGCGCTTCGCAGAACCGGAATTCCCAGATAGGCCACATTTCCATACGAAACAGCCAGGAATAAGGTGCGACGGGTTTTGTTTTTCAGTTTTAAAAGAACGGAAATCGGGAAAATCATCAACATTGAGAATACTATTCGCGCCGAATTCCAAGCGATCAGGTTTCCGTAGATATTCATATTCCATTCTAAACGCGACAAGGCAACCAGGATAAATGCCGGAAACCCAATCCACAGCGCATAATTATTCAGGATTTCGAGCCACCGATTGTCAACCGATTTATTGCGGCTGACGATCATTCCGGTAAAAATGACCAGAAATAGCGGACCGATGGATTGAAAGGCTGAGAAGATCGAATTCATAGGAATTGGTCATTTGTCAATAGGAAATAGTTGGTGGGGAAAGTCAATAGTCAATAGTCATCAGGAAAAGGGAAAAGGGAAAAAGGAAACAGAAGTTTTTGTTCCGCGAATATTTCCTTTTTCCTCATTTCTCATTTCTCATTCCTATTTTTATTTAAACGGATCTGTTACAAACGGGCGGACATCGGTGAGCAGCATTCCAGCGGTTTGGGCGGCCTGCATTCCGAGTTCGCCATCTTCGAAAACCTGGCAAAACCGGGGCTCAACATTCATCATTTCGGCACATTTCAGGAAGGTTTCGGGTTCGGGTTTGTGGCGGACAACATCGTCGGCAGTGACAACAAAATCGAAAAGATGGTCAATTTCGAGTTCTTTCATCTGTAGCATGGCGCTGGCGCGACTTGCTCCAGTTCCAACTGCCATCGGAATTTTCCCATGCGCATCTTTCATCAAATCAATCACGGCATCGTGAGGCTTTATCCGGTTGATATTTCGCCAAAATTCCTGCTGTTTCATAGTTACAATCTCATCAGCCCTAATTTCGAGGTTCTGTTCTTTTTTGATTCGTTCGGCAAAGCTGATTGTCGGCATTCCGGTCATTTCAACGATGATTTTCTCGTCAAACGTACAATTCAGTTTTTCGCATACCGTGTGCCAGCTTGCAATATGCACCGGCAACGAATCGGATAAAGTTCCGTCTAAATCAAAAATCAATGCTTTCGCTTTCGGATGTATTTCAAGTTTCATAAATGTCGAATTTTCAGGCTGCAAAAATAGCAAACTTTTGTGTCGGCTAACGAATTAGTATTTCTTACTTTTGTCACTTTGGAATTCAGATCATGAAATTAAGCCCGAAGAAAATACGAATTGCAGTGACTGGTCCCGAATCGACCGGAAAAACCACCTTGGCCAAACAATTGGCTGAACGATTCAACGGAAAGTATATTCCTGAATTTGCCCGTGAATATGTCGAAAATTTGTCGGAGCACTATACGTATGAAGATGTGGTATTTATCGCAAAAAAGCAGGTGGAACAATATCTTGAAACGAATGAAAGTTCTGAAAAATTCTTTATTTTCGATACCTGGCTGATTATTACCAAAGTTTGGTTCAGTTGGGTTTTTGGGAAAGTCCCTGATTTGATTGACGACCGCATCCTAAATTGTCCGATCGATTTGTTTCTGTTATGCTGCCCCGATTTACCCTGGGAAGCCGATGTGGTACGTGAAAACGGAGGCGAAAACCGGATAAAATTGTACGAACAATACCAATTGGAACTGAAACATTATAATTTTAACTTTGTTGAAATTAGTGGGACAGGCGACGAACGGTTAAATCAAGCCATTCAAGCCATCCATGATTCCAAAATTTTAATGTAATACTTCATTATTCCTGACAAAATGCAATCAGAAAAAAATATTGAACACAAAATGCGCAGTGCCGTTGAGCAATTGTCCGATCAGAAGTCGTTGAGCCTTGTTTGCCACGAGCACCGGATTGGCGAACCTTTGCCTTCGATCGAAAAATTGGGAAAGATGGTTGGCATTATTCGCGAAATTTTGTTTCCCGGTTATTTTGGAAGTACAAGTCTGCGAACCAACACGACTAAACATTACATTGGTGTGTACATCGACGAATTATTTGAGATTTTATCAGAGCAAATTCTGGCTGGTTTGTGTTTTACCTGTCAGAATCCTGAGATGGTTGATATGCAGGAACGTTCGAAATTTGCGCAGAGTTTGGCTTCTGATTTTGTATCTTTTCTTCCTGAAATCAGGCGGTTGCTGGTAACCGATGTTGAAGCTGCCTATTTGGGCGACCCGGCAGCGAACAGCCAAAGTGAAGTCATCTATTGCTATCCAACCATCCGCGCAATTATCAATCATCGTGTTGGTCATCAGTTGCTTAGTTTGGGAGTTCCGCTCATTCCACGTATTATTTCTGAAATGGGGCATTCCGAAACCGGTATTGATATCCATCCGGGGGCCCAAATTGGTGAATCATTTACCATCGACCATGGAACGGGTGTGGTCATCGGCTCAACCTGTATCATCGGAAACAATGTGAAGCTCTATCAGGGTGTGACTCTGGGAGCCAAAAGTTTTCCACTCGATAATGAAGGGAATCCGATTAAAGGTATTCCACGCCATCCGATTGTTGAGGATAATGTAATTATTTATGCACAGGCAACCATCCTTGGACGGATTCGAATTGGCGCCAATTCGGTAATCGGCGGAAACGTATGGGTAACAAACAGTTTGCCACCAAATACAAAACTGGTTCAGTTTAAAGCCAAAGAGGCCGATTTTAGCGAAGGTGCCGGTATCTGAACTTGAAAAGAACTAAGGAATAAGGAAATGAATAAATGAATATAATTCCTCTTTCCTCTTTCCTTTTCCTAATGACTATTGACTATTTACTAATTCAAATAAATGACAAATCAAAAGTATACCGCTACGACAATGGCCGGACTGGAAGAAATTCTGGCTCAGGAATTAATTGAAATTGGTGCTGATGAGGTACAGATTTCGCGACGATCGGTTTATTT
>Ga0136636_10001572_pt1 | contig 13419 bp, 10 predicted proteins | sample AntDrymUQ8522106_2_FD_104653 | JGI IMG/M metagenome (GOLD analysis project Ga0136636, IMG submission 104653) | Polar desert sand microbial communities from Dry Valleys, Antarctica - metaG UQ852 (21.06) | ecosystem: Environmental > Terrestrial > Soil > Desert | place: Antarctica: Dry Valley... | reverse complement strand
TTTATTTTTGCAGCATCGGCAGCCATTTTTTCAGGAGCATCAAAGCTTACCGTATAATCTGTAAATAATATTTTGGTATTGGCACCTCCTAAAAATTGGTAAAGGGGCATTCCCGCTGCCTGTGATGCAATATCATACAATGCCATATCAAATGCACTCTTAATGCTGTTATTGGCATACATCACCTTATCCATTAATTGGGTACAAGCTGCAATATCCAAAGGGTTTTTACCTTTTAAAGCTGCTGCAAGATAACTGCCTACTACAAAGCAGGTTTCCACACTTTCGCCATTAATAGTTTTAAAAGGGCTGCACTCCCCTACCCCCGTAATGCCCTGGTTGGTTTTAATAATCACCAGTACGTTTTCGGCATGGGTAAGTGTACCAAGCGAAATAATAAAAGGTTCTTTTAACTTAATTTTCGACTGATAAATTTCGATGGAAGTAATAGAAAGAGAATTCATTTTAATATTTTTTTGAAGCAGGCAAATGTACCTTGATTTAACTTCAGTGGCGACGCTCCATTCAAATTTTGTATTTCAATTTGGCTTTTATTATGCAATAGAAAAATGATCAACCCAAAAAAAATAATCAAAAAAAATGATAGTATACTACAAAAGCCACCTGCATGGTGGCTTTTGTAGTATAAACTTTTCAGAAACAATCTTTTAGTCAATATTAGGCTGCGGTGTGTACCGTAAATAAGGCTTTACAATATCTAATCCTTTCGGGAATTTAATCAATGCATCCTCTGTACTGATGGTTGGTACCACTATTACTTTTTCTCCCTCAATCCAGTTGGCAGGTGTAGCTACGCTGTATTGAGCAGTAAGTTGTAAGGAATCAACTACCCTTAAAACTTCTACAAAATTTCTTCCGGTTGAGGCCGGGTAAGTAATAATTAATTTAATTGTTTTATCCGGTGCTATAATCACCAATGATCTTACTGTAGCAGTAGCAGAAGCATTAGGATGAATAAAATCGTACAGTGTAGCTACTTTTCTGTCATCATCAGCTATTATAGGAAACTCAACCGTAACATGTTGTGTTTCATTGATATCGTTTATCCAGCTAAGGTGCTTCTCTACCGGATCTACACTTAAAGCCACCACCTTTACATCTCTTTTTGCAAACTCATCCTTTAAACCAGCCGTTTTACCTAGCTCAGTAGTGCATACAGGGGTATAATCTGCCGGATGGCTAAATAATATTCCCCATGAATTACCCAGGTATTCATAAAAATCAATTTCACCTAATGAAGTGTTAGCTGTAAAATTGGGAGCTATATCCCCTAGTCTTAAACTCATAATTAATGTTTTAGGTTGCAAATATATTGTTTTAGTCTAGTAAATATATAGACTTAATATTTTTTTTTATTTTTACTAGATTCCATACCTTACCAGCATGTTATCCAAAAAGACGCAATACGCCTTAAAGGCACTAGGTTACCTTGCAGGCAAATACGGAGAGGGGCCGGTATTGATATCAGAAATATCAGATGCAAAAAAAATTCCTATTAAATTTTTAGAAACCATTTTACTGGAATTTAAACAGGCTGGTATTTTAGAAAGTAAAAAAGGAAAAGGTGGTGGTTATTACCTGGTAGGAAATCCTAAAAAAACAAGTTTGGCAACTGCTATACGTATAGTTGGTGGCCCTATTGCTTTAATACCCTGTGTTAGTTTAAATTTTTACGAAAAATGTGCAGACTGTGATGAGGCAACCTGCGGCTTAAATAAAGCCATGGTAATAACCAGAGATGCTACACTTAAAATACTGGAGAAAAAAACATTGATGGAGTTGGTAGATCAATAATTGAAAAGTTATTTATTGTACAAACCACGTATTTGTAAGGTCAATTGTTATTGACCCGTTATACTTTAATCAGTTTAAAATTAAACCCAACTTTTGCAGTTAAAAATCTAATACAATTTCAACCGCAAAATCTGGGTTAAAAATAAAAAAGCCCCGAATAATTCGGGGCTTTTTTATTTGAATGATATTTTATACCTATCTACTGTATCAGCACTTTTCCAGAGGCTAATCGTTTACCAGTAAGATCGAGCAAATTAATAAGATAAACTCCTTTTCCAAAAGTTTTAAAATCAACTTCCATTCTATCATAAGGTTTGGCAACGGTATAAGTTTTATTAAGTACCAGTGCACCTTTACTATCATAAATCATTAAGGTACGTGGCAATACATTGCCGCCAATACTGTAATAACTTACCTGAAAATGCCCTTTGTTCGGGTTAGGATACACAAACAATTTAGCCGAAAAAGAATCTGAAATACTCAGCGTGGCAGAGGTATTGGTACAGCCATTTATATCTATAATAGTAGCTTTATAATTACCCAAATCTTCTACAAACAAACTAAGCGACCTGCTTACAGCAGAAGGAAATAAAATTCCGTTTTTGTACCAGGCAAAACTTACCGGTGCAGGCACAGCATTTACTGTTAAGGTAGTTGATAAACCAGGCAATAACTTAGTAAGCGGTACAGCAGTTACTGTAACAACCGGAGTTGGGTTTACAGTGAGTATAGCAACATTTGTAGTATCAAATGTTGTACAAGGTGAAGCACTGGAAACCAGGCAACGGTATCTGTAACCATTCCAGGAGAATGGGGCATTTTTTACCACCAAATTTTTTGTTGCTGTACCTGTGTAATCTGCATTATCTGTTAACGGGGTATAAGTACCGTTGCCGGTATTTACTAACCATTTGTAAACCGGGCTTGTGCCAGATGCATTTGTTGTAAAATTTGCTGTGCCAAATTCGCAAATTGAAGTTGAAGCAGGCTGTGCAGTAATTGCAGTTGGGTTTACAACCGTTACCATAATAGTTGCAGGGGTAGATATACAACTGCCATTTACAGAGGTAGCTGTGTAGGTAGTAGTAACACCAGGTTTGGCATAAACCTGGAACAATGGGGTTGTTCCGTTGTAGCTTATTGTGGCTGCTGCATCTGTAAATAAACTAGCAGCAGGCGCCCATACAGCCGGAAAAGCTGGCGTAGAAAGTGTATAAAAAATTGTGATGGACCAACCTGTCAATATCCCATCATCGCCCAGTCCTCCATCTGCCATTGCAAGGGTCCAAACACCCGCTGGTACACTGTATAAAGCAGCAAAATTAGTAGCAGCAGAAATAAAGCCAGCAGGATTTTGTACAACAGCGCCCGTTATCGCACCATTAATTACATCTGGTTTAAATATCCCTGTATATGGGGCAACTCCACTACTTAAGGCAGCTGTACCATTGGAGCTAATAATGGTATTTACAAAATCTTCTCCTTCATCGCCAGTACCGGTAAGGTATTTATCCAACGCAAGTATTGCCCCATTTGGTGCTTTTAAATTAAACAACATATCACCAATATAAGTATGCGTCATGTTAAGCTTTACATCTATGCCTACAACGGTTGCACCACCAGGTAACGCTGGCACTGTAAGGGTAGTACTTACGCCATTGGCCGTATTATCTGGTACAGCTAGGGATAAGGTGGCAGAGTTAACAACTACATTATTGGTAGAGATAGCAACGGGATTAATTGTAAGAGCCCTTACAGCATTTAAACAAATTGGTGTACCAGAGTTAACAGTTGGTGCACCCGGTACTGTAGTTATTGTAACCTTTACCTGGGCACAGGCTGCTGCTGTGGCACAGCCTCCCTCTCCACGTACAAAATAGGTTGTGGTAACAGCAGGGTTTACGGTAATTGAAGTACCTGTACCAGCCGGTGTGCCACCACAACTTCCAGCGTACCAAACCCAGTTGGTTGCACCGCCTAAAGCGCCACCTGTTACCCTTAAAACTGCTGATCCAATAGTGCAAAGTGAAGTATCGGCAGATGTAGTTGGAATGGTTGGTTGCACGCAATTAGAAATATTAATAAAATAATCTTCTGTTTCACCAAAGGAAAATGTAGTACAAGCATTTGTGCCAGTAATTCCTGGAGATCCATACCGAACCCTTATCCTCATTCTGGTAATGCCTAAGGCAGCATTTACAGGTATCGTAATGCTCTTAATTAACGTAGTGTCATTAGGAGAATCTGTATAACCAATAAAAGTATATTCGGATGATTCAAAAATACCGTTCTTATTAAAATCTATCCATACACCGGCATTGTCATCGGTACCGGGCCCAATTTTTACAGCAATATTTGCTGCCTGACCGGGAGGTAATACAGGTGCTGCAACTGAAGCAGTGTAATCGGTATAACCATTACCACTGCAACCTGAACTTGCATTATTGAGCGAGCCAAACGAAACATTTTTAATTTCATCATCTGCAGTACAATTAGACGCTGCAGGCGTACAAAAAGTTGGATTACCAGTTGTAGTAAATGATTGAGTTGCACATCCAATAGCGGCACCGGCTGCATTTTTAGGAACAATTTTGTAATAGTAAACTGTATTTATGCTTAGAGATGGTAAAAATTGATAGGCCGTACCAAAAACTGTGGCTACCAAACCCGGTGTGGCAGTAGTACCAAAGTAAACATCATAAGAAGAGGCTTCTGCTGCAGCAGTCCAGCTAATAGACCCGTTAGCAGGTACGTTTACAGCATTATTGGCAGGTAAAATACCAGTAGCACAACCCGGGGCTACAGTTGGTAATGTTGTATTAACCACAATTCTACCGGTAAAAAATCTTGGATTAAACGTAGGACTAGGAAAGCCGCCACAAAAACCTATATTAAGTGAACTAATTTGAGCGTTACCAACTTTTAAGTTGATACCTGCGGAACTAAAGATATTAGGAGTGGGAGTAATAGCTGTAGTACCACTGTAAGCTATACCCTTATCAGACTCAATAGCAAATCTGTATTGGGAGCCAGCAGGTATAACAAAACTAAGGCTAGTAAAAGTAGTATAATAGCCTGCTGTAGTAATAACCATTGGTGAACCGGTAGCAATCAACGACCATGCAGGAGATTGAATAGTGGGCGCTCCTGATAAGGAAGTAGCAGAATACCATAATTTAGGCACAGCACCATTTGAAGCGGGTATCCAATAACAATCTATCTGCCGTAAAGTAGCATCAATTGTATTGGTATTTTCTATTACAAAACATGCTGCACTATTATTGGCAACGCTGTTACCACCTGTATAGTTGGTACCGGTTTCGGTAGAAATAGTTGTTTGAGATAGTAATTTGTTGGTGCAACAAACAGAAAATAAAAATAAAAAAAATAAAATAGTGGCTCGGTAATCTCTTTTGTGGAAATAATTCATCTTCAGTATTATTGGTTTTAAAGCTTTATCATTCAACCGTTTTAGTAAATGTAAAACGAGAATAAAATTAAGTAAAATGGAGGTTTTAAGAAAATTTTAATTTAATACTGTTCGTTTTTAAGATAAATCAACTATTCAAAAATAAAAAAGCAGTCGCCAATACCCTTTGTTAGCCAACGTAGTATTGTAACTAAACACTTGTTAATTTATTTAAACTCGCCAAAAACATTTCTTAATTCATCTGAGATTTCTCCTAATGTACAGTAATTTTCAACCGCCGTTATTACTGCGGGCATTAGGTTGCTATTGTTTACTGCAGCTTCCTTTATTGCATGTAAACAGTTGGTAACTGCAATACCATCTCTCTTTGCTCTCAACAAAACCAGTTTATCAGCCTGTAATTTTCCAATACTATCATCTATTTTAAAAGGTTTTATTTTAGTTATTTCTTTTGTTTGAAATTTATTAACACCAACAATTATTTTTTCACCACTTTCTATCTCACGCTGGTATTCGTAGGCACTTTGCCCTATCTGATCCTGAATATAACCCTGCTCAATAGCAGCAACACTACCACCCAAAGCATCTATTTTTTCCATAATTTCCAAAGCCTTTTCCTCCACCTCTTTGGTAAGATTTTCAATAAAGAAACTTCCTGCCAATGGATCTGCTGTATCGGAAGCACCGCTTTCAAAAGCTACAATTTGTTGCGTTCTTAAAGCAATGCCGGCAGCTTCTTCTGTAGGCAGGCTCAATGCTTCATCAAAGCCGTTGGTGTGCAAGCTTTGTGTACCACCCAATACAGCGGCTAATGTTTGCAGCGTTACTCTTGCAATATTATTCATTGGTTGCTGTGCAGTAAGCGTAGCACCGCCGGTTTGCGTATGAAAACGCAACATCATAGCTTTAGGGTCTGTAGCGCCAAGATCTTTCATAATAACAGCCCACATTTTTCTTGCTGCCCTAAATTTGGCTACCTCCTCAAACAAGTTATTGTGAGCATTAAAAAAGAAAGAAAGACGTTTACCCAGCACATTAATATCTATCCCTTTTTCAATAGCTGCTTTTACATACGCCTTACCATTGCTGAGTGTAAAAGCAATTTCCTGCACTGCTGTGCTGCCCGCCTCTCTAATATGATAACCAGAAATAGAAATAGTATTCCATTTGGGTAATTCCTTAGCGCACCACTCAAATATATCGGTAATAATACGCATAGAAGGCTTTGGGGGATAGATATAAGTACCCCTTGCTGCATATTCTTTTAATATATCATTTTGTATAGTTCCTGTAATTTTAGTGAGATCAGCTCCTTGCTTTTTTGCCAACGCCACATAAAAAGCCAATAAAATAAATCCGGTGGCATTAATGGTCATGGAGGTAGAAACATCTTCCAAACGGATTCCTTTAAAAAGCATTTCCATATCTTCCAGGCTGTCAATTGCCACGCCAGTTTTTCCTACTTCACCTTCCGCTAAAGAATGGTCACTATCATATCCAATTTGAGTTGGTAAATCAAATGCTACACTAAGGCCACTAACCCCCTGAGATAATAAATAATGATACCGCTTATTACTTTCTTCTGCTGTGCTAAAACCTGCATACTGGCGCATTGTCCAAAGTTTGCCTCTATACATATCTGATTGCACCCCACGGGTAAATGGAAAATGACCGGGTTGTTCGTTTACAGTAGCAGGCAAATCGGCTTGTGTATAAAGCTCCTTTATTTCAATACCTGAATCAGTGAATTTCTTTTTCATATTGCGGTATTTAAATAGCAATGGTTCTGCTATCGGTATTATTTTCAGAATAATTGTTTTGCTTCAAACTGAAGTGCATCCAATACTATCAAACTAAGATCTGCATTGGGGTTCGCTACATATTCCAATAACTGTTTGCTCAACTCAACTGCCTTTGCATGGTTGGGTAAATTGGCAGCTAATTGATTAATGATAAAGATGTTTTGATCTCTTAAGTCACCAATTGCCTTCCACATATTGGCACTTACATAAATTTGCTGGCTTACATTATGCTCGTACTCAGATCGGATGGTTTGCAATAAAAGTAATTGAAAGTCAATAACATTTAAATTGGTAAAATCGGTTCTGGTAACTAAATTTTTTAAAGAAATTCTGTCTGCCAGTAAGGTTAGTCGCTCATAAGCCTGCATACGGAATTTTAAGGTGTCATTATTAATACCCAATCTTTCTTTAAGTTCATCCTTCATGCCTTTAAACTCTGCCAAAAGCCAGGCAATGGCAATAAAAAAAACACATACTATGGCAATTTGAATATCCTGAAAAATAATTTCGAGCAACATATCTGGAAAATAATTTTTTTGAGACAACAAAAGTAGGCAAACTCATTTCAATTAATTCCTTCTTTCGCAAAAGCTGCTGCAGATGGCTACAATTATTATTTTTATCTTTGCACGAGCAAAAAATTATTTATGGAAACAATATTAAAAATACCGGTAACCTTTACCATTGGAGCAGTTAAAGAAATTAAACGATTAATGAATGAAGCCAATTTTGATACTTCTAATACATTAAGGGTAGGTGTAAAAGGTGGTGGGTGTAGTGGAATGACGTATGTGCTTGGCTTTGATAAACCAACGGAAAAAGATGATCATTTTGAAATTGAAGGCATACCCTGTGTAATGGAAAAAAGTCATGGTATTTACCTGATGGGTATGGAAGTAGACTGGCAGGGTGGCTTAAATTCGAGAGGTTTTACTTTTAAAAACCCCAATGCCAGCAATACCTGCGGCTGTGGTACTTCATTTGCAGTGTAATTTATCTATCAAAAAAGTTAAAAAAACGTTCAAAAAAATGAACGTTTTTTTTATTAGCAAGAATATATAATAAAGTTTACCGCATTACACATTAACAATCAGTAAAGGGATGTTAAGCTTATGCCTGACTGTGTTCACTGTTTCTCCATACACTATGTCTTTAATGCCCGTATGGCGGTGAGCACCAAGCACCAGCATATCTGCATTGGTTTCTTTTACAATTCGCACTATTTCATTTGCCCGTCGGCGAAAGCCCAAAATGCCTTCCGCCGTAATTCCCTGACTTGCCAGTTGCTCTACATAATGATTAAGCCGCTCCTGATCTTTGATGGTTTCCAAATCATAACTATCCGAGCCTAAAAGCTTTGCAGATACACTTTCTACCACATGAATAAGGTAATACCGGGCATTAGTTCCCCCTTGTCCTATTCCAAAACGCATCAATTTTTCATCCTTTTCAGAAAAATCAAGCGCTATAGCAACAGTAGTAAAAACAGGTTTGTCTAAATTTTGCAACATGTTTAAATCCGGATGAATTAGTATAGGTGCTTTGGCCCGGTTACGAACAATTAACGGCTGTACAATTATGTAAATAAATAAACCAACAAAAAAAACACCCGCTGTAACTAACAACAATTTAGGAAAAAATGATGGGGCTGCAAAAACGCCGGAAGTTTCATTTACAAGCATTTTAAAATTTAAATATATAAGAACAGAAGCAATCAGCCACGCTGCTATTTTTGTGTAAATACCAATTGCAAAAATACCCATCGTTTTTTTATCACTTACAAAATGTATCAATGGTATTACAGCAAAGCCCAATTGAAGACTTAAAACCACCTGGCTTAATACCAACAATGCATCAACTTTCTCTTCTCCATAAATTAATATAACAATTAAAGCAGGCATAATGGCCAGCAACCTCGTTATCAGCCGCCTTGCCCATGGATTTATTCTCAATTGCAGGTAACCTTCCATCACAATTTGACCGGCAAGGGTTCCGGTAATGGTGCTGCTTTGCCCGGCAGCTATTAAAGCAATAGCGAACAGTTTGGGAGCAATAGCAGAACCCAACAAGGGAGTTAATAATTGATGAGCTTCTTTAATGGAAGCTACATGAGAATTACCTGTTTTAAAAAATACTGTAGCGGCTAATACCAATATTGCCGCATTTACAAAAAAAGCTATGTTAAGAGCTATAGAGCTATCAATAATATTAAACCGAATAGCCTGTTTTATACCTGCATCTGTGCGTTCTATTTTTCTTGTTTGTACTAAAGCAGAATGCAGGTATAAATTATGAGGCATTACAGTGGCACCTATAATACCAATGGCAATGTATAAAGCAGCATCATTTTGCAGGTGCGGTATAAATCCCAACAGTACTTCACTGCCGTTTGGCTTTGCCAAAATTATCTCTATTAAAAAAGAAACAGAAACAACGGCCACCAATGCAAGAATAAAAGCTTCCATTTTCCGCATACCAAGTTTCTGCAAATACAAAAGCAAAAATGTATCTAATACTGTAATTGAAACACCCCAAATAAGTGGTAAACCTGTTAGCAATTGTATACCAATGGCCATACCCAATACTTCTGCCAAATCGCAAGCCGCAATGGCAATTTCTGCCAGGCCATATAAAATGTAATTTACCCTGCGGGGATAAGCTTCCCTATTGGCTTGCGCCAGATCTCTACCTCTTACAATACCAAGCCTTGCAGATAGTCCTTGCAGCAGTAAAGCCATCAAATTACTCATCATCAATACCCAAATAAGGCTGTAACCAAACTGACTACCTCCTTGTAAATCGGTTGCCCAATTGCCGGGGTCCATATAACCTACGCTTATAAGATAAGCTGGTCCTAAAAATGAAAATATACGTTTCCAGCCAACTTTTTTATTACTGGTTGTGTCTATACTTTGGTGTACTTCGCTTAATGATTGACTACTCTGCTTTACTTGCTCCATATTGATACCTTGCTTACCTGCATTACAATACAAAATGTGCTTTTATAATAAATTGGTATGCAATATTTTTATTAAAATGCAAATCTAAAAATAAGCTATGTCACTTAAATGATAAAATAAAATTTCACGCTATCTAAATTTTTAATTAGATGAGCCTAATTATTAAAAGGGAATTTTGTTTCACCCAACCAAAACTGTAAGTTGTGTAAAATTTATACTTAAATGCGACAAAAAATTGGTTCTGGCTCCCCTTGGGAGGATATAGTAGGCTACTCAAGAGCAATTAAAATTGGTACTATTATCGAAGTTGCAGGTACTACTGCCATGGATGGAGATATACTGGTTGGCAAAGATGACGTGTACGCACAAACTGTATTTATCTTTCAAAAAATTGAGCTTGCATTAAAGGAATTAGGAAGTTCACTTAATGATGTGGTACGTACAAGAATGTTTGTGATTAATATTGATACCTGGCAATTAGTTGGCGAAGCACATGGAGTTTTTTTTAAAACTATAAAGCCTGTGGCTACCCTGGTAGAAGTAAGCAGACTAATAAACGAGGAATTACTAATTGAAATAGAAGTGACAGCAATAACAACAGTGTAAAAAGCCACTAAAGCATCATTTTGGCTATCAACTCCTTAAAAATTTTATACGCCACCATTGCTGTCATATTGTTGATATCCCTGGTGGGGTTATATTCTACAATATCTGCACCTACTATTGGTGAATGTATCTGTTGTAGAATGGTAATAAGTTCCCGGGTAGAAAGTCCGCCTGGTTCATGATGAGATACACCGGGCGCAAAAGTCGGATCTAATACATCAAGATCGAGAGAAATATAAAGCGGACTGCTAAGAGACGCTATAAAATTATAATTAAAATCTTTCATCTCTACCACCTGTACACCATATTTAGCAGCCTGCTGCCGCTGATGTGTATTCAACGTTCTGATACCTACCTGGGTGAGCGATTTTATTTTACCTTTTTCTAAGAGGCGTGCAAAAGGTGAAGCGTGAGAATATGGATTATTATCAAAATTTTCATACAAATCTGCATGGGCATCAAGGTGTAAAACATGTAGGTTTGAATATACATCGGTAAAGGCATCAATTACAGGATAAGAAATTGAGTGATCGCCACCAATACAACAACATTTGCTATTGTGCGCAAGTTCTTTTGCTATAGTGTTTTTAATAACGTTAAATGCTATAGCGGCATTAGATGTATCAAAAACAATGTCACCTTCATCTTTATAATTTTCTCCTTCAATTATTTCTATTCCATTTTCAGCAAAGCAATTAGCAGAGCCATTTTTATCCATCAATCTTACAAGAGGCGGAGCTAATGAAGAACCCCTTAAAAAAGAAGAATTATTATCAAAAGGTATTCCGATTACTTTAATCATTTTCCATTTATTATTGATGATGTTGAATGTTTAAATACAAAATATTTTACATCAAATTTATTACATTAAAAGTATCTAACTATTTGTATGTAGTGTAAAAAAGACACAATATTTATTCTATTCACAACGTTTTTTAAGAATTCCAATTATATTGCACCTTAATCAAGTAACACAATATCATGAGTTTCGCCAATTTTAAAGTACCGTACGCTGTAAATGAAAGCTACGCAAAAAGAGTCGCTTATTTTTCAATGGAGTTTGCAATTCACCAGCCGCTTAAAATTTATAGTGGTGGACTAGGGTTTTTATCAGGTTCGCACATGCGTAGTGCATATGAACTAAAACAGAATTTAGTAGGTATTGGAATTTTATGGAAATATGGGTATTACGATCAGGCCCGTAATGCAGACCAAACACTGCAAGTTCAATGGAATGAAAAAATCTATAATTTTTTAGAAGATACAGGCATTAAATTTCAAATAAATATTCACAACCATCCTATATGGGTCAAAGCATGGTATCTCAATCCTGAGACCTTTAAAAGTGCTCCTATGTTTTTACTAAGCACAGATTTACCAGAAAATGATTATGTAACACAAACTATTACACACCGTTTATACGATGGTAATGTAGCAACCAAAGTAGCGCAGTTTATTTTACTAGGCGTGGGTGGTGCCAAATTAATGGATGAATTAAATTTTAATCCGGAAGTTTATCACCTCAATGAAGCACATGCAATTAGTGCAGCTTTTTACCTGCATCGCAAATTTGGCAACATTACAGAGGTAAAAAAACGCCTCGTATTTACAACCCATACACCAGAAGAAGCAGGTAATGAAAAACATGATATTTATCTATGTGAAAAAATGAGCTATTTCTGTGGTATGCCGTTGGATGAAGTAAGAAAAATTACAGGAATTTATGATGATTCTTTTAACCACTCACTTGCTGCTTTACGCTTTGCAAGAATAGCCAACGGAGTATCTCAACTGCATGGAGAAGTAAGCCGTAAAATGTGGGGGAAATACGATGGCATTTGCGAAATAAAATCTATTACCAACGCTCAAAACTGGACTTATTGGGCAGACAAGCAATTGTATAAAGCAAAAGCAGAAGCAAACGATGTTTGGTTTGATGACAGAAAGCATTTTTTAAAGAAAAGAGCGCTCGATATAGTAGCAGATCAAACAGGTAAATTACTAGATCCCAATGTACTCACTATTGTGTGGGCACGCCGTTTTGCAGGATATAAAAGAGCAGAATTGTTAACAAGAGATAATAAACGATTTGAAGCCCTGCTAAATAACACAAAGCATCCAGTGCAGTTTATTTGGGCAGGAAAACCTTACCCATTGGACTATCCGGCAATCAACGATTTCAATCACCTGGTTCACTTAAGTAAAAATTACAGAAATGTAGCGGTTTGTGTAGGGTACGAACTTGCACTAAGCAAGCGCCTAAAACAAGCTGCAGATGTTTGGCTGAATAACCCACGGGTACCAAGGGAAGCTAGTGGTACAAGTGGAATGACAGCAGCCATGAATGGAGCCGTAAACTTTAGTACTAATGATGGATGGATATGCGAATTTATAGACAACGGTAACAATGGTTTTGTGGTACCACCTATTGATTATGAAAATATTCACGTACAAGAACAAGATGAATACGACTTAAATCAGTTGTACGACATATTAGAAAATCAAATTTTGCCACTTTACTACGATAATAAAGAAACCTGGAGAGATATAGTTAAAAATGGCATGAGTGATGTACAGGTAAGATTTGACAGTAACAGAATGGCAGAAGAATACTATGAAATAATGTATAAAACCTTATAAAAATATTTCACACATTTTAGCATAAAAATCACACCCGTTTGGTGTGATTTTTTTTTAATTATATCAAACTGTAATATTGAAGTTAACTTAGTAATGATACTTTCAATTACAATACAGGCAGGTGTTTCAAGTTGTTTTTTGTTCAAAAAAAGCCAAAACTACTTTG
>Ga0136636_10001570_pt1 | contig 13426 bp, 10 predicted proteins | sample AntDrymUQ8522106_2_FD_104653 | JGI IMG/M metagenome (GOLD analysis project Ga0136636, IMG submission 104653) | Polar desert sand microbial communities from Dry Valleys, Antarctica - metaG UQ852 (21.06) | ecosystem: Environmental > Terrestrial > Soil > Desert | place: Antarctica: Dry Valley... | reverse complement strand
TATACTCGCCTTTGCTGAAATAGGCGTGTGCGGTGAGCCGTGCAATTTCGGCAGTTCGTTTATCGCTGGCCATTTCGAGCAAGGGTAACGACCGGGCGATAAGTTCGTCGTTCCGGCCCTGCAGCGCATAAATCTGGATAATGTAATAATTTACCACATCGCGGAACGTTTCATCAGTCGAAATGAGTTCAAAATGTTTCAACGCTGTTTCATAATTGCCTTCGGTGTAGGCAATATGGGCATAATAGTAGTTTGCCGGAACGTTATATTTATTGGGTTTATCGATGAGAAGGGCAAAATTTTCGCGAGCTTTTTTTAGGTTCTCGGTTTTGAAATGAGCATAACCCAATTTGAAATAATATTCGTTCAGTTGCTCCGGAGTTAATTCGTGTCGGTCAACATTAAGGAAACTTTCCAGCGCTTTGCGATAATTTTTGTTGGTGATATGCAGCTTTCCAAGTTCAAAGTTTGCATCGTTCACCTGGGCATTCTGAGGATAGCTTTCGATAAATTTCTCAAAACGTTGCGTGGCATCAGGATGAAATAACTGTGAAGCACACAAGGCGGCATAATACTCGGATCCGGCTTTTATATTGTTTTTTTCGCCGGCTGACAGTTTGTCGAAAATCACAAGGGCTGACCCGTATTTTGCTTTGCTGTATATATCAAGAGCCTGATCGTAAGAGGCTTGCGGATTGCTGTAAATAGCTGTTTTTTGTGCAGATACCTGCAGAAACAGGCATGTAGCCAGTACACAAAAAGATGCATTTATTTTTTGGGTTATATTCATATTGAATCGCTGAAAATCAGGATTAAAGGTACAGTATTAAGTCAGCAGCAGGAAGTAGGGGTGAGGCAACTTATCAACATTAGTGGTTTGAAAACTTAACGCTGCGAAAGAGCGTATAGTATAACATTAAGAAGATTTAGGAAACAGCTGACCTGTGATTTGAATAGTTTTATTTGATAAACAGTTATTTGCAGCTTAAGTATCGGAATTCAACGAATGATTAGGCAAAAAAATCCCGGGCTGATTCAAAACCCGGGATAAAAGAAACAGATAACTAATTGATGATTAATTCAGAATAGTAATCTTTCGCGAATCGATAAGCCGGTTACCGGAAGTAACTCTGATAACGTAAGTGCCTGTCGGAAGGTTGTTTATGTCAAGCTTTTCTGTCGATGTCTGCATTATTCTTCTCCAATGGTTGGTTTCAACACCTGCCATATTAAAAAGACTGATATCTAAAGTTTCAGATTTCTCAAACGAAGAAGAAATAAGTAACTGCCTGGCAAAAGGTTCGGCATAAATAGTTAGCTCTTTCGGAAAAGTTACTCCCTCAATGCCCACTGTGCCATATACAAACGAAAGATTATCGATCCACAGTTTGGTACCTGTATGATTAATGCCATCCAGCGGGTTGGAATTTACGATTAGAATATTCATGGTATCAGGTGCATCCCAAATCTGGTATTCGAGAGGAACTTCGAAATACGTCCAGGTATTGAAAGTTCCCATGGTATCTAAGGCTCCGTAGCCGATGGTGTCCTGCACACCGTTATTCCATTTGGTAAGTCCCCAGCCGAAAACGCAGGTGTCGTTATTAACGGGTTGATATTTGAAATATCCTGTAAGTTTTTGAGGCATTCCTGTAAATGGGGAACCGCCGGTGAGCGTTGCTGTTTGGGCAAAAATATCAATGTTCAGTTCGCCTAAAGTAAGCGCTCCCTGCATGGTAAAAGATCCTACGAAAGGGATCGTTTTGGTTACAACCGTTAGTTTAGCTGATGCTGTACCTTGCTGAGGATCTGCCATTTCCTTTGTAATAGCAGTAAATTCAAGTCCGAGTATATTCTGGTTTGAAGTATTCCATAATGTGGGTTCACCGTTCGACCATGTTTCGAAACTTCCGTTAGGTATTTGCTGGGCAAAGCTGCTTAAAGTAAGAAGTAAAAGGAAACTTATAAGTATTGATACGTGTTTCATTGTCAGATTTTTTTGTTTGAATATAACAGTTTTACAAGTCATACAGTTCACTAAAGCTCAATTTATCGTCCTGAAATTTGTGTACAGTTTTTATGGTATTGTACCCCTCTGTCCTTCGGACATCTCCTCTAGAAGAAGGGGAGACCCTCCAGTCAAACTCTTCAAACGTTTCAGAAACTCTAACTGATCGCAATGATAGGATAATTTCCGATTCCCTAACCCCCAAATCCTAACCCCAAACCCCTTTCCTAAATGCAACACTTAAAGTGACAACCCTGTAAGCAGGATTCTGTTCCTTCGGGTCTGTTGCCGACCTTAAGGCTTCCATCATTTATCTGGGACCGCCATCACTAACGGCCTCCAACGACCTACCCCCCGGGCATCGGGCGAGCAACCCTTTCAGCTATCGCTTGCGCGACGCTACTCCCGGTATATTTGGTCTTTCAACCCATAAGGTTTACCCTCACGTGTATTGCTACACTATGGCGTGGGCTCTTACCCCGCGTTTTCACCCTTATCACGCCAAGGCGTGACGGTATATTTTCTGTGGCACTTGCTGTTCCCACGGTGTTCAGCCGCAGGACCTTCCCGTTAGGAAGTATGGCGCTCTGTGTTGTCCTGACTTTCCTTACCCGCGGACTAGCCGGGATACGATAGAACAGGTTGTCACCGATGCAAAGGTACGGAAAAATGGGACATGTTGGATTGGCATCAAAGGCCAAAGTGTATTTGGTTAAGTATTATGTGTCAAAATCAAAACTGAAGAATGATCATCAAAAACGATCATATAATTATATAATAGAAACTTACATATTAACTTCCTCAAAACTTATGAAGAGCTGAGCTTCATTTTTTACAACTTTTTTATGGTAATGCCCGTAGGGCATTGTTCCTGTTACAGATTTTCTTTTATTGATATTGAAGTCCTACGGAGAATTGCAGATATCCAGGTGCTCCAACATTCAACATCAATCTATGGCCATTAGGTTGAACAGCCACACTTATTCCTGCCTCACTAACAATTGGGGAAGTTATTTTGAAAGTTTCACTCAATCATTTGAGTATAACCATAAAAATCTCATTTTCCCGATGCCGGTTTCAATTTAGCATACCTTACTTCATCCCACAATTTTCCTTGTTTGAAAACTGATTTCCTGAAAACGCCCTCGTTTACAAAACCACATTTTTCCAATACACGCATCGAAGCTGTATTGTATTCGAAAACACCGGTGTGTATGCGGATGATATGCATGTGATTGAAACCATATTCGGTAATCAGATTTACGGCTGTGGTTACTATTCCTTTGTTCCAGTAAGGTTCACCGATAAAGTAGCCAATTTCTGCTGATTTGCAGTAAACATCCTGCCCCGGAAACAAAGAGATATTACCCACATATTCCCCATTGTAATCAATACCGAAAAACGTAACAGGGTCCTGATTGGTGAATTTCTGAAGAAAATTTTCAGCATCTTCCAGGGTGTAGGGATGTGGAAACCCGTCGCGGAGGTTACAGCTTATTTTTTCGTTATTGGCAAGTTCCGCCAGGCGCCCTGCATCAGTTTGGCGCAAAGGCCGAAGTGCAATATTTCCTGATCTGAGTTCCATTTCCTGCAAAGAATTAAGTTTATATTGATGAAAATGAATTAATTACATACTGATTTTTTTTTAAATAGCTGTTCCGTTCGAAAAAATCTTTTTGATGCGGCTGGTAAATTTCTTCTTTTTAAAGGAGAATGTTTCTGTCACCTCAGGAAGCGGCCCCTGATACCCGCTTCCCATTTTCAGGTAAAAAGTGTAAAACATATTAGCTGTAATTCCCCATTTATTCAGAAAAACCCTGTTTCCTTTTGTTATATTCCGGCTGCCTAATCGCTTTGTCGAATGTTCGAGGAAATGATACACCCGGCTGCGGGAAACACCTTTAAAATTGCGCACGCCCATTTGCCAGAGTTTCATCGAAAAATCAGGATCCGAATAAAATCCGGGAAAAAACTCTACACTGTATCCGCCCACAGCATTCCAGGTATCGCGGTGTACTACGCATGGCGGCCACGAAGCTCCGTTCCAGTCACTCATGGGTAACGTAGCATACTTTTCGAGTAATTCTTTTTCGCGGAAATCGTTTTCGGAACTACCAAATGAATACGGAGCAATAGCAATCTTTTTACGGGCATCAAACGGTTCGATAGCAGTAGCCGAAAGAAAAAAATGGGTGTCGGGCATTAGCTGTATCTCTTCCCAAAGGAATTTATCCCACTCCGGGCAAACGTACATATCATCGTTCAGATACAGGATATAGTCAGTTTTTACCAGTCCTGCGGCGGCATTCAGCGCATAGCATACGCCGATATTGGTTTCGCTGTATGTGTGATCGAACTTTTGTGATTCAACCCACGCTTTGGTTCCGTCGTTTCCTTCGTTTATGTGGAGAATGATCTGATGCTTAAAAGTGCTGTTTTTTAAAATACTACCGATACATAACTGCAACAATTCGAGGTTATTCCATGTTGGGATAACAATTGAAAAAAGTTGTTTTTCAGTATTTGTAAAAACCTGACTGGTAAATTGAATGATTCCCGAAGATTTCAATGTTTGGATTTTTATAAGGAGATGCACAAAAATAGAAATATTTAAAGCAGAGTCAATTACTCTTTTGTTTCAGTTTCAGCAAATCCCATAAGGTATTTTACTTTTTCGGTATTAGCGGCTGAAGTAAGCTTTTCAAGTAACCGGAAAGCAACTTCCAAAGCTGTAGATGGATTCCACGATGTGATGATGTTTTTATCAACCACAACGGGTTCATTAATCACATTTACACCGTAACTGCGCAATGTTTCGTGATGTACAAAATTACGGTTATAGGTTGTGCCTGAGCAGCCGTTGAGTATTCCACTTTTCCCTATTGGCAAGGCTCCTGTGCAAACAGAAGCGATAATTTTATTTTTCGAATTAAACGTTCTGATCAATTCAAGAAACCGTTCGTCGTAAGCATCGCGGTAAAAATTAAATTCGGCAAATCCCCCTGGAATTGCCAATGCATCAAAATCATCAACATTTACTTCGTTAATAGTGATATCGACACTTATAGCTTGTCCGAAAGTACTTTTGATCTGTTTCTGCAAACCACAGGAATACAGTTGTGTTGATTTATTGCCTTCCACGAGGTTCCATCCCATTACATCAATAAACGCACTGGCTTCATATATTTCGAAGCCTTCTGCCAACAATAACAATACTTTTTTCATAACAACCGTTTTAGAAATTTTACTCAATAATATGGCTGATTTTTTTAATTGTTGAGGTATGGTTCACCAAAATTCAAGAAGAATAAAAGTTTGCTAAAAGGATGATTATTGATTCCGGTGAATGATAAGTTCAACAGCGCCATTGCCGTACTTTGCAAAGGATGCAGTGCGGAATTCAATATCCTCATACTCCTGAAGGCGTTGCAGAATAGCTTGTTTCAGAGTTCCGTTTCCGATTCCGTGTATAAATATTACTTTGCTGAATTTATACGCGATGGCACTGCCCAGCATACGCTCGAAATATCCAAGCTGTATGGTAAGGATTTCATGTGGCGAAAGTTTGCTGTAATCCTGCCGCAAAGCTGAAATATGGAGATCAACTTCGGCTTCGTTGGGAGCAGTACGGTGCTGATCTATAGCAGTTTCAGGTCTGAAACGTTCGGCTGCAGCAGGAAGTGGTTCGCGGTTTTCCTTCTCGTTAAGTATTTGTTCGTAGGTGCTAGGTATCCGGTTCAGTTCGCATACAGTATAAACAATTGCACGCTGGTTGGCCAGGAAACGGGTTTCGTGGTAGCTGCCTTCCTGATAAAATAAAGAACCTTTGATACGGAACGTTGCACTAACCGGCATCAGTACTTTTTCATTTTCATCGGAATAAAAAATAACCTGCATCACTCCGTTAGACCATATACTGATATCTTCGCGAACAATGCTCTCAATTACCAGCTTCGATTCGGCAGGTACTGAACCATAATCGATTCCGGAGAAATTCCCTTCCTTGTTTTTCAGGAAGAAAGTATAAAGAATGTCATGAGCTGTATTATTCACCACAAAAACATCCATTGATCCGGTAAGTAGCCGGTTCTGATCACATGGAGCCCAGGCCAGGTATACGCCTGTAGGAGCTTCCTGACCATCGCCACGCTTTACAATACGGCTAATACGGTCGTTTTCAATTGCTTCAGGTTCCGGCTCAGGCTTTATTTCCGCTGGTTTCTCCGACCGACGCTCATTTCTGTTTAAAAACAAATCGCCCGATGCTCCGGCGGGTTCTATAGCAACAAGTTCGCTGGCGAGTGTAGGTATTTCAAACCCATCTTCTATAGCCACCGAAACCATAAATGCATTAATCTCTTTTACTACGGTTCCTCCTCCTGTAGAGTTCAGAAACCGGACTTTATCTCCTGCTTTGAATTTCATTCTGATATGATAAATAATTGTTAAACAGACTTTTAAATTAGTATTTCGGAACTATATAAGCTTTTAAAAATGCTCTGCGGTCTGTTAAATGGGGTGCAAAGATAGCAACAATTCGGTCATGATTATTTCTAAACATGCAAGCTTCCTTTGTGGTTCTCATCCTGGTTTGAGTTAATGCAATTTACTTATATCATCATGCCGGGTGTAATAAAGGGTAATTTTGTGCGTTTTACAACGGAAATACTAAAACGAAATCAATGAAACACGTAAAACTAATGAAGGGTCTTGCCCTCCTGAGTCTGATATTTTTAATAGTATCCTGCGGCAAGGAAATTGAAAAACCGGTTGCCCCGAAATTCATTTTCAAACATAATGTAAACGGATTCGAATTGCAGAAAAGTGCAATGAATTATACCAACCAGGCTGGGAATAATTATCAGGTTGACGAATTGCAATACTTTATTTCGGAAATAAGTATAAAAACGGTTGATGGTCAGATATTGACTGTTTCTGCTGATAATGCAATTCATTATGTTGATATTGATATTCCGTCAACGCTTGAATGGACCCCAAAGGACAGGATACAGGTAACAGGCTACGAAAGCATATCCTTTGTTTTTGGGATAAACGAAGCGAAAAACAAAACCGGTTTATTTGTAAATCCGCCTGAGCGGGATATGTTTTGGCCTGATATGATGGGAGGCGGCTACCATTATATGAAAATGAACGGTCAATGGAAAGCGACAGCCGACTTGCTCACTCCTTTTAATCTTCACCTGGGTATTGGTATGAATGAGGCGGGTACTGTTTTTTACCAGAATTATTTTACCGTAACCCTTCCGCTTAATGTTACTGCCGGTTCGCTCAGCAACGAGTTTACCATAACGATGAACATCGAGAAATGGTTCGAGACGCCTAATCAATGGGACTGGAATGTTATAGGCGGGCAAATTATGCAAAACCAGGAGGCAATGCGAATGACCAGCGAAAATGGGGCGCATGTTTTTCAGGTTTCTCATAAAGGAGAGAATATCGTTTACCACGATTAGGTTTATAGAGGAGTAAGAGTCACGGAACACGTGATGCATTGATGTGAGAAAGGGCGGAAGAGGCTTGGTTCACGCGTCTTATTTTATGGCGCGTGCGGGAAAATGAAAATTTAAATACAGTATTTATCATCCTATAAAAAAACTAGAAAAAACAAATCGATCAAATAAATTATTATATTCGTTATCATTATTAACCAAATACTATTCACTAATATGTTTTTCAATTCTAATTCACAGCTTTATCCCTCTAATAAATGGGAGAAGCGAATTATTGAATGTTATATATATATATAGTCAACGTCCATCCTGTTAAAATCGTCCAATTAATTTCACTAAGGTTATCAATTTGCAAGGCAGATTGGGAACTACCTCCATAGCTCACTTGAAGTTTGCATGGTTATAAACAATAAAAAACTAAATATTTAATAATTTACTGAAAAATGAAAACAATTAAACAAATAACATTTGCGTTACTATTATTAGCTGTTACAATGATCAGTTGTAAGAAAGATGAAATATTGACATCCAGCACTAATCATCAAATGAATTCAAAAACCACCAAACAATTGCTTGCTTTCCGCGACAACCTGAAACTGAAAAACAGTAGTACGATGCCATTGGATAGTGCAACTTGGTATCTTGAGGGTTTATTGAACTTCGAGAATGCAAATAACAACCACCAGTTTGATGGGCTTGAGTTTTTTTATGATACTTTAATGGTGTACACATCAGGAAGTGAATTAACCTTGAGCGAATTAAATGAGTTATATGCTCATTTTAACACTACACTCGAAACAATATCGAAAGCACAAACTATACCTGATTTTGCTTACGATGCCCTTGATATTACAATAATTAATAGTGGGCTGAAAAATGGTGAATTAGTTGTTGTAATGTCAATTAGTGCAGGTTCCAATTTGATAGGTAATTATTACGCTTTTGGACCCACTGATTATTGGTCATGGGGATTTCAAGGTGGCAAATGTGGACCCTATGCAGGGCAAGGCGGCACATCAGATGCAAGTCAGCAACTGAATTACAGATTTAACCATCCTGTTGCTCTACCAAGTCCTGGTTATTATACTGGCGTTGAAACAATTTCTACCACAGGCGATCAGTTTCCTGATGCTGCAAATCCTGGTCCTTACTGCGATTATAAAATATTCCTTTATGATGCAACAAATACTGGAATTTGGCCTTGTCTCAGCCCGGATGAGTTAAACTACTATCTATCAACTATGCCATATATAATCAATGCAAAAAGGCCTGAGATTGGTATGTCGTATATCAATGTGTCTGTTACGGCATTGTTTTTCCCAAATGGCACTTCAATTTATTTCCATATTTATGATTTAAGATATGGTTATTACCATGAGTACGATAAAATCAACTAAATGAATACATGTGGGTTCATAAAACAAAAGCTTGACCTTCAGTGTTTTGTGAACCTACTTTTAAATTTAACTTTATGAAAATTAAACTAATTACAGTATTATTAGCAGGTTTTTGCCAGATAGCCTATTCACAAACAAGCTTCTTCGAAACATACAAACGGTCATCGCATGAACGAGCCTATTCGTCCTTGCAAATGGCTGATGGAAACTTTATGATTGCTGGCGAAATGCGCGAAACAGGTTACTTTGGAATCGATATGGGATATTTGGCAAAGCTTTCGCCTACCGGGGAAATTGTAAAAGAAGTTCTCGTTAATCCAAAAAACACATCACGCTTATGTCTATTGGTCCCTTTCCAATATGAGAACGCTATGTATTTATGTATTGGATCATCCGATTCAGTTGTGGGCGCAAACTCCTTTGGTTGCAATGTTTTTTATGGCATAGACGAAGATTTAAATATCACACAGCAGAAAGCCTTTTCATTCAAAACCAATTATATGGCATACCCATGGCAATACGTAATTCAAAATGATTCAATTTTGTATTTAATGACCGATTTTGTGATAAGGAATAGGAATAATACTACAAATAGAATGATCGATGTAGTAAAATATAAACTACCTTTTGATAGTTTGACATCCTATATAGATACTAATTACTCTATTACACAGGATCTTTTTTTTAATAATGTAAAGAAGCAGATAAATATTTATACTTTTCCATTTAATAAAATTCAACAATTAGACGAAAATTTAAATTTTATTTCTTCCAAAACATACTCCGAAAAATTTCCTACTGTGTTAACAATTACTTCATTGGGAGATACGAATTACTTACTTTCAGGAGCCGCCAAAAATGATTCTTCACCAAACCTGCTATTAGGTTGTGTTCGCTACGACAGCAATGATTTTTCAGTTGATTCCCTATTTTATACTCCAAGTGCTGATACTAATTTTTATGGTGGAGCACATAAAAATACCGTTATAAATGGGGATGCGATATTTATAACCGGCTTTTATAATGTTAATGCCATTCCTTTTCCATATAATGATAACCCATCATGGGTAACTATTACAAAACTTGATATGGAGTTAAATGTGATAAGTACTCATTTTTATGGAGGTGATGCACAATATTGTCCTTACAGCATAATTGCCACTTCGGATGGGGGATGTTTTGTTACTGGTTACAGTTACGACTATATCAATAACCTGCCAAATGGCAACGGGGAGTTAGATATATTCGCTCTAAAGACCAACTCTGAAGGACTTGTTACCGGGAATACCGAAGACCCAATAGCTCACAATGCTATTATTTATCCTAATCCGGGCGCAGATTTCATCAACATAGAAGCAGGCCTGCAAATAAAAGGTGCAATGTTTACCTTGTATGATATGAATGGGAGAATCCTTCAGCAGCAACCCATCAAAAACACCCACCAGCGTGTCAATGCCTCAAATCTTCCCTCAGGTATTTATCCATGGCAGATTGTGTTTAAACATAAAGTGATTGAAACTGGGAAGTGGATCAAATAATTGGATAAAGTAGTGATGAGGTGAGGTGGTTGCTAATGTTGGGTTTTGCTGTTGTATGGATGTGATAATTTATGTGTCATGAAGAGGGTGACGTGGCATTTTCTCGTTTTCGGAGTAATGGTTTAAAACAATAACATATATCATGATAACAGTGTGAAACATCTTCAGTCAGGATCGATATTTAATCATGAAGTTCGAGCAACAGTTTGCGTTGCTCTTTTAATGCTGTTATTTATTTCAGCCTGTAAACAGGATGATCCTGACTACAATCCAACACCTTACGAAATAAAAGTTCCGAAATTCTTTCCTACACGCATGAATATTCCGCCTGATAATCCAATGACGGTTGAAGGAGTGGAGTTAGGACGGAACTTGTTTTACGATGGCCGCCTTTCTGGCCGCACCGAGCCCGACAGTCTGATGAGTTGCGGCACCTGCCATCTCCAATCAAGGTCATTCGAAGTTGGTATCGATCACCCGAAATACAGTGGTGGCAAAACTTTTGGTATTACCGGCATTAATACCCCGCATTATATGTTGCCCATGATCAATCTGGTATGGAATGAATCGGGCTATTTTTGGTCGGGGATTATTTCGGAAAGCAATCCGGAAGCAGGCCGGCAAAATCTGGAAGATATTGTTTACATGGGCGTTATCGCCCCTCACGAAATGGCAGGCGATACCAATAAAGTAAAAGCGCTGATACAGAGCATTCCCGGTTATCCCGAACTTTTCGAAAAAGCATTCGGATCACGCACAGTTACTATGCGGAATATTAGCAAAGCGATTGCCCAGTTTACCCGGACTTTAATTTCATCGGATTCGAAATTTGATCGTTACATGCGTGGCGAAGAGCAACTGAATACTGCGGAACTTAATGGTTATGTGCTTTTTATGACTGAGGAAGGAGCCGATTGTTTTCATTGCCACGGTGGTTCGGGCAATCCTCTTTTTACCACTAATTTGTTTTACAACAATGGGAAAGACTCTGTTTTTAACGATCCCCGCGACAGGTATTCCATAACCGGCGACCCGACCGATCGCGGAGCATACAAAGCCACTACGTTGCGCAACATTGAATTAACCGGTCCATACATGCACGATGGAAGGTTTAAAACCCTTGAAGAAGTGATTGATTTTTATTCCGAAGGCGTTTTGTGGTCGCCATATATACACCCGCTAATGCATCATGCCAATGAAGGAGGAATTCAGTTCACTCCTTCCGAAAAATCGGATCTCATTGCTTTTATTAAGACATTGCGGGATGAAACTTTTTTGACAAACCCGGCCTTTGCAGCACCTGATCAGTTACCGGATGGCACTAAAGTCAAAAAGTAGTTGAGGGGAATGTAGCAGTTTTTTTAAATTCGAAGGAAAAGAAAGTAAATTTTATCGGTTTAAATCCTATTGAAAGGCCTGCAAGATTATGAAATGCGGGCCCTGATTCAAAAGATAATCAAGTATTGGTTTTAATATGCGGACATTGGTATGTACAAGATAATTAAAGTTGGATCTTATTATCTGGAACGTTTTCCAACATTGCAATCCCTGATTTGAAGGAGAATTATACTTTACACGATCTGGTTTTATCTCACAACCAACAACCGGTATTAAACCGTACCTTTGTTGCAATCACTCATTTCATACATTTTAACCGAAGTTTGCGTATGCCATTTTCGTTGCTGGGTTTGTCGAAACCCCTTTTAGACGCTATTGCCGGACTCAATTATTCAAAACCTTATCCCATTCAGCAGGAATCTATTCCGGTAATTCTGAATGGTAAGGACATGCTGGGTATCGCCCGGACAGGTTCAGGAAAAACCGCCGGGTTTGTGCTTCCTATCCTCGAAATGTTTCAGCAATACAAACCTGAAGCAAAAAACCGTTTTGTAAAAGTACTGGTTCTGGTGCCTTCGAGGGAATTGGCGGTTCAGGTTGGAGATGTTTTCGTTTCAATGGCTTCGAAACTTCCACGAAAGGTTAAAATACAGTCAGTTTTCGGTGGGGTTTCCATAAATCCTCAGATGAAACAATTGAATGGAACTGAAATACTGATTGCAACTCCGGGCCGGCTTCTTGAACTTATTTCGTCGAAAGCGGTAAAACTTTCAGAAGTTGGAACCCTGGTATTGGACGAAGCTGATAAAATGCTAAACCTCGGTTTTAAAGATGAGATGGATAAAATATTTGCACTTTTACCATCGCGAAGACAAAACCTCCTTTTTTCGGCTACCCTCAGCGACGACGTAATCGCTATTAAAGAATTGCTTCTCCACAACCCGGAAATTATCCGTATCGACGAGGAAAACCTTGATATTGACCTGATAAAACAAATTGCCTATTTTACTGATGATGAGCGGAAAGGTCCGTTGCTCCGTTACCTGGTGAAAAAGGAAAGAATGAAACAGGTTTTGGTTTTTGTATCGTCAGTAAAACGGGCTGATAATGTGGTTAATAAGCTGAAATCGAACAGAATAAATGCGGCAGCTTTTCACAGTGGACGTAGCCAGGGTGGCCGTACCGAAACATTGAGCAAATTTAAATCAGGGGAAATAAGGGTGCTGGTAGCTACCGATTTAGCTTCGCGCGGACTGGATATTCAGTTTTTGCCTTATGTGATTAATTATGAACTTCCGCGCTCTCCCAAAGATTATATTCATAGGATTGGCCGTACCGGTCGCGCCGAATCGCCGGGAACAGCTATAACTTTGCTATGTCCTGAAGATATTCACCATTTTAAAGTGATTCAAAAAAAAATGGGCAGGCATGTGAATATTCTTGAAACCGATGACTGGGATTTGAAAGGAGTTTAGTCAAAATGATTTTAACCACTAAGGCACTTAGGGCTCTTTGAAGCACTGAGGTTTTGTATAAATTATTCGCCTGCTTGTGCTACATCTCAGTGTCCCTCTGTGTCCTCCGTGGTAAAATTACTAACGGAGATTTTGTACTATTGAGTAATTCGTTCTCACTGAGAATCATTCTTATTTCCGCGATGGCTGTGCATAAATT
>Ga0136636_10001569_pt1 | contig 13428 bp, 9 predicted proteins | sample AntDrymUQ8522106_2_FD_104653 | JGI IMG/M metagenome (GOLD analysis project Ga0136636, IMG submission 104653) | Polar desert sand microbial communities from Dry Valleys, Antarctica - metaG UQ852 (21.06) | ecosystem: Environmental > Terrestrial > Soil > Desert | place: Antarctica: Dry Valley... | reverse complement strand
CCAATTTCTTCAAGAAACTTTATTTTCCAATTTTTAAATTGCGCTCGGTAACTTAGATCCAAGTCTTCAGTGAGGGTGTCACTTTGCCAACCTCCAGCGTCAATAATAGTTGTTTTGCGCCATATTCCTGCTGTTCCATTGAATTGAAGGAGATAATGGGATGCCATTCTACCGGTCTGTTCTATGGTAAAATGAACATTGAGTTGTATCGCTTGAAGTTGGGTGAGAAAATTGTATTTCTGATTCAAATGCTCCCATCTTGTTTGCACAACACCTACTTGTGGATCCTCAAAGTATGGAATAACTCGAAGCAAAAAATCAGAGTCAGGTATGAAGTCGGCATCAAAAACTGCAATGAATTCAGATTTTGCAGTTTCCATTCCATATTTTAATGCACCTGCCTTAAATCCAGTTCTTTCTTTGCGATTGATCAAAACAATGTCAAAGCCTTTATTTTGGTATTCGGCCACTTTGAGTTTGCTGATTTCAATCGTATCATCATCCGAGTCATCAAGAATTTGTATCTGAAGTTTTGATATAGGGTATTGTAATGCAGTTATTGAATCGATTAGCCTTTCAACTACATATTTTTCGTTGTAAATAGGTAGTTGGATAGTAATTGCGGGAAGATTGTCATCTAACTCAGCTGGTGGAATGGATATTTTTTTATTTTTCCAAAAGCGCAGGTAGGAATAGAGTAGATACAATTGCGATAAACAGTATAATCCAATTAAGACGATACAGATACTATAGACAATAAATACCAAACCTGCTAATAAAGCCATTTTACTTTGTAATTGCAAGTTTAAAAATTGTCCACAAGATTTTATAGCCTGCCATGATGGTTCCTTTTACTGTGCCCGATACCTTTGATATACCGATACGTGCCCTATAATCTACGGGTATTTCAGCACACCGATATTTCAAACGGGCAGCTTTGACCTGCATTTCTACGGTCCAACCAAAATCTCTGTCTTTCATATTTAATTTTACCAAATCCTCATATTTTATAGCCCTAAATGGCCCAAGATCGGTGTAGCTGACTCCATAGAACAAGCGAATAAGATTTGTAGCCAACCAGTTTCCAAATATTTGTGGAACTGTCATCGACTTTTTATCTCTTTTACCTAAGGCTCTAGATCCAATAACCATCTGATAATTATCTTCTAAAATTGGTCGAATCAAGAGAATTAACTGTTCAGGATGATCGCTATAATCTCCGTCCATAAAAACGATAATATCGGGATGGGTCTCGCGATCTGCTATCCAACTAAGGGCAGCAAGACAAGCATTTCCATAACCCTTCATGTCTTCATTAACAACTATGGCTCCTTCAGCTTTGGCAACGTATGCTGTGTTGTCGGTACTTCCATTGTTCCCGACAACGATGTGCCTCACCAGATCTTTTGGAATATCCGCAATGACACGACCGACCGATTTTTCTTCGTTGTAAGCTGGAATTACAACATCAATTGTGGCTTTTAACATTCGGGTGCAAAAGTAACTATTATATACACTATTCGCTCAGAATTGGATTTTGTTGGGTTAAAATATATGGCCAATTAGATTCTTATTTGATTAGCATACTTGCCAAAGTGGATTTTGAATCTCTAAACTTAATTTTGAACTCATCCGTCAATAAATTTGAGTGGTAGGAAAAGTCAGCTTGAAAAACTTTGAGTACTGATTTTGGTAAATTATTCCTGATGCCAAATATGCTAAAAAGCCATGCTTTTAAATATACAAGCCCTATCAAAAAGGAAGGAATCGGAATTGCTTGGGCATTTATTTTAGGCCCTTGCAAAGAATTGAAAAATTCAATCCACTTCATATTGAATCCGTTGGCGATGTACTTAGAGTTTTTTGGCTTTTCAAAAACACATTTTGCAATTACTTCAACAAGATCTCTGATATCGACAAATCCATTGCTGCCTGATGGGCAATATTTCATGCCAGCCTCAGCTTGTTCAACAAATACAGCGGTTTGTAATTCGTATTCTGGTGGCCCAATAATAATTGATGGAGCTATTATTACAGCATCGAGTCCCTCTGTTATTCCTCGATGAACTTCTAACTCTCCATACCATTTGCTTTCAGCATAATCTGTAATGAATCCCTCAGGATCCGGGATGGCAATATCATCCAATAAAGGATTTGTTTCATGAAATCCTATAGCTGCTGTGCTGCTGATGTGAATCAAACGAGTAGAATGATTGATTGCTGCATCTACTAAATGGCCTGTTGCTTTCTGGTTCGTTGTAAATAGTGATTGTCTTTCCCATGTTTGATAACTTACCAATCCTGCACAATGAATAATTAAATCTGCCCATTCTGCAATTTCATCCAGAAATAATGTATCCCGAATATCTCCAATAAACAACTCATTCTCAATTGATTTTTCTGCGGGTTTCGGAATTTCACGATATACACCTTTGATTTTTAGTCCATTGATTTGTGATAAATGCTTAAGAACCGCCTTACCCAAACCGCGCGAAGCACCAGTGACAACTACTTTCATATCTTGGTTCATGCAATGCTTTTTTTATGAAAATATACTGCACCTGCGCAATGGTCAGCAGAGGCACCTGTAACAACTTTTAGGACATTATTCTGCTGATTCAAACGCAGTAAACCCATCAAAGCCATGAGCAAACATTCCTTAAAATCTACCAGTTTATTATCTGGAAACAACACGTCGGCCTTAATGCATCCCGTCCGAATAAGGTCAAGGAGATATAAATTGTGCGCACCTCCACCTGTAATGAGAACCTTAGGAGTTGTCTTTGTAAAAGTGTTTATACTGTTTATAATCTGTTCAGCCAAATGTTTGGTCATTGTAGCAATTGCAATAGGAGCTAAAATATCTTTGGGAAACAAGCCCAAAAAATCATCCATTACTTGCTGGTTGCTCAAGGATTTCGGTGGTTCTTTGTTATAATAACTCCATTGGTTCAGGATATTCGATAGTTGAAAATCTATGGAGTTATTTTGAGCAATTTCGCCTTTGTTGTCGTAATTCTTGCCAAGTTTTTGCGAAAAGTGATTCAGGATTTGATTGCAAGGGCACAAGTCGAATGCTTTGGCAACAAAGCCTTTTTCAAGATGCGCTACATTGGCTATTCCTCCCAGATTAAAGATCATGTCACACTCAGGGAAACAGTATTGGTCAACTATCGGTGCAAAAGGTGCGCCTTGTCCACCTAAAGCAACATCAGAACTTCGAAAATCACCAATGGTTATCATTTTGGTCTTGGCAGCTGTGCTTCCTGGGTGACCTATCTGAAGTGTAAAACCCTTTGAAGGTTCATGAAAAACTGTATGTCCGTGTAGAGCTACAAAATCAGGTTCGATTCCTGCTCTGCTACAAAAGTCTAAAACAATATCAGCAGTATAAGTGCCGAATTTCCGATCCAAGTCAATCAAATCCATAGAGGATAGATAGCTTGCATTTTTCAGTTGCTCCTTCCACATATCACTAAAAGCATAGGTGGCGCCTGATTCAATGGTCCATTCGACCAAGTGAAAAGAATCTCCACTGCCATCTGTGGTAAATTTACAATGCGCAATATCCATTCCGTCTAGGGAACTTCCGGACATCAATCCCAATACATCCCAATTCCTCATTTTTTCCAGATCGGATTCAGAGTGGTGGTGTACTGAGCAACGGCTTTAATTTCCTTGCTTGTCAGGATTCCCTTGTAAGGAGTCATCAAGCCTTTGCCATTTGTGATTTGATTGATTCTTTCCTCTATGGAAGTACTTGAAATGCTCAAATCTTTTGCGCCATTAAGTGCCAGCTTACCATCTTGCCCATGGCATAAAACGCAGTACTTTTGGAATATTTGCTTGCCGTCCGGAGCCACTAGTTGATCGGCTGTCTGAGGATTTTCAGAAGCGCAAGCTGCTATAAGCCAAATGCTAAAAATGAGCAGAGTTGAAATGCATGATTTAATCACAATAGAATTTATGAGTGAAACAGAAATATAAAGATAGAGTTTAGTGGCAACTATTTTTGTACTTAAAGTTATTTTCTGTGATGGGGATGATTTCAGCGATTAGCCATTTGCTCTTGGCTGTTGGCTGGCCGAATTACGAATTACAATTTACAAATTACGATTGAAGGGAAACGAAAGACGATGGATGGCGATTGGCGCTTAGCCTTTGGCTGTTGGCTGTTGGCCAGAAAAATTACGAATTACAATTTACAAATTACGATTGAAAAACCTAAATGCGTTTTCCCGCCTAATCGACTAAACCTCTAAACGACTAAACGACTCAACAAAATAAGCGATTGGCCTTTAGCCTCAACCTCAGCCTCAACCTCAGCCTCTGCCTCAGCCTTAACCTCCACAAATAAACGTATCAACAAATTTCACAAAACAATTGACAGAATATTTGGATAAATGACGGATTAGTTATATCATTGTTTTATCAATTGATGAGTACCTCTAGTCGTGCTTTTTGCCAATAGAGGACTTGGCTAGCCTTTGCAATACTGTTAACTGCTGCTTTCAAATTTGAAACTGTCTTTAATTTTTATAATCTTAAAACCGTTCAATCATGAATCAAAAAGTTTTCAGCAATTGGATCTACGAATCCAGCGGCCAATTATCAATTTATTCCAAACAAAATGCGTTATTTAATTACAAAAACGCAATTAAACTCGCGAGGGGGGGGGTAGCTCTCTTCCTGACTAGTTTTTTACTTTGTGCCAATTTGAATGCTCAAGAAATTTGCGAACCAGTAACACCCGCCTGGGAACAGTCTTGTTATTATGACGGTTGGGGCCAAATCAGTGGTCAAGTATTATGTATCAACTATACTAAATCTGAAATCACCAATGTCAGCACAATTAATACAAGCGGCTATTTAGATTTTGCAATCACTGGCACATTGATTGTCAATGTTGATTTTGCATTTCCTTCAAATTCAAGAATATTAATGAATGGATAGGTCAAGAATCATTGTTCAAGGCGGAAAGAGGTTAAGTTTTGGGAGTAATGTCCAGATAAGATCTTGCGCCCGAATGTGGAGAGGAATTGTAGTTGAGGATGGCGGACAAGTCAGTTTTCGCCCAAATTGCACATTTAGAGATGCTAACGTGGCTTTACAATTCCTTGGAGGAGGTAGCTTGTCTCTTAATTCTTGCTCCTTTGTAGGTAACAAGCGGGTAATTGATTCCGGAATTGGGGGCATCAATTCTATAAATTCTGTCAATAACGCAGGAATGATAGTTGGTTGTTATTTCAATTCAGGCTTGTTTAAGCCAAGTGATTTTCCGACATTTATCCAAAATTGCGCTATAAATTTAGGTAATACCTCAGACTTTTTTATTGGTGTTAACTCACAACAAGCTGACGTGGGTCTTGTGAATATTTTTGAGGGTTACGATCATGGAATCTATGCTAATTTCGTCAACAATTTGTTGGTTCGTAATTCAAGGTTCATCAATAATGGTAATCAACCTCTACCTTGGGGTATTTTTTTGAATAGATCAAACGGCGTTATGGCTGGATTAGGTCAAGCTGAAGCTGCACCTGCCATGTTTATGAATAGAAATGGAGTACTTGGTGATAGATCAACATTCAGAATCCAGAATGCTAGATTTTTTAATTCTGTTGTAGGAGTTGGAGCAACCAATGGTAACAATCAATCATTGAGGGTTGCTGATAATTCATTTAGGAATTGTGAAACTGGAGTTAACAAGACTTGGTGTTCAAATTATACAACAAGGATTACTGGAAGCATCTATAATGCTAGCCAAAATACGCTGATACAAAACCCATTAAATAATGCGAGCTTTGTAAGAATAGTTAACAGCCCCAATGCAATAAATGATGATAGAGTAATCGGAAATATCTTTACAGGATTGCGCACGACAAGTCACATGGGAGTAAGTGTTGTTGGAGGTGGAAGGACACAAGTTAATTTCAACTTTATTACGCTACAATCCAATTCTCCTCAGTTTCGTGCTATACGTTTTGAAAACAACCATAGCAATGCTACATTAAGAAATAATGTGCTTACTGGAGCAGTTGTTATTGGTGCGCCAGATAATAATATTGGTATTGCATTAGAAAATTCAAGTTTGAGCTTCATAGAATGTAATAACTTAGCGGCTTTCCCAAGCGGATTTAGATTTGAGGGTGCATGTCAAATGACCAATCACTTAACCAATGATATGGGTAACCATGGGAATGCAATAAGAGTCATAGGTGCTGCTAATACGCAGATAGGTATTCAAATAGACAAGGGCAATAGATTTCTAGGTGTGCCAGTTTCAACAGAAGCGGTTATTCAGCAATCAAATCATATTTCAACTACTTTTAGCAGATACGAAGTTCGCAATCAGAATTTAATGACGCCTCAACAAATAAACGAATTTTGGCCTTTAACCTGGGCACCTGCTGATTTTTTTGGACCTTCATCCCTCGGCTCTCTGCCGTTTTGCGCTGATCCAAGTTTTAATGGACATGATTGGACTGAAATTGAGCAGCAAATTGTTGAAGGTGGATTCAATACCAGCAATGGCATTCCATTAATTAATGCTTGGTCATCAAGATGGACACTCAACGAATATTTGACTGGCAATCCAAATCTGCTAGGAACAAGCAATACTATTTTGAATTGGTATAATGCCGAACAATTGACTCCTAGAGGCAAATTGTTTAAAATTGCCAAAGGGATTGAAAATCTTGAAACACCCACATCTTCTCAAAAGGCAACAATTGACCAGAATCAAGAACAGTATTTTATACTCAATGACCAGCTTCAGGGCTTATTTGATAATCTGGCAAATACCACTGACAGTTTATTGCGCATACCTATTATTGGTTCAATCAATACCAAACGAAGCCAAATCAATAGCAATGCCATTGCCACGAGTATCATAAGAGACTCTATCCAAGCTTTGGTTCCCAGTAAATTGGCAGTTATGAGTTCAGGTTTCAATTCAATTGTAGCTGGGAATATCTTAGAACAAAAGCTGAAGGATGTCCAAGGAGTATTGTTGGCTGTGTTTGCCACGCCTAATTATACGATCACGCCAACACAAACCGCCCAATTGACAACTATAGCTAACAGTTGTGCTTGGACAGATGGAAGAGGTGTTTTGGATGCAAGAAGCATATTGCTAAGAGACAATGCTATATTGACATGGGATGATGCAACGATCTGTACTGGTCAATACCGCTTGGAAACGCCTGAAACAGGCAGCCCGTCGGTTTCAGTATTTCCCAATCCAAGTTCAGACAATAGGATATACATAAAAGTAAATGGAATAGAAACCATAACTATTCATTCCATTGAGATCTATTCATCCAATGGTACATTGGTAGCTAGTACAAACACCACAGGCAAGCAGATAGAAGAAATAAATACCAATGGCTTATCCAATGGTGTTTATTACGCCAAAGTAACACTTAATTCTGGAAGGGTTGATCATGTAAAATTTGTTAAACAATAGCTTTCGATACAACAGGCAGACCTTGATTGAACATCATGGTCTGCTATCTTTAATAGATCAAATGAAAAAGATACTTCTTTTACTATATTGGGTATTTATTACTACCACATCATATGCTCAAAAGGATGACTTTATCTGGTTAAATGGTACTTATGTTGATAGTCCTATATATGGCTATACGAATGGAACCAAGCTAGACTTCAATACGGAGCCACCGACCATGAGTAAGGAGTTACTAGAAAGATATTCCTCATTTTTTTACACCATGATGGCCCAATGCGATACAGCAGGTAAATTGTTATTTTATAGCAATGGCATGCGTATGGTAAACTCAGACTATAAGTTGATGATGAATGGTGACAGCATCAATCCGGGTACCCAATGGGATATTTGGTGGAATGGCGGTATCCCACCGGCAGTGGGAGGATACAACGCAAGCCAAGGGATGATCAGTTTGTCATATCCAGGTTCTGATAAGTATTTGGTGGTGCATCAAGCATGGCACAATAATTTGCAAGAGATTAAAGGAACTCACCGAAGTTATACTTATTTAACCGAGATTGATACCAAGGACAACAAACAAGTAGTAAAATATAAGAATAAGCTAATCAATGGGAGCTTAAGGCAAAGTCAATTCACTGCATGCCGAGCGGCGGATGGGGCATCATGGATACTGGGTATGTTTGTTTTGGACACCAAGGAGCACCAGATGGTTGGAATTGACAATGATGGGGAGGTAGTGAGTTTGAGCAAATTTAAGTTTAACCATCCTTATTTCCAGGGATGCTGCATAGGTCCATCGCACTTTAACAATATTGGCGATGCCTACTTTAGTCTAGAATTCTTAGCTGATACTTTAGGTGCACCATGTAAGTTGTGGCGTTATGACTTTGACCGTTGTTCAGGCCTACTGTCAAATGAACGATCTTATGATGTGGGTGAAGCCAATGCATTCAGCTTATCAACTTCACATGATGGGAAATTCTTGTATTATAGTGTTGGACGCAAGCTAATGCAAATGGAATTGGCAACAGAAGATATAGTCGAAGTTGGCAATGACAATGGCACAAAGTGTGGCGATTTTGGAAATGGGTTTGCAGTTTCACAGCTGGGTCCAGATGGCAGGTTGTACCTATCAACCAATGGAGGGTCAGACTGCATGAGCGTAGTTGATTATCCATACAAGAAAGGAAAGGCATGTGGAATGAGATTGTATGGAATAAAATATCCTACTCCATTAAATGTATGGCCTGGGATGCCCAATAACCCAAACTACCGACTAGGCCCCATAGATGGAAGCCCGTGTGATAGCTTAGGTATAGACAATATTCCTGAAGCTAGATTCCGTAAATCAAGCGGTACCGATACGATTATATTTACAGATTTGAGTTATGGAGAGCCTGATGAATGGTATTGGGAGTTTGGAGATGGAAGTACATCCAATGAGCGATTCCCAGAGCATGTTTATTCAACATCGGGTATCTATAATGTCTGCTTAACGGTGACCAATGAGAATGGAAGCAGCAGTACATGTCAGGATGTGAAGACAGCAGTTTATGAGCTGACAGAAGATAAAAGTGGAATGTTATCCATTTTTCCCAACCCAGCCAAGGATCATGTATCATTTGGTTCTAACACATTATCATGGGAGGCATTTCCAGCCACGATGAATATGTACGATATTTTAGGAAGATTGGTATTGTCCCAACCGATACAATATGCTACGGATGTGGTGGATATATCAGCATTAGGAGCTGGAGTTTATACGTGGAGCCTAGATAAGAACAACCGTATCTATGGTCAAGGAAAGCTGGTGGTGGAGCGGTAAGTTTCGTAGGTATGATTTTGGCGATTGGCAATTAGCTCTTGGCCTTTGGCATTTGGCAGAATTACGAATTACAATTGACGAATTACGATTGAAGAAACGAAATACTTTGTGCTTCATAAACATCATAACATCTAAACAAAGCTATTCCTTTCCCCATTCAAAGGAGTTAACTTTTAGCCCTGCAAGCTGAAGTGCACGGTCAGTTACGGTGCGTATTATTGAATCAGTGTCTTTTGGTTCGCTATAAAAGGAAGGTATGGCTGGGCAAATAATGCCTCCGGCCAGGGTTATTGTTTCCATATTCCGGATATGGATGAGATTGAAAGGAGTTTCACGAAGTATTACGACTAGTTTTTTGCGTTCTTTGAGCATTACATCTGCTCCACGGGTACTTAAATCACCTGATACGCCAGCAGCAATTCGGCCCAATAAGCCTGCAGAGCAAGGGCAGATGATCATTGCATCGTATCCAGCGCTTCCACTTGCAAAAGGTGCATTAAAATCTTGAGCATCGTACCATTTCCATTTTGGATCACTGGGATATGCACCACCTATTTCGAGATCCCAGTTGGTTTTGGCGTTTTTCGAAGCAGTTATACTCACTTCTTCGAGCTGATTTTGGAGTTCAATTAGACTATTTAACAGAACTTTAGTATAAATTGCACCACTGGAACCACCTATTGCTATTGCTAATTTCATATTACAGTCTCACTTTTGTACTCTGATAACACTTACATCAATAAAACGTTAAATAAATCTACAATCTTTTTCATGAAATATACGTCCACAGTTTTAATTCTGATCTTGTTGGCACTTGGATTCTCTACAAACGCACAAGTTGTTGCCAAAGTTGATGCTGGAACAAAGGTAAAATGGTACACTTGGCAGGAAGCGGTGAAAATGCAAGCAATCACACCCAAGCCAATAATGGTCGATCTATACACCGATTGGTGTGGTTGGTGCAAGCGAATGGATGCTACTACATTTCAAAATGATACAATAGCTGATTATCTCAATGCCAATTACTATCCGGTCAAGTTCAATGCGGAAAGTAAAGAAGAAATTGTGCAAGGTGGGCAAACACTAAAATTCAAAGATGCTGGAAATGGAAGAGGTGTGCATGAACTAGCTTACGCCTTGGTCGATGGCAAATTAGGCTATCCATGTTTTGTTTATCTGAATGAAAATCTTGAAAGAGCTATGATTTCTCCTGGTTACAAAGGTCCAGCTGATGTGTTGAAAGAACTCCGATTTATATCTGAGGGCAATTATCTGACCATGAAATGGGAGGACTACAAAGCTGCAAACTAAAAAATTGAGTTTGTTTGTAAAAAATTTCTTGTTTGGGTGAATCATTAGAAATGTCATGAAATAATTTTATGTCAAAATGATATCATGTTCAAGCGCTAATATTGAAATATCTTGAAAATCTTTCTCCCTTGTTGGCACGGTTTCTGTTACATATTACTTCTGATAAACATATATTCTGAAAACCTGGCTTTTTATTAGGCCTCAAACAAATCTCATGAGCCGTACATCTACGTTTCAATTTCTCGATTTGCTCCTCTTGTGGTTATTTTTACCAAAGACATGCAGCATTCCCCAACATTTAGGTATCATTAATAATCAATAGGCATACAGATATGCGATGTTCGGTTTCATAGATCGAACTCAGTAAAGTAACTATGCCTGAAAAGAAATCTAATCCCATGAATAAAACGGCTTTTAAATTTTCATTTATTGGTCCTCGGCAGGAAACATTTTTATCGAACATTACGTTTGAAAGAAAACCCAGCCGATTTTACGGTTCCATTTTCCAAAACACACACACATCTAGTTTTTCTCGCATTTTTACTGCACAAGAAAGAGTGACGTCTATGAACCGATACATCCTAATAATTTTAATAGCAGTTTTGACTGCTACGGCTTCTTTTGGCCAATTAGAAATCAAAGCTGACAGTGGATCCGCTGCGCCTGGTCAATCTATTAAGGTAGGAGTCAAAGTCAAGAACTTTACCAATTTGATTGCATTGCAATATTCATTGCAGTGGGACCCAAATGTGTTGAAGTTTGACACCATCGCAAATTTGAACATTCCTGGGTTGGATCCTGGGTTTATTGGTTCACATCCTGATACCCTCGCCAAGGGACGGATAGGATTCGTTTGGATTTCGTTCCAATCTGGAGGCAATAAATTAGTTGATGGTACCAATATTATCAATTTCGTATTTGATGTTATCGGCCAAAAGGGCGATAGCAGCTTCATAAGTTTTAAAGATTATCCAACAGTTATTCAAGCACTGGACTCCATACAAAATGAAGTTTCCGTTGTTACAATTTCTGGATTGATTAAATTGGATATCACTTCATCAACATCAGATACAAAGAGTTCTAATTGGAAGCTATATACTCCTGATCCAAACCCATTCAGTGGAAATGCAAACATCAAATGGGATCAAGCTCATTCTGCTAAGGTAGAATGGAGTGTTTTTGACATGACAGGTAAAAGAGTATTTACAAAAACAACCAATGAATCTGAAGGCCAACATAGTTGGATATTGGATTCAAGTATATTACCGAGCTCAGGTACATATTTGATTCAACTTAAAACAGCCACTACCCAACTGACACAAAAAATAGTACACAATAAACCATAGCCACAAATTTTTATCAATCCCAATTTCTAGGACATGAACAAACTTTTTTCTTTATTTTTGGTAATTACCAGCTTGTTTGTAGCACAAACAGCAAGCGCGGTAGCTCCGACGATTCGAATATTGCCGGATGTAACCATGAATGTAAACGACCAACAAACGTTTACAGTGACGGCAGAGAACTTTAACCATCTGTCAATTCAGTTTAATATCAATTTCAATTCTGGATTACTTGACTTTGTCAATTTTTCAGACATCAACCCCGCACTATCTGAAATGCAGATCTTCAATGTGCCATTTGGAGATCCAATTTTTAAACCAGGTATTCAAATGGTTTGGCTTGAGGACTCATTGTTAGCAAAGAATCTTCCTCCCAATACCGTGCTTTTTAAGTTTACCCTGAAAGGAAAGTCGCCAGGTATTACAAACCTGTTTATTCCTTGCAATGCTGATTATGCATGTGAGGCAATTGATGGTTTGTTTAATATTGATGATAGTATTCCTTCCTTTCCAGCAAAGGTTACAATTACAGGTACTCAAACATTCAATGGTTTGACATTGGATATTGGTGAGGCTTCTGGTCCGGTAGGCAGCGAGGTCTGTGTGGATGTGAAGGTGATTCAGCAGTTTACAGGAGTAGTGGGCTTTCAATTTTCATTGGCATTTGATGAGACCAAACTTCAATATAAATCAGTCAAAAACTTTGCTTCAGCATTACCAGGTTTTGGCTCTGGGTCATTCAACAATGCGGGAGCGCCTCAAGGCCTAGTGAGCACATGGAATGATCCAGGGGATCCCTTGGGTTACAATCTTGTAGATGGTTCAACTTTTTTTACAGTTTGCTTTACCGTGTTAGGACCAAATGGTACTACCACACCGGTAGTTTTTAATACCAATAACCCCGATATTGCCAACGAATTTTACGACAGTAACCTGGATGTAATAAGTCCAACAACATTGCTGAGTGGATCCGTAACCGCTGGTGGTGCTGGCGTTGAATCAATTACAATTACTTCTTCGCAAGATGTAGGCCTGCAGGGGTCAGTAGTTTGTAACACTATATCTGTTTCTTCAGGTTTCGATAGTCTGAAGGTATTGAAATTTTCACTCCAATTTGATCCCACTAAGATTACACCCACCTCCTCATATCTTTCGGGCTGTAATCCTTTATTGAATTTGGACTGTTCAGTTCCAAGTTCTAATATTTCCTTGTCAGGTGATGTAATTAGCTTTACATGGAACACCAATGCCGCAAGTGGCTTGTCATTACCAAATGGATCTTCCTTATTTAAAGTTTGTTTCAGTGTTTTAGGAGGTCCTGGCACAATTGCAAATGTGGATTTAGGTGGTTTTGCAGGTAACCCTGTTCCAATTGCTACCGATGCAGCAGGAGATAATTTCGTAATGAATTACAATGATGGAAAAATAACTGTTCCAAGTGGCAATTCAGTAATAGTAGGCGCAGAGAGTCAGGATATTTG
>Ga0136636_10001568_pt1 | contig 13430 bp, 11 predicted proteins | sample AntDrymUQ8522106_2_FD_104653 | JGI IMG/M metagenome (GOLD analysis project Ga0136636, IMG submission 104653) | Polar desert sand microbial communities from Dry Valleys, Antarctica - metaG UQ852 (21.06) | ecosystem: Environmental > Terrestrial > Soil > Desert | place: Antarctica: Dry Valley... | reverse complement strand
GACCACGAAGCGGTCTTGCACTCAGGCAAGGGCTTACCTGCCTCAATTCTCCTGGAACCATTGATAGCGATTATAGGGGTGAAATCGGGGTTTTACTCATTAATTTGAGCAATCATGTTCAGGTAATTCAACCAGCCGACAGGGTGGCACAAATTGTGTTTCAACCAGTAACTGACATTCAATGGGAGGTACAGGATGAACTATCTGAAACAAGCAGGGGTGCAGGAGGTTTTGGCCATAGCGGACTTCAATAAAAAATTATGAAAAAGTATAATATAAATTTTTCAAGAGGCGTGTTTTTATTGTGCTGTGTGCTGGCGCTTGTAGCTTGTCGTTCCACAAGAAGTACGCAGGCAAGGCATGCCAATATTTCTGCAAGGGATACCATTTTAGCTGCCCCGGTGCTCGTGGATGCCTCTGTGGCCGGTGATTCAGCAGATGCCATTGAGGGTATCCTTTCTAAAGTTAAAAATAGCATTCTCGACTTTGAAACTTTTACTGCGAAAGTAAAAGTTGATTTTAGTGATGATGCAGGCAAAAGCCAGAGTGCTATGGGTTATATCCGCATTCAAAAGGACAGCCTGATCTGGATTTCGCTAACCGGGGCACTTGGTGTAGAAGGTTTCCGGGCACAGGTATATCCCGATTCGGTTATTGTTATGGACAAACAAGAAAAGACTGTATCCTATAAAAGTATCGCCTCGTTACAGGAAATTACAAAATTACCGGTAAATTTTTATGCTCTGCAGGACTTGTTGGTAGGAAACCCTGTTTATTTTACTGATACGGTTATCAGTTTCAAAGCAGATAACAGAGGTTTTTCCGCCACAAGCAGAGGAGCCACCTTTAACCACCAATTAAGAATGGATACCGTAAGTAATACCATTTTATACAGCGCCATTATTGATAATGACTCCGCCACCAACCGAAAGATAGAAATATGGTTTGATGGATATGTGAAAAATCAAAATAAAAAATTCAGTGAACAAAGAGCTATTACGGTTCAGGATAAAAATAAATTGAAAATATTGTTGGATTTTAAACAAGTAAGTTTTAATGAGACATTGAGTTTTCCATTTAACATTCCTAAAAGTTATAAAGTGAAATAATTGTATAAATTGCTCGTTCAAAAAAGTGATTTTATGCCTTTCTTTCGGAAAAATTTTCTCCCATGATGATGAAAAAAATATCCAGCCTGATTTTTTTGTTAACATTTATTTTTGGAGTGCAGGCGCAACAACCCTCCAAAGATGAATTGCAACGCAAAACGCAATCTCTGTTAAAGGAAATTGATGCGGTAAAAAAAGACCTTGAGGACACTAAAGCCAGTAAGAGAAAATCGTTAGGTGACCTTAAACAGGTAGAGCGAAAAATATCCATGCGCAATCAGGTTATTTATAATATGAAAACCGAAGTATGGATGGTAGAACGCGAAATTTTGAAAACCTACCGGGATATTGATACCTTAAAGGAGGAGCTTACTCTGCTAAAGGAACAATACGGACAAAGTATTGTGTATGCTTATAAAAACCGAAGCAATTACGATTTTCTGAATTTTATTTTTTCTTCTTCCAGCTTCAGTGATGCGCTTCGCAGGCTTTCGTATTTAAAAACGTATCGTAGTTTTAGGGAGCAAAAAGCAACTGATATTTTGAATGCCAATAAAGATCTGAGTGATAAAATAGCCTCCTTGGGTACCAAACGAAAAGAAAAATCCGGCGCAGTAGAAATGCAGGCTGTGCAAATGGGGGAACTGGAAAAAGAGAAAAAGGAAAAAGACGTGGTAGTGTCACAGATTCAATCCCGGGAAACCGAGCTAACAAAAATGTTTGCTAATAAAGACCGGGAAAGAAAACAGATACAGGCAGCTATCGCAGCGGTAATTAAAAGGGAGAAAGAGGAGGCATTGAGGGCGGAAAGAGTACTTGCAGCAGCCCGAAAAAAAGAAGCGGATGAAGCCGCCGCTCTTAAAAGGGCAGCAGATGCCAAGTTGGTAGCAAGCGGAAAAACACCTGAACCTGCAGCTCCGGCAGTAAAGAAAGTTTCTGTACCGGAACCAGTTAAAAACCGGACTGTCAGCGTATTGGAAAATGCTCCTGAGGCAGCTTTGGTATCTCAAAAATTTGAAGAAAACAGAGGTCGGCTACCCTGGCCCGTAGAAAAAGGGGTGATTACGCTGCGGTTTGGAAAAAATGCAGTTCCGGCAAAAATGCGGGATATCAATGTGATTAGTGAGGGTCTGTCTTTTGAAACCAATGTGGGTTCCAGTGTAAAAACTATTTTTGATGGGGAGGTAAGTTCTGTATTTAATATTGGTAATTTTAAAATTATCATGATAAAGCATGGCCGTTATTTTTCTACCTATGGCAACCTTTCTTCTGCCAACGTAACGAAGGGACAAATGGTGAAAACAGGACAGGTAATCGGTAAGGCTGGTATTAATGATTATGGCGAGGGAGAAGTGACCCTTCAGTTGGATACTGAAAGTGATACCATCAACCCGGAGCCGTGGATAATCCGTCGCTGATTTCCATTAAAATATTTTCTGTTGTTTAGGATTGCCCGCAACCTTTACATTTGCATTTCCCACTTTTGGGAAAAAATCATTTTTTGAAAAAAATATAGTTGGTATGCCAATGTACCCCAACAGGCAGTTTCTCGATTTTGAATCGCCTATAAAGGAGTTGTTCGAGGAAATAGAAGCAACCAAAAAATCTGCGGATAAAAACGCAAAGATTGATTATTCCTCCATAATTGCCGAGTTGGAAGCAAGTATTCTGGAGAAACGAAAGGAAATTACGGATCATTTGACAAGCTGGCAAAAAGTGCAATTAAGCAGGCACCCGGATCGTCCATATACCTTAAAGTATATTGATAAAATGTGTACCGACTTCGTGGAGTTACATGGCGATCGCAATATCCGCGATGACAAAGCCATGGTGGGCGGGCTTGCCAAACTCGGGGAGCAAACGATCATGATTATTGGTCAGCAGAAAGGGATTAATACCAAAATGAGGCAGCAAAGAAATTTTGGTATGGCCAATCCTGAAGGATACCGCAAAGCACTACGGCTTATGAAAATAGCAGAAAAATTCAATTTCCCCATTGTTACCCTCTTGGATACCCCGGGTGCTTTTCCTGGTATTGAAGCCGAGGAGCGTGGACAGGGGGAAGCCATAGCACGTAACATTTATGAAATGATTCGCCTGAAAGTGCCTGTAATTTGTGTGGTGATAGGGGAAGGAGCAAGTGGAGGTGCCATGGGCATTGGTGTGGGCGATAAAGTGCTGATGTTGCAAAATACATGGTACACCGTTATCAGCCCCGAAAGTTGCAGTTCCATCTTATGGCGTAGCTGGGATAAAAAAGAAGTGGCAGCCGAACAATTGAAACTTACATCAGATCACATGCTCGAATTTGGACTTGTAGATGGCATTGTTCCTGAACCCATAGGTGGGGCACATTGGGATTATGATGAAGCCGGGCAATTGCTGAAAAACTATTTAATTCCATTGATAGCCGAATTGCAACAAATTCCCCCGCAGCAAAGAGTGCGACAGCGCATTGACAAATTTGGGCGCATGGGCTTTTTCGACGAAATAAGCAGCTAAGCCATCTCCTGACTATTTAACCCTGCAAAGGGAACCTGAATATAAAACGAAACGTAGAAATGACTAAACTATCCGGGGTGGGTGTTGCCATTATTACTCCTTTTAAAAGTGATTTTTCTATAGATTATGATGCCCTTGACCGGGTGTTGGAGTATGTAATCAAGGGCAGGGTTAACTACATTGTTACGCTAGGTACCACCGGTGAAACGGCCACGCTTACAGAAGAAGAAAAGATTGCCATTCTCACGCATACGGTACAGAAAGTAAATGGACGTATTCCGATAGTAGCAGGCGTTGGTGGTAACCATACGCAGGAAGTTATTTATAAACTACAAACCTGGCCTTTGGAGGGTGTAGAAGCTATTTTGAGTGTTAGCCCTTACTACAACAAGCCTACACAGGAAGGTATTTATCAGCATTATGCAGCCATAGCACGGAGTACTGAAAGGAGTATCATTTTGTACAATGTGCCGGGACGTACCATGAGCAATATTACCCCGGAAACCACTTTTAGGCTGGCAGGAGAGTTTAAAAATATAATTGGTACCAAAGAGGCTAGTGGCAACATGATCCAGTGCATGCATCTTTGCAAAAGCAGACCCGAAGGCTTTTTATTACTGAGCGGCGATGATCATCTTGCCTTGCCGCTTGTGGCGCTGGGATTTGATGGCGTTATAAGTGTGGCCGCCAATTGCTTTGCAGCGGATTTTACCTGTCTTGTGCATAAGGCTCTGGAGGGACATTACGAAGAGGCTAATCTTTTTCAGCACAAACTACTCGATGGAATAGATTTGTTATTTGAAGAAAATAATCCCGCAGGTGCCAAAGGCTTTTTAGCCAAAATGGGATTGATTGAGAATGTGCTGCGGCTTCCCTTAGTGCCTATGAGCCCCGCGGGTATGGAAAAAATAAGGAACTTTCAATAGCTCGATTTTGTAGAATGCAGAATGCGGAAGGTGGTGCCCTCTAATGCCAATTGTGTTTTTGGGAAAATGGATTGAGCCTCCGTTTCAAAGGCCGTAAGATCTTGGTATTTACTACTGAAATGCCCGATGATTAATTGATTGGCGTTTGCATAACCTGCCATCATAGCTGCTTGTTTCGCAGTAGAATGATAACGTTCTGCCGCCCGCTGCTCCAAATCAGATAAATAAGTGGCTTCGTGGTACAGTAGATTTACCCCACTTATCCACTCTCCAAGTCCGGGATCGAAAAGCGTATCAGCACAAAAAGCATAACTGCGGCCCGGGTCATTGGTATATGTTACCATATCATTGGCAATAATGTTGCCCGATTTAGTTTCATAATGTTCCCCCATTTGCAACCGGTTAAAAAAAACTGCGGGTATTCCATTTTCAATCGCTTTTTCCCGGTTAAGTTTACGAGGGGGTTTTTGTTCTCTGAAAAGATATCCCCAACATTCAACCCTATGTTTTACCGGAAAACAGCTTACTTCCATTTTTCCAGTGCGCAGCAATACGGTAGCTTCTTTAATAATTATAAAATGTAAAGGAAATTTCAACAGGGTGTCTGCGGCTCGTAATTGTAGTAAAATGATTTCTTTTAATAATCCGGGTCCATATATAAAAAGGGCTTCTTCTCTACCCAAAAGTCCCATAGAGGTAATTACTCCAATAAGTCCGAAATAATGATCGCCGTGAAGATGGCTAATGAAAATATGATTGATTTTGCTTCTCCTGATCTTATAGCGTGCCAGTTGCATTTGCGTTCCCTCCCCACAATCAATCAAAAATACCTGATCATCATGCATCAATGCTTGTGCTGTCGGATGCCGGTCAAAGGCCGGTATAGCAGAATTATTTCCTAATATGGTGAGTCCGAACACGAAAACTGTTTTTTGGGGTTATTAAAAGGTTACAGACTGGTTTTATCCTTAAATAGCTGCATCCTGCAAAGGTTAGTTTGGCAAGAAACCATATCTTTATATCAATCGTATGTTTTTTTGTGCATTTATTAAAAGATATCAACAAGTAAACATATAAAATTGAGAAAAATTAATCACTGAATAAATCCCGTTCTATTTCTTCCATTTGTACCAGATCCCATGCTTCACTAAGAGTAGGAGCGCAGTTCATTGTTTCTAATATTTCAACCTCATCCAGGGCTTTTTCCAATTCAGGCTCCATTTCGCAAATAATAAAGGAAGCTTCTTTTTCATAAAATTGTAATTGCAGACTTGTAAGAGCCTGTGCAAAGACAATATCCATCTTAAAAACTGATTTTAAACTTAAAATGACATTTTTAGGATTCTTTTTCATGACATCATACAACATTTCCGATAAATTATATGTCATATTAGCAGTTAAATTGGTTTCGTTCAGGTGTATTTCCTGAAATCTTTCTTTGGTCTCTAATTTGAAGTTCATAAGTAATTGGTATAAAAAAAGTGATATTCCTGTTTATTATTTTTACCTTAATTTAGCTAAAAGGTAATAATTTAGAAAGATATAAGTTTTTGATTATTAACGTGGATATGTAGAAAAAAATACTATTAACATCTGTGTAATAAAAAACAAGAGCAATCTCGAAAATAATTTTTTAATATTGTAAGGAGAAACTAAAGTATTATGGATAATAATTTTTCAGCACAAGTAAAAGAAATTATTTCTTACAGCCGTGAGGAAGCTCTCCGGTTAGGAAACGATTTTATAGGTACGGAGCATTTGTTGCTTGGCCTGATTCGCGATGGAGAAAATACGGCCATTAAAATGCTGAAGCATTTTAATGTTGACTTATACGATTTGCGGAAAGAAGTGGAACTTGCAGTTCGGGATAAGACTGGTAAAAATATTGCGAATATCAATAGTCTTCCACTTACAAAGCAGGCCGAAAAAGTAATCAGGGTAACGGTTTTAGAAGCAAAGGCTTTAAAAAGTCCGCTTGTTGAAAGCGAACACCTGATGTTGAGCATTCTCAAAAATCGTGAAAATCTCGCCACCCAGATTCTCATGCAGTACGATGTAGATTACGATTCTTTTCGTAATGAACTGGGCATGGTGCGTAGCAGCGATCCTATCAATCCATCTGCGGGTTATACAGATGATAACGATGATGATTTTGAAGAAGAGCAGCGCCGGGGTGGATACAGTGGCGCGCAAAAAGGTGCTGCACGGCAACAGCAACCCAATCAGAAAAGTAAAACCCCTGTACTGGATAATTTTGGAAGGGATATTACCAAATTTGCAGAAGCTGGAACCCTGGATCCCATTGTAGGACGCGAATTGGAAATTGAGCGGGTTTCGCAAATTTTATCTCGGAGAAAGAAAAATAATCCAATTCTTATTGGTGAACCCGGTGTGGGTAAAACCGCCATTGTGGAAGGTCTTGCTCTGCGTATTGTACAAAGAAAGGTAAGCCGGGTATTGTTTGACAAAAGGGTGATAAGTCTCGATTTGGCTGCCCTTGTAGCAGGTACTAAATACCGCGGTCAGTTTGAAGAACGCATGAAGGCTATTATGAATGAACTCGAAAAGAACAGAGATGTCATTCTGTTTATTGACGAAATTCATACCATCGTTGGAGCAGGTGGTGCCAGTGGTTCGCTCGATGCCTCCAATATTTTTAAGCCAGCTTTGGCGCGTGGCGAATTGCAATGTATAGGTGCCAGCACCCTTGATGAATACCGTATGTACATTGAAAAAGATGGTGGCTTGGATCGCAGATTCCAAAAAGTAATGATAGAACAACCCTCTGTAGAGGAAACTATACTGATACTAAATAATATTAAGAGTAAATACGAAGATTATCACCATGTAACCTACGATCAGGAAGCTATTGATGCTTGTGTGAAACTGAGCGATCGTTATATGACCGACCGCCTTTTACCAGACAAAGCGATTGATGTGCTTGATGAAGTAGGTGCAAGGGTTCACCTTAAAAATATTAACGTTCCGGAAAATATTCTGGAGCTTGAAAAGAAGATTGAAGATATAAAGGTTGAGAAAAATAAAGTAGTAAAAAGTCAGCGGTTTGAAGAAGCGGCTGCGCTTCGCGATACCGAAAAGCGTCTTGGCGAAGAACTTGATAGTGCCAAAAGAGATTGGGAAGAAGAAAGTCGCCACAAGCGTTTCCCGATTGGGGAAGAGCAGATAGCCGAAGTGGTGAGTATGATGACGGGAATACCTGTAAAACGTATGGTGCAGGCTGAAACGGAAAAGCTACGCAAAATGTCTGTTGATATGACGGGCATGGTTGTAGGACAAGATGAAGCCATTCAAAAAGTTGTAAAAGCCATTCAGAGAAACCGCGTGGGCTTAAAAGATCCAAAAAAGCCTATTGGTAGCTTTATATTTCTTGGACCTACAGGCGTAGGTAAAACAGAATTGGCCCGTTCTTTGGCCCGCTATATGTTCGACAACGATGATTCACTTATTCGTATTGATATGAGTGAATACATGGAAAAGTTTACTGTTACACGATTGATTGGTGCACCTCCAGGATATGTAGGCTACGAAGAGGGTGGTCAACTTACGGAGAAAGTACGTCGTAAGCCTTATTCTGTCATTCTGCTCGATGAAATAGAAAAAGCGCATCCGGATATTTATAATATTCTGCTCCAGGTACTTGATGATGGTCAGTTAACGGATGGTTTGGGTAGGAAAGTTGACTTTAAAAATACCATGATCATAATGACCTCCAATATAGGAGCGAGGCAGTTAAAAGATTTTGGCGATGGAGTGGGTTTTGCAACAGCAAGCCGCATGCAACATGCGGATGAAAATAATAGAGCCGTTATTGAGAAAGCATTGAAGCGGACTTTTAGTCCCGAATTCTTGAACAGGGTGGATGATGTGGTCGTATTCAACAGTCTTTCTAAAGATAATATTTTCTCTATCATTGATATTCTCATGAAAGGGGTATTGAAAAGACTTAATAATCTTGGATTTCAATTGGAACTTACAGAAGAAGCTAAGGAGTTTATTGCTGATAAAGGTTATGATGCTCAATTTGGTGCAAGACCTTTACATAGAGCTATTCAAAAGTATCTTGAAGATCCGCTTGCAGAGGAAATACTCAATCTTAATATAAAAAATGGCGATTTACTCGTAGCCAAACTTGATAAGGAAAATGGTAAAATTACATTTGATATTACCCATGCCGAAACCAAGGAGGAGGTGAAAGCCGACGTAGCGACTGATAAAGCGACTGATGAAGCCATAGAGAATTGAGGGGTAAAAGAAATATTTAAAGTCCGGGGCAATTTCTCCGGACTTTTTTTATGTGTAAAAAAAATAGATTTGCCTGCCAACCTTGTGTGTCCCATTTTTGCCGGGTGAAAAATATAATTATAAGTATTGATGGTTACTCTAGTTGTGGAAAAAGTACTTTGGCAAGGCAACTTGCAGCCTTGCTCAATTATGTGTTTGTGGATAGCGGCGCTATGTACCGCGCCATCACTTTATATTTTTTGCGAAATCATATTGATTGGACTAATACCAAACAGGTAGTGCAGGCATTACAGAATATTGATCTCGTTTTCCTTTACAATGATGCGATTGGGCAAAGTGAAATTTATTTGAATGATGAAAATGTAGAGTATCTTATACGTGACCTCGTGGTGGCGGAAAAGGTGAGCGAAGTGGCCGCTATAAAAGAAGTACGGGAATTTGCCGTAGCTGCTCAACAGGCACTTGGAGTAAAAAAAGGATTGGTGATGGATGGCAGAGATATCGGGACTACCGTTTTTCCTGATGCAGAGTTGAAATTGTTTATGACTGCCGACAACGCGGTAAGGGTAGAGCGCCGATTTAAAGAATTGATTCAAAAAAATCCAAATACTACTATTGACGAAGTAAAAAGCAACCTTGAACTTAGGGACTACATGGACAGTAATCGGGAAATAAGCCCTTTGCGCAAGGCTCATGATGCCATTATACTTGATAATACAAATCTAAGCCCGGTAGAGCAATTGCAGTTTGCCCTAAAAAAAGTAAAAGAGTTCACCGCTGCGCTGCCTTTTAATCCCTGAAAGAATTCTGCATGCTTTCCAGGCTTGTAGCACCGGGGAAAAAGGAAAGTAGCCTTTCCATTACTTGTTCTACTAAGGCATCCGGACAACTTGCTCCACTGGTCAGCAAAATGCGCACAGGCTGTTTAGCTGGCAGGTAATCTACTCTTATTCCTATTGTTTTTGCCCGCCAGTTATAATGCTCTACCGATGTAGCATCAAGGATTTTTTCAGGATCATTTATAAAGTAGGTGGGTAATATCCTTTCGCAGAGTTCCACAAGATGGCTGGTATTACTGCTATTGTATCCGCCTACCACAAACGCAAGGTCTGCGGGTTCCTCCAGCATTCCCTGCACGGCGGTCTGATTTTCGTTGGTAGCATAACATAGCGTATCCCGGGTATCGGCAAATACTTCAGGCCCGGCGTCAGGTAAATTTGTTGCGATATCTTTAAGGTAATCAGCAATATCCTGTGTATCACTGGCAAGTTGGGTGGTTTGGTTAATCACTCCAATATTTTTAAGATCTCGTGGCACTGAAAATCCCTCGCTGTAGCGCCCGGCAAAATCGCTGTAAAACTGCTCCGCAGGTAGGGCGCCGGTCATAAAGTCCGCAAGGTGTTTTGCTTCCCGCATATCATTTACAATTACAGCGGGGCTATGGGCGGCGGTACGGCTAAAGGTAGCTCTTGTTTCTTCGTGCAGGGGTTTGCCATGTATTACGAGGGTAAAACCTTTTTTGCCAAGTGCCTCGCCCCGATTCCATACTTTTTCCACAAAAGGGCAGGTTGTATTGTAAGTTCTCGGCTCAATACCCAACTTGCGTATGGTTTCTTCCATGGCTATTGTGGTTCCAAAAGCGGGAATTATCACCACATCTTCAGGAGTCAGCATATCTAAGGGAATCAATGGTTTCCCATACGTGTCTTGTAAAAATTGAATACCCTTTTCTTGTAAATCCTGGTTTACCTGAGGGTTATGAATCATTTCGCTTAACAAAAAAATTCTTTTTCCTGGATTTTCATCCACGCAGCGGTAGGCAATTTCAATGGCATTTTCCACCCCATAGCAAAAGCCAAAATGCCGGGCCAAAATGAATACTACCGGCCCAAAATCAAGAAGGGTAGGGGAAAAATCTTTTTTTGTTTTATCAATAGCCTTGCGGCTTGCTTTAATGGCAGATATCAGCGGACTACGATATACGAATGGAACGTTGAATTTTTTCATAGATACATTGCAAATTTAACCAATTACGCGCAGGATGGTTTGAGATACCCATGAAGAAATGTGGATGGTTTAGGTTAAAATGCCATCTTATAGGATTATTTTGTATAAAATAGTCTTAATCTGGTAGTGTTACAAAGTATTGACCTGGTTCATAGTTTTTTTCAAGTGCTTCCAATATTACTTTCAAATGTGCCGGATTGTTTAAGAAATCCGCATTGCTTGCATCTACCAGCAAGGTGCGTATAGGATGCTGACGGATATAGGCGCTGTAGGTTTGCTGAATATTATACAAATAATCGTTGGTGATAGCTTGCTCGTAAGGCCGGTTTCGCTTTTTTATATTTTGCTGTAGCTTGGCAACAGGAGCATGCAGATATATCAAAATATCGGGTTGAATTACCTGCTGATGCATTATGTCGAAAATTTTCTGATACAACCTGTATTCTTCTTCGGGCAAATTAACCTTGGCAAAAAGAAGGCATTTGGTAAAAAGATAATCTGATATAGTAATAGTTTGAAATAAATCACGGCTTTGCAACATGTTTTTAAGCTGCTTGTACCTTTCCGCCATAAAAAACAGTTCCAGCGGGAAAGCATATTGCTCAGGATTTTCATAAAATTTGGAAAGAAACGGGTTCTCGGCAAACTCCTCTAATACCAATCTTGCATCAAAATGCCTTGCCAGCAAATGTGCCAGCGTTGTTTTACCGGCACCAATATTTCCTTCAACTGTAATAAAGTGGTAATCCATAAATACTCAGAGGTGTAACGCAAAGCAACTTAATCGGCACCATCTTCCATAATAAATTTTTTCACATCGAGTGGATCATTGCATTTTTGCAGCATTTGGGCTATGGTTAAACCCAGAATGGGATGTTTAAAATCTGGGGCAATTTCACAAAGAGGCACCAAAACAAACCTTCTGGAGTATAGCCTTGGATGAGGTAATATCAGGTCTGTGGTGTCCATAATGGTTTTGTCATAAAATAAAATGTCAATATCAATGGTTCGGGCAGCATAGCGCTCAGCCCTCGTTCTTCCCATGGTATTTTCAATATCAAGCAACTTGTGCAGCAATGCGGCAGGTTCTAACTGAGTATCAATTTCAAGTACCTGATTGAGGTAGCAGGGCTGCTGAATGGGACCCCATGCGGCGGTTTCATAAAGCGAGGATGCTTTAACAAATACACCACAGCAATCAACAATGGCATTTTTCGCCTTGTTCAGATTACCTGCACGATCTCCCAAATTACCTCCAGTAAGCAGAAATACATTTTTCATAGATATTGCTGATATTTGCCAGTCTTTACAGGTAAACAGAAGTATAATTGGTTTGGTTGCAGGAAAACCTTTTAAGTCCTTTTCTCATTACAACGTATAATTAAAAATTTTCGATAAATTTCAGCAGAATGCGTAATTTTTTTAAAATATTTTTCGCCTCCTTATTGGCCATTTTTATTACCCTGATCCTTTTGCTGGTAACAGTGGTTATTCTTATTAGTGCTGCGTCCAGTGACGATGCTCCGGTGGTTAAAGATAAAACTGTTTTATATATTGATCTTTCCAAACCTGTAAGGGAGCAGGGAGGCGAAATGGAATTTAATTTTCCTAACCTTAATACAGATCCCATCCCGGGTATCAGGGATTATATTCTGGCAGTAGAACAGGCAGCATCAGATTCTTCTGTAAAAGCCATTTATCTACTAGGCGGTGGCAATGCCATGGGTTTTGCAGCTTCACAGGAATTTGGAAAAGCACTTGATGTATTTCGGGAATCGGGAAAACCCATTTTTGCTTCCGGGTCTGTAATGCCACAAAGAGCTTACGAAATAACACATAGGGCAAGCCATATTTTTTTGCAACCTGGTGGAGTATTTGAATGGACTGGGTACAATATTGAATTAGCATTTTTTAAAAATGCGCTGGATAAACTGGCCATTGAGCCAGAAATATTTTATGCAGGGCAATTTAAAAGTGCTACAGAACCTTACCGGGTAACAAAAATGAGTGATGCCAACCGGCTGCAGTATCAGGTTTTCTTAGATGGTATTTACGGTCAGTTTCTAAAATCTGTAGCTAGTCACCGGGCATTAGATAGCAGCCAACTGGTGCAATTGGCCAATCAGCTTGCTATCAGTTCGCCAGATCAGGCACTTCAAGCCGGGCTTATTGACGGGGTTTTGTATGAAGATGAAGTTCGTGATTCTCTACGAGTACTTATTGGCGTTAAAAAGGGTAAGGATATTCCGTTTATGGATATTGTTCAATACCGGGAAGCTACCCGGCAAGCTGGCTCGGGCGACCGGATAGCTCTTGTTTACGCCGATGGTATAATAGTGGATGGAGCAGGGCAATCCGGCGAAGTGGCAGCCGATGCCTTTCGGGCGCTTTTATCCAAAATCAGGAGCGATGATAAAGTTAAAGCAGTGGTATTGCGCATCAATTCTCCTGGAGGGAGTGCTATTGCCAGTGAAATTATATGGCGTGAATTATCTCTTATTCAAAAGGAAAAACCCTTAGTAGTAAGCATGGGTGAATATGCAGCAAGTGGTGGCTATTATATTGCCACCATGGCCGACAGTATTTTTGCTATGCCCAACACGCTTACCGGATCTATAGGAGT